>ODAK010003367.1_pt1 | contig 16600 bp, 9 predicted proteins | sample 1539591 | NCBI WGS metagenome assembly ODAK01 (sample SAMEA3539303, study PRJEB22396) | soil metagenome | biome: tundra; feature: field; material: soil | place: USA | collected 2010-05 | depth 0.15 m
AGGTCGAACTCCCCGCCGAAGAATTTCCCGGATACAAAGGCGAGCGCATCGTCTGCGCCGAATGCGGCGAAGGCATCAATTTCCGTCGCGAGGTTCTGCGCGACGGACGGGTCTTATGCCGCGCATGTGCCGGCGAAAAGTACTACGAGGCGCTGTAGGCGAATCCCTATTGACATCCCTTGTTAGAATAGAAGTAAGTGCTCAGCGCACCGCAGTCGCTTGGTCTTTGGCTTCCCACGCCCTTGCGTCTGCGTCTGGAGTCTCGGTCTTTGTGATAATGATTCCAAAAGGTCTCATTGAGAAGTTGGTCGTTTGTCTCGAGCCGCACGACCGAGTCGGTCAGTTTTTTCCTTTAGACGAAGAAAGCCAGGTTTGGGCTGTTTCAAGTAGTACACCATGCGATTCTCGAAAAGGCGGCGAATCAGTTCGGAGACATCCTCCAGCTTATCTGTGACCATAGCACCTACTGCGATTCCGGTCTCGAACTCGATTAGCCGACTCAGCGGATGTACATCCCGATAGAATCTCCTCCGTTGTTCTTGATCGCAGTAAAAAATTACGGGCTTTCCGAGACTTAGAGCCATTGCGGCTTCGGCGTCCTTGCCGTAGCTTTCTCTTTTGCCGGCGGAATACACAAGCAGCTTTGCGCATTTCACCATCAGGCATTCGATGAGTCCCTTATCCTCGGGACCTCCAGCAGCGCTCAATGTGGGATCGAAATACCGAAGATTCATTTCTTTTAGTCGTGGGTCTGAAAAAATGCGCTCGCACGTGTCTGCCATGTTCCGGGAATCTTGCCGGTTCCGCATGCCGACGTCGTGATCGAGGCGAATGTCACGGGTTTTGACTATGACGACTTCAAACGCGCTGACGAATTGATCCACGTAGGCGAACTGGCAATGCGCCGCGCGCTGCCGGAAGTGCGCAAATGGCTGACGGCTCCTGCGGAAGCTGCCGCCCCTCTGAAAGTGCCAGCACTGGCCGCGAGACCCACGCCCATGCTAGCAGACTGAAACCGCGAGCCGACATGGTTGCCAGTGGGACACGCTGGTCCTTTCTGCAAAGCCTTGACCGAGAATCTGGAGCTGGTCGTCCCGGCAGAGACGCCTGAAAATCGGGGCGAAGCTGCGGAGTGCACCTGTCCAATCGCCGCGTATTGCTACAATTCACCTAAGTATCATCCCGCATTCCCGATATTCATTTCGATGATCATGAGCGTTCAGCAACAACCCGCGCAACCTTTACCCGGCAGCGAAGTCCGTTTTCGCTTGCTTTTGCAAGCTGCCTGAGTATGGCTTCGGCGCAACAAACTCGGAGCGTGATTGGGGGCGGCAATCTCCTCTCTGCTGCCTGCCTGCGGTTTGGAGTTTCATCGGAGCCCTGCTTCATGAAGTTACTGCGAGATCTGTGGCGGAGGCTCAGGGGGAAAGCCAGCCCGTCTCTGGTTGTTTTCGTGCTCAAGAAGTCTGCCGTCTCGCCTGCCAATCGTCTCCGTGCCGCTCTGCTTTTGGCGGCGTTGTTTGCTGCCGGAGCAGGTGCTGTTCGGGCACAGAGCACGGGCCGCCCCGCCGAGTCTTCTGCGATGCGGCAAGTCCACCAGGCGCTCAGCCTCGCCGAGCACGGCGACAGGCAGGGGGCAATGAATCTTGTCCTCCGCTTGCTCGAGCAGCATCCGGATTTTGCGCCGGCTATCAAGCTGAAGGGCATGTTGCTGGAGCAGGCAGGCCGCCCCGCCGAGGCTGCGGCCGCCTATGAAGAGGCTCTGAAGCTCGCGCCGAACGACCCAGATCTCTTACTGTTAGTAGGCACCTACAAACTGAATGCGGGCCAAAAGGAAGAAGCCGTCAAGCTGCTCGAGCAGTGCATCCGGATTCTTCCCGGCGACGGAGACGCACAGTATTATCTTGCCCAGGCCTATCACCTGAATGGGCAGGACGGCCTGGCGCTGCGAGCCATCCGCCAAAGTCTGAAGGCTGAGCCCGACAATGCATCGGTGTGGCAAAAGTACGGAGAAATACTGTGCGTCACGGGGGAATGCGAGGCGGGGCTGCGGTGGCTGCTCAAGGCACAGCGCTCGGATGCTAAGCTACCGCAGATCGATTATGACATTGCTGTGACGGATCTAAAATTGATGGACCTCGCCGGGGCCGCGCAGTACGCCGGGCGGGCAGTTCAATCCCAGCCCAATGATGTGCCTGCCCTTCAACTGCTTGCTACCGCAGATGTGAAGCTAGCCAAATGGGAAGAGGCCAAGCATGCATTTGAACGCGTCCTCGTGTCTAAGACCGACGACGTGGATTCGCTGTTCGGACTTGGCCAATGCGAACTGGAACTGAAGAACTATCAAGCCGCCGCCGATAAATTGCAATTGGTGTTGAGACTGGCCCCCACGCGACTATTGGCGCATTACTACTTGTCACGCGCATATGCCGGGATGGACAAGACGGAGGACGCGCAGCACGAGGCGGCACTGCATCAGTTGATGATGGAACAGATGACGTTTGTCCGTGCCGTGGAGCGCGAAGGAAGCGAAAGCCCTATCCAAGCTCCGGCTTTTCAATTGCTGGCAGAGCATCACGAAGAGGATGCATTGCAGCTGTATCGGAAACGCTTCCAGGGAACCTCCGCCACCTTGGCGGATGCGTATGTGTTCGTTGGGAAACTCTATCTCACCATGGGAGAAAGGGAAGATGGCCTGCGCTGTCTTCATCATGCGCTGGAAATTCAGCCCACCGTTCGGGGAGCTCATACCTATGAGGGAATGCTGGCGCTGAAACTGGGTGACCTGAGCGGGGCCGAGAATGAGTTTAAGGCGGAACTCGCAAACGATCCGAACTATCAGACGGCGATTGCCGAGATGGGCGAGGTCCGCTACCACCAGGAGCGGTGGTCCGATGCGGCGGAACAACTCGCGAAGTCCCGAACCATGACTCCGGAGTTGCTTTACATGCTTTGTGATTCTTACTTCCACATGGGCAAAGTGTCGGATGCGGACTTGACTGCCGAAACGGCGGCGGCGTACGGGAGAAACAAGCCCCAATTCATGAAAGATCTGATCGACCTTCTGCAACACAACGGGCAAGCGAACCTGGCGCAGCGTTTGTCGGCCAATCTCGCGCAGAAATAAAGAAAGCACTTCTCAGGGCGCGCTCTCTGTCACGGTGAGGATCTGATCTGCTTTGACCTTTTTCAAAACCTGCCTGATGCCGCTCGGCCATGTGAGTTCAATTGTTTCTATGACGTCGGCCGAGCCCAGCCCGAAGTGTACGCGCTTATCGCTCGAAGAGTTGTAGCTACACGCGGTGGTCGCCTGGTTGTACTGGGTGCCCAGAGAAGTAGTTACCTTGGCCTTGGTTCCCAGGCCATCGCGATTGGATTTGACGCCGACCAGTTTCAGAATGATCCAGTGGTTTCGGTTGCTGGAACGGTTCATCCATATCTCCGGCGGGCCGTTCAGAACCGTCACCACGACATCGATCCTGCCGTCGTTGTTGAGATCGCCGAAGGCCGCGCCGCGGTGCGGAGCGGGAACCTGAAAAGATGCTCCGGCCTTGGAACTCACATCCTCGAAGGCCAGGTTGCCTTGGTTGCGGAACACTCGATTGGGAAGCGGAAAGGGCCTGTGCGCCAACTCCATGGCATTGTCAAAAATATCGGCGTTGGCGGTGAACAGGTCCTTGTTCCCATCGTTGTCGAAATCGAAAATCCCCACTCCCCAGGCGGTTGAGCGGCTGGTCAGCGCGCTCAGTCCGGCCGCGGCGGTGACATCCTGAAACTGCCCTTCCCCTAGGTTCTTATAAAGAGGAAAGCCTTCCCCGAACATCGCAGTTTCAAAAATATCCGGCCTCCCATCGTTGTCGATATCCCGGAAATCCGCGCCCATGCCGGCTATGGCTTTGCCGTAGGCGTTGTACGCGACCCCGGCGAGCAATGCGACATTGGTAAAGGTTCCATCTCCGTTGTTGTGAAGAAGATAATTCTCGAAGGTATCGTTGGAGACGAAGATATCGGTAAATCCATCGTTGTCATAGTCGGCAAACGCTAAACCCATCCCTTTGCCAACGTACTGGGAAATGTGGGACTGTTCGGAGACGTCGGTAAAAGTGCCGTCCCCGTTATTGCGATAAAGGATGTTCGGCGTTCCCAGAAAATCGACAGGCGAGCAGTAGGCCGGAAGGTGTTGCTGAACGCAGAGAGGTGCAGTTTTGATGTTGTAATTGAGGTAGTTCAGCACAAAAAGGTCGAGCAGCCCATCGTTGTTGTAATCGAACCATCCCGCAGCCACGGACCATGCCTTGCCAATCTTGGGGACGAATCCGCCGACTCCCGCCTTCTCGGTCACATCCGTGAAGGTGCCGTCCCCATTGTTATGGAAAAGCTGGTTGCGGTTGACGCCGGTCACGTAAAGATCGACAAATCCATCATTGTCATAGTCGCCGGCAGCGACTCCCATCGAATAGCCGATGCCCTGCAGGCCGGCTTTCTCAGTGACATCGGTGAAGGTCCCGTCCCCATTGTTGCGGAAGAGCCGGTTGTAGTAACTGGGATCGCTCTTTTCCAGCGACGGGATGGCCGCGCCGTTGGTAAAGAAGATATCCAGCAAACCGTCGTTGTTATAGTCGAAGACCGCAACTCCGCCGACCATGGTTTCAAACGTGTAGCGCTGGGGACTGACGCTGTTCCGGAGCTTGAACTTGATCTTCGATTGCTCGATGACGTTCTCGAATTGAATCGCCGCTGCGGCCGGCACCACCTTATTCGCGGACTTCTTGCCAGGAGCGGGTCGGCGGGGCTGCGCTGCCTGATAAGGTGCGCGCCCCGGCGTGGCCGGTGGCGTTTGCGCAAGTAGGCTGGGAACGCTCAACAGCAGCGAAAGGGTCAGCTTCGCAGCGAGAACGATTCCGCCTCTTCTCGAATTGGCGCCGGTGATACGGTGGGCGGCCTCCCAGTTGGGATGGGGCAAATGATTGCGCGGATTTCGCTTCATAACGATACAAATCAAAGCCTTGAATCCACTGGGAGTTTGCGGATGGGGCCGGTTCTCAGCCCTTTGCCTGTCTGTGAGGGAACTAAGATCAGGGACTGGCGGAAACGTGCCGTCCAACTAATCTACAAGCTTAGCAGCCCGTGCTGCAAGGAGCAGGTTTTCTGCATGCCGCAACTCCGTTTCTTTGCGCCGGGCAAGATGCTTCGAATCCCGATTTAGGCATGGACGCGCCTTGCTCTAACACTGCCAACCTGCGTATTGTTACGGAGTGAAATTCCCACGCTGCAGTGGAATTCTGCTTCCCCTCACTTCTCTACCCGGCCGCTTCGGCATCGGCGATCTCGGCCCGTCCGCCTACGAATTCGCGGATTTCCTCTCCGCCGCGGGACAAACATTGTGGCAAGTCCTGCCGCTGAATCCCACGGGATACGGCGATTCCCCGTACCAGTACTTCTCAGCGTTTGCCGGCAACCCGTTGTTGCTCAGTCTGGAGCGCCTGCGGGATCAGGGTCTGCTCCAAGTCTCGGACCTCAATCAGGCGCCCACGCTTCCCGAAGACTTCGTCGATTATGGGCCCGTCATCGAATTCAGGATGGCGGCTTTACGCCGGGCGGCGCAGGTTTTCTTTGCTAATGGTTCCCGCGCGGATCGTGCCGTTTTCGACCGCTTTTGCGAGAGCTCCAGTCCATGGCTCGATGACTATGCGCTCTTCATGACCTGCAAAGACGCATACCACGGAACAGTTTGGACCTCATGGGACCCGCAGATTCGCAAGCGAGATGCGCGTGCTGTAAGCGAGTGGTCAGGGAAGCTGGCGCCGGAACTGAAGGCCTACAAGTTTTGGCAATTCGAATTCTTCCGGCAGTGGGAACATCTCAAGACCTATTGCCAGCAGCGCGGCATTCGTTTCCTGGGCGACGTTCCTATCTATGCAGCACACGACAGCGCGGATGTCTGGGCCCATCCCGATCTGTTCCATCTCGACGATGCGGGCCGCCCGACCGTGGTCGCCGGCGTGCCACCGGATTATTTCAGCTCCACCGGACAGCTTTGGGGAAATCCTATTTATCGCTGGGACTTGCTGGCAGCCAGCGGATACAGGTGGTGGATCGAACGCTTCCGCGCCTCGCTCGCACTTTTCGATATGGTGCGCCTCGATCACTTTCGTGGCTTTGAGTCTTACTGGGAGGTTCCCACCAATGAGACGACCGCCATCAACGGGCGCTGGATCAAAGGACCGGGAGAAGAATTCCTGTCGGCGCTGCAGAATGCATTTGGTGGTCTGCCGATTGTGGCGGAGAACCTGGGTGTTATCACTCCGCCGGTGGAGAAACTCCGGCAGCAGTTTGGTCTGCCGGGCATGAGTCTTTTGCAATTCGCCTTCGGTACCGATCCGCAAGGTCCATCGTTTCGTCCGCATAATTACAGTCGCGACCTGGTCGCCTACACCGGCGGGCACGACAATGACACGACCGTGGGCTGGTGGTCGAGTTCCGGCGTGGGCGACAGTACACGCAGCCCGGAAGATGTCCGTAAAGAACACGAGTTCGCGCGGGCGTATCTCAACTTCCACGATGATTCCGAGATCAACTGGGTCATGATTCGCGCCGTGCTGGCGTCGGTCGCCGACGTAGCGATTGTCCCGTTGCAGGATGTGCTGGGCTTGGGCAGCGCGGCGCGCATGAATCTTCCGGGCAAAGTCAGTGGAAACTGGAAATGGCGTTATCGTCCGGGGGCATTGAGCAGCGACTTGAGCGCGAGACTGCGAAGCTTGGTCACGTTGTACGATCGGTAGAAGACCTTATGGACAAGCCACCACGAACGTTCTGGCAGATTTGGAACATGAGCTTCGGTTTCCTCGGCATCCAGTTTGGCTGGGGACTGCAGATGGCCAACATGAGCGCCATCTACGAATACCTGGGCGCAAGGGCCGATCAGATTCCGATTCTCTGGCTAGCCGCGCCTCTGACCGGATTGATCGTGCAGCCCATCATCGGCCACGCCAGCGACCGCACCTGGGGCCGACTGGGCCGAAGGCGCCCTTACTTTCTCGCTGGTGCGATTCTGAGTTCAATGGCGCTCATCCTGATGCCGCGCAGTTCCGCACTCTGGATGGCCGCAGGTCTGCTGTGGGTTCTTGACGCCTGCATCAACATCAGCATGGAGCCGTTTCGTGCCTTCGTTGCCGACCTGCTCCCGGAATTTCAGCGCACTCGCGGCTTCGCTATGCAGAGCCTGTTCATTGGACTGGGCGCGGTCATTGCCTCCGCACTCCCGTACCTGTTGACCAATGTCTTTCACGTGGCGGGCACCCGGGCGGCGGGGACGATTCCTTTCACCGTGCGTCTTTCGTTTTACATTGGCGCCGTGGCGTTTTTCGGTGCCGTGGTTTGGACCATTGTCACGACGAAAGAGTATCCGCCAGACAATCTGGCGGAATTTCAGAGACAAAAGACCGAGCGCTCAGGCATCGGCACAGGCGCACGCGAAATTCTGGCCTCCATCCGCGAGATGCCGCGCACCATGCGGCAACTCGCCTGGGTGCAGATCTGCACCTGGCTGGCGTTGTTTTGCATGTGGCTTTACTTCCCGGTGGCGGTCGCGCGCAACGTTTTCGGCGCGGCCGACACGAATTCGCCTTTGTATTCCACGGGAGTCGAGTGGGCGGGCGTGTGTTTCGGGATGTACTCACTGGTGTGTTTCGGATTTTCATTCCTACTGCCCGCACTCGCCCGGCAATTCGGACGCAAGGCAACTCACAGTCTCTGCTTGATCTGCGGCGGCTTGGGACTTCTTTCTGTGGCCGTCATTCACAACAAGTATCTGTTACTGTTTTCCATGGTCGGAGTCGGGATTGCCTGGGCCAGCACCCTCTCCATGCCCTATTCCATTCTTGCCGGATCGCTGCCCCAGGGGAAGACCGGCGTCTACATGGGCATCTTCAACTTCTTCATCGTGATTCCGGAAATTACGGCCTCGCTTGGATTCGGCTGGGTCATGGGGCACCTGCTCAACAACAACCGGATGGCCGCGGTGGTGGCGGGCGGGATCTTCTTTATGCTGGCGGCCGTGCTGACGCAGCGCGTGCAAGACCTATACGACCTGCGGCATCCAAGTAGTTCGCTTCCAGGCAACGCCGTCGCGGCAAAGTCTTGAATGGAAGTACTGCCCTGTCTGCGATGAGAGTATGTCGTTGGTCGTTAGTCGCTAGTCGTTCGACCAGTCGTTGTTTGCCAACGACTAACGACGAACGACAATCGACTATGGCCGGAAAGTCGGTCTTTGGCGCCGCTCTCACCGCGCACGCACGCTGACCAGTTCGGTTCCAACCGGCACGCCGCGAGCGATCTTTACTCGAACCAGGGCTTCGAAAGGGCTGATCGGCCCGGTGCCAGAGCCGGGAATCTCATGCAGCAATTTTTCGATCGACTCCTGGCGGCACGCAAACTCCACCGCGCCTTGGGTGCCGAACGTGGTCGTCCCCGCCAGAATCATCACATACCGGCCGGACTCTATGCCCGGTACCAGGCCGACGACCGAATAATCTTCGGTTAGCGGGTTGTTGGAGGGGCTGGCGAGAAAGGTGCTGGGTTCTCCTGGCTTCGGATGTTTGCTGACGATCGACAGGTCGCCTTGACGCGGACCTGACGCCACCCTTTGAAAAACGAATTCCTGCGTACCGGGAATATCGAGCAGAGAGAGGTTTTCTGAAGGAGACCCGACAAAGATCAGGTTGTTATTCTTTATGTCGTCGAGCGTGAACAAGCTGCCGCGCTTCACCCGGATCCTCCGCCCCAGTGCGCCGAACGCGTCATCGAGGGCGTGGATGGCCAGCACCTCTCCCACGCCGGTGTAATGGTCGTACACCGCGCTCTTCGAATCCTGACGCGAATTGTAGTAACGCATGCCCGTCTCCGGCCGTCCGACGAAGGCAGCATTGCTGAATATGACCCAGGGCTCCTCGGCGCCGGAGGTAAAGGGTCTCCAAAAGGCGGCGAGAGGACCGGCGGCCCGGGTAACGCTGGGTGCGGCCATTGCCGGTTCGGGCAGTTTCCGGTTCCACAGCAGGCTTCCCAAAATGATCAACGAAGTGATCAGGCCGGCCAGCAGCAAAATGAAGGCGACCCGCCATCCCGCGGGAACGGTTGCTACGGCAACGCTCGCCGGCGACGCCTCGCGCGGAGGCACGCTCTGAGGCTGCGGTTCGATCGGTCTCGCCTCGAAGATAAGGTGATAGCTTCCTTTCGGAATTTTGACCAGGATCGGGTCTGCCGCTCCCTCGCTGGCGTAGTACTCCGCCAGCTTGAGACGAAGGCGCCCAGCTTGCACCCGGATGGTCGAGTCTGACTGCGGATCAAAGTCCGCGTGCCGCCCATACACCTCGGTGGCAATCTGATACTCCTTCAAGGGCGCATTGGGATGATCGATGGCTTGTTTTGCGAGATATTGCAACAGCTTGCAGAGAGACTCGGAGCCCCGCAGGCTATGACTTTTAATAATGTTATCTATTTGCTGGAAGAATTGTTCTGGCCCAGCGGCGAAAGTGTGTGTCACAGCCATTTAACACCGGCGTAACGTGGATCGTATCTTGGTGCAGCAACAGCATTTTACCGCAGTAACCGTTTAAAAACCTAGTGAAACCTCCTCTTGTACTCCTTTTGCACTACAACTTGCAGTTCTTAATTGTTCGTGCGCAGGAAAATCCGCGTCTCCTGACGTCCCCGAATTTGGAGGAAACATGAAGAGCAAATTCTTTCTGGTTCTCATTCTTGTGCTGTGCCTGGCCGGTTTGGCACTGGCACAGTCGGATACAGCCCGTCTCTTCGGAACCATCACAGATCCGACCGGCGCCGTAATATCGAACGCGACCGTTACCGTGACAGCCGCCGCAACCGGACGGGTGGTAACCGCGAAAACGGACGATTCGGGCGAGTACAATGTCAACGCTTTGCCGATCGGAAAGTACCATGTTGAGGTGACGCAGACGGGCTTCAAGACGGCGCACGCCGACTTTTCCCTCGATGTTTCCCAAGTCCTCGAGATCAGCCTGAAGCTGGAAACTGGCGCAGCCACCACGATCGTGGACGTGACCGGCGAAATTCCGCTGGTCGATACAGCCACCTCCAGTACCGGCGAAGTGATCCAAGGACGGCAAGTAGTGGAGCTCCCGTTAAACGGACGCAACTTTACCTCGCTGGCCCTGATGACGCCGGGCGTCAGCAGGGGCTTTTATGGGGATAACGCAGTCGGCACCGGCCCTGGGGGCCCGGCGGCCGAGACTTGGCGAAATTACGAATCCGGCGGCGGGGCGCTTGTTGTCAACGGTCTGCGGCCTCAAGCCAACAACTACCTGCTCGATGCCCTCGACAACAACGACTCGATGGTCAACACCCTGATCATCATCCCTGCGATCGAAGACATCGCTGAATTCAAGACGACGACTAGCGTCGCCCCGGCTGAGTTTGGAAGAGCCGGAGGAGCCGTGGTGCAAGTTGCCACCAAGTCCGGGACCAATGATATTCACGGTTCTGCCTTCTGGTTTAACCGCTCCAAAGAGGCAGCCGCCAAGGAATTTGGAGCCGCTGATATCCCCGCGTTGAGCCGCAATCAGTTCGGAGCTTCGGTAGGCGGGCCCATCTGGAAGAACAAACTTTTCGCTTTCCTCGATTATCAGGGGTGGCGCCAGAATGTACCGGCACCTCCCAGTCCCAGCAAAGTGCCAACCGCGCTCATGCGTACCGGCAACTTCCAAGAGTTGTGCTCCGGCCCACACGGCACAGTCGATTGCCAGACGGGCTCTGGAGCAGCAAATGCGACCACTGTGCCGATCCCGACGCTGTGCCCCGGCCTTTACTCCGGCAGCAGTCCGCTACCGCAATTTAGCGCAAGTAATGGATACGTCTACAACCCGCAAACCTGCTTGCCTTTCGGCTGGGCCGGTACCGCCGCCACCTCGCAGGTGGGCAATACCCAACTGAATATCATCCCCACTGCCAACCAGAACTCGGTCGGCTTGACGTACCTGAACCAGTTTCCCAACACCAATCTCACCGGCTTTAACCCGGCCACCAACGACAACAACTTCCAGGGGCTGGCGCAGAACATCACCCACAACGACGATTACGATGCGCGCGTGGACTTTGTGGCCTCATCCAAAGACTCGTTCTTCGCTCGCTACAGTCTTGGCACCGATTCGCTGTCGAACGTTCCGTGGCTGCAAGGCGCTCACAACGCGCAGCACTTCCTGCCCTCGGGCAGCGGCTCGAACCCGCAGCATCCCCGTCAGGTCGCCGTCGGCTACACGCACATTTTCAGCCCCACCGTACTCAATGAATTTCATTACGGCTACTCACGCCCATATTACGGGTATCAGCAGCCTGGTTTTGGCACTACGATGGCCCAACAAATCGGGATTGTGAATGCCAATACGGACCCGTTGCTAGGCGGTTATCCGATCATCGGCGGCTGGTACGGAAACATGGCCTATGTCGGTGACGGAGGCCCGTATCTGGTAGTCGAGCCGGCGCAACAGTTCAACGACTCCGTGAGCTGGACGAAAGGAAAACACGTCTTCAAATTTGGCGGCACCATTCTTCATCGCGACGTGAACTGGACCCAGGGCAATAATGCCAAAGGCTATTTCTGGATTGACGACGGCAACTATGGCGGATACCCAGCGCCTACCTCGGGCCACGGAACGTTCACCGGTTTTGAGGCCTCCGAGCTGTTGGGCGGGTTTATGGGTGCCTACAGCGTGGGCGGCTTCCATGGCTATTACGACACTCGAAGCTGGGAAACCGGCTATTTCGCACAAGACGACTGGCGTGTGAATAGCAAGCTGACTCTCAACCTCGGCATCCGCTACGACCTGTTCACCTGGCCTTACGAAGTCAACAACAACCAGTCGGTCTTCGATCCCACAACCGGGCTTCTCGCTGAGGCGGGCAAGGCCCCCGGGTACAGTCGCTCGCTCATCGACACGCCGAAGCACAACTTTGGTCCACGCATCGGCTTCGCCTACGACCTGTTTGGGACGGGCAAAACCGTGCTCCGCGGCGGCTATGGACTGTTCTACTATCTTGACCGCGGCGGCGTGGCCAACCAACTCTCGAACAACCCGGACTTCAACGGCGCCAACACCTACTATGCCTGCAATACCTCTTCGTCAGGGATCGATTGCTCCGGTGCCCACAATCCCAACAGCGGCTACCGCATTACCCTTAGCGGAGCAGCGCCGATTGGGTCCACGAATCCGGTGGGTGCCACTGGGGCATTGCCGGCAAAGGTTGGAATCAACCCCAACTCTGTCAGCGCGGCCAACGGCGTGATCTATTACCCGAAGAACAGCCCGAACTCGCACATTCAGCAGTGGAACGTGCAGATCGAACAAGCTTTGGACAACAGGACGTCATGGGTCCTCGGATACGTTGGGACCCATATGTCGAACATTGCAACGCCGTTCAACGCCAACGAAACGATGCTGGCACCTTATTCGGCGGGGCCGGCGACGAACTGGTTCCCGGTTGGGGGCCCTATCAATCCCAATGGTGTGGGTGCCATCAGCGAGTATGGGATGATCGGCAGCGGAAACTACAACGGCCTGCAGACCAAACTGACCCACCAAATGAGCAACGGACTGATGGCAACTCTTGCGTATACCTGGTCACATACGCTCGATAATGCCGCTTCCACCTTTGGTGGCGCCAGTGGCATCGTGGTAGGCAGCAACGGCACGCCGCTACTCCACTATCAGTATGGCAACTCCGATGCCGACCAGCGTCAAAACTTCACTGCCAGCGTCATTTACGAGCTGCCCTTCGGACGCGGAAAGATGATTGGCCACGATATGTCCAGAGGCCTGGATGCGATCGTTGGCGGTTGGCAGTTGAACAACGTGTTCGTGCTGGCCAGCGGTACACCGATCGATATCACCGGTGCGTCAGCTACGGCGAACGGCCAGAATTCGCGTCCGGATTACCACGGCGGATGCTCGACCGGCGTCTCCGCTTTTGTTTGGATCAAGTGCGCGCCGGGTGCGTTCACGAGCCCTGCCGGCCTCGTAGGCACACTTCCCAAGAACGCTTTCCCCGGACCGGGAACCCATACCTGGGATTTTTCGCTCAGCAAGAACATCAGCTTTACGGAACGCTTCAAGACGGAGCTGCGGGCACAGGTCTATAACCTGACCAATACGCCCCAGTTTTCGAATCCGGACACCAACTACAATGACACCGGCACTAACGGTTTCGGCATACTGACGACGCCACGGCTCGCGCCGACCAACCGTCAACTGGAACTGGCGGTCCGGTTTTCGTTCTAAGCCACAGCACCGGCAAGGTGCCTGAACACAATCTCAGGCGCCTCCGGAATCTCAGGGAGCCGGGAAGCGGGATATGCTCTCGGCTCTTTTTTCTTGATTGTTTTGCTCTGCACGGTCGGTGCCTCAAGGCGGGCTGCTGGGGACTGCCATGAAAAACAAACGCACCATGGCGCTACTGCTGCTCATGGTCTGCCTGCTCGCGCTGCCGGCATGGCCGCAGCCGGATGCCAGGGCAGCGCAAGTTCCCGTAGTTCGCAAAATTGAGCCGCCCAACTGGTGGGTAAACTACACGCCCGAGCTCACGTTGCTGCTTACCGGTGAAAACCTGAGTGGCGCCCGAGTGGAAAGCCCGACGAAGGGTCTGACTCCCCTCAACGCAGAAGCTTCTGCCAACGGACATTATCTCTTCGTCCACCTGCAACTGAGTTCCGATCTGTCGGCCGGAACCGTTCCCTTGCATCTGATCACTTCGGCAGGATCGACGACGGTCCCGTTGCCGCTGTTGGCTCGGGCCGATCCACGCGGCCGCTTCGCAGGTTTTTCTCGCGACGACGTTATCTATCTGATCATGCCCGACCGCTTCGCCGATGGGGATCCGTCGAACGATCGGCCTGTGGGCTCAGATGGGATCTACGACCGCAGTCAGGCCAAGGCGTACCACGGCGGTGATCTGCGCGGTATCCGCCAACACCTGGACTATCTGCTCGATCTCGGCGTCACCACGCTGTGGCTCACGCCCGTCTGGAAGAACACCGACTCCGACTACCACGGCTACCACGTCGTCGATTTCTACGCCCTCGACGACCATATGGGATCCATGCCGGAATATCAGGCGCTGGTGGCCGACGCTCACCGGCTCGGCATGAAGGTGCTGATCGACTACGTCGTCAATCACACCGGTCCACACCATCCCTGGACCAACGATCCGCCGACGCCCACGTGGTTGCATGGCACACCGGCGCACCATCTGGAGCCTGCCTATACCTTCAAAGCCTTGGTTGATCCGCACGCTTCGCCGCGCGAGTATCTCGCCACTCTCAACGGATGGTTCGCGGGCAAGTTGCCCGATCTGAATCCGGACGATCCTGAGCTTGCCACCTACCTGGCGCAGAATGCGATGTGGTGGACCGAGAGCGCGCAGCTGGATGGATTCCGCCTCGATACATTTCCCTATTCCACGCGCCAATTCTGGAGCGGATGGCACGCGCGGCTGCGCCAGGTCTATCCCCAGATCAACAGCGTCGGCGAAGTGTGGGACGGTGATTCGACCATCACGTCATTCTTCGAAGGCGGACGAAAGCAGTTCGACGGCATCGATTCCGGTCTCACCACGGTTTTCGACTTCCCGCTCGAATTTGCCTTGCGCGACGTCATCATCAAAGGCGAGTCGATGGAGAAGATCGTCGATGTTCTTCGTCACGATGAACTCTATCCCCATCCTGAAATGCTGGTTACTTTCATCGGCAATCACGATAACGGGCGCTTCGTGAGTGAAAAGGGCAGCAGCCCGGCGAAGCTGAAAGCCGCATTGTCACTGCTGCTGACCTTGCGCGGGATTCCGCAAATTTATTCCGGGGACGAAATCGCGATGCCGGGTGGCGGCGATCCCGACAACCGGCGCGACTTCCCCGGAGGGTTCCTCGGCGATCCGCGCAACGCCTTCACTGCCATTGGCCGCACTCCGGAACAACAAGACGTATTCGCCTATGTGCAATCGTTGCTGGCGCTGCGGAAAGCGCACCCCGCCCTGCGCACCGGAAAGCAGTGGCACATTGGATGGGATAAGAGCTACTACGCATTCTTGCGCGACCTGCCGGAAGAGAAACTGCTCGTGGTCTACAACAACTCGTCTTCGAGGCGCGAACTGAAGATTCCTGTAGCAGACACGCCGCTGGCGGGTGCTCAGCGGCTGCAACCCGTGTTTGGCGGCACAGGCGCAGAAATTGCCGCCGGTGAGTTGCGTGTCACGGTGCCGTCCCGGACGCTGGCTGTGTTCAATGTCCAGTAAGCGATTTGGCTCGACCATCTACCGGTAAGTTTTGCACGAGACAATCCCATGCTGAAGCGTGCTCTGATTCGCCTCTTTTTCTTCCTCCTTTCTGCGGGGCTTTGTGCCTCGCAAACCAAGTCCCGTGACGCCGAAGGCCACGAGTGGTGGCAGCACGCCGTTTTTTACGAGATCTATCCGCGCAGTTTTGCCGACAGCAACAACGACGGTATCGGCGACCTGAAAGGCATAACTTCGAAGATGGGCTACCTCCACGATCTAGGCGTGGACGCCATCTGGATCACACCCTGTTTCCCCTCGCCCCAGGTGGACTTCGGCTACGACGTCTCCGATTACGAAAACATTGACCCCATGTACGGCACGATCGCGGACTTCGACCGTATGGTGAAGGGCGGCCGGAAGAAGGGTATCCACATCATTCTCGATTTCGTCTTGAACCACACCTCCGATCAGCACGCCTGGTTCAAGGACTCGGCCTCATCCCGCACCGCGTCCCATCGCGACTGGTACATCTGGCGCGACGGGCGCGGCTCTGACCAGCCTCCCAATAACTGGATTTCGATCTTCGGCGGCCCGGCTTGGAAGTTCGACGGCAAGACGGGACAGTATTACTATCACTTCTTTTATCCGGAACAGCCCGACCTCAACTGGCGCAACCCTGCCGTCGAAAAAGCCATGTTCGACGTCACCCGCTGGTGGTACCGGCGCGGCGTTGCCGGTTTTCGCCTCGACGCCGTGGATACGCTGTTCGAGGATCCCGATACTCCACGATAATCCTACCAGGCCCGGCGTGAACAAGTACGGCGATCCAATCATGGTGAACCACTACAACACTAATTTTCCCGAGCTCCACGATGTGCTTCACAAACTCCGCTCAGTGGCCGATGAATCCCGTGCCGTCCTGATCGGCGAGACTTGGACCAGCAATATCGAGCAGTTGAAGGCTTACTACGGCGCGCGCGGCGATGAGTTGCAGATGCCCATGGACTTCATGTTCACCACCATCAAGAAACTTGATCCCGCCGAGTTTCGGCGCCAGGTTGCAGCCGTGGACTCCGCCGGCGGCTGGCCCGTCTACGTCATCGGAAATCACGACATGGTCCGCTCCTATAACCGGTACGGCGACGGCGTCCACAATGACCAGATCGCCAAGCTCATGGCCGCTTTCTACCTGACTTTGCGCGGCACCCCGGTTATGTATTACGGCGAGGAGATCGGGATGGAGAACAACGATCCGCAACGCAAGGAGGACGTCAAGGACCCGATCGGAAAACTAGGCTGGCCC
>ODAK010003368.1_pt1 | contig 16599 bp, 17 predicted proteins | sample 1539591 | NCBI WGS metagenome assembly ODAK01 (sample SAMEA3539303, study PRJEB22396) | soil metagenome | biome: tundra; feature: field; material: soil | place: USA | collected 2010-05 | depth 0.15 m
ACAACCTTACGCGCCGCGGCATCGAATGGGATTTGCTGCCGTGGCTGCGCGAGCGGCGCGTTCCGGTCATGGCCTATTCGCCGCTCGAGCAGGCGCAGCTCGTCAAGAACCCGCAACTCGCGGCTTTCGCACGGCGTCTCGGCATGACGCCGGCGCAGGCCGCGCTTGCGTGGCTGCTTGCCAACGACGACGTCATCGTAATTCCGAAGTGCGGCCGCCGCGAGCGGCTGCAGGAAAATTTCGGCGCGCTCCACCGGAGCCTGACGGCGCCGCAACTCGCGGAACTCGACCGATTGTTCCCGCCGCCCACCGGCCCGCGCCCGCTGGAAATGCTCTAAGCTAGCAGCCTGTCGGACTTAACAGTCCGCACAGGCTGCTAAAAGCAAAACCGGCTGACCATTCATAATAAACTTCACTCGAAGCGGTCGAATTTGGGGGAAAACTCGGGCAAATTCGCATATCTGTTATCCTCTCCCGCAATTCCACTGGCGTCGGTTTTGCATTAGGAGTTTGTCGGGGCTAAGTCCGACAAACTCCTGGGACCCGATCAACCCGGCTCCATGCCCTTCTTCCGGATGACGGGAACGGCGGCCGGTGCGGTCATGAACTTGACCAGCGCCCTGGCTGCATCCGGCGCCTTTGCGCCGACATGAAGACCGGCCGAGAAGACGGTGATCTGCTGGACATCCGCGGGTAGCGGCCCGAGAAGGTCGATTCCGGGGACCGGGAGAAGCTCGCTCATCTGCTGGAAGCCGATTTCCGCTTCGCCGCGTGCGACCACCGCGCCGGCTGGTTCGCCCTGCACCTGCTTGATCTTCGATTTCAGTTCCTCGGCGATGCCCATGCGTTGGAACAGGCCGGCGATATAGACGCCGCTGGGTCCGTGGGAATATACGATCGACTTCGCTGCCAGCACCGCGCGCTTGAGGGCTTCGCCCGAGCTGATGTCCGGCCTCGGCGCGCCTGCGCGAACGGCAACGCCGACGCCCGATTTTGCGAGATCGACGCGGCTGCCCGCCGCGATCTTTTTGAGCTTGATGAGTTCGTCGATCGCGCCGGCCGCCATGATCACGAGATCGACTGTCTCGCCGCCTTTGAGACGGCTCATCATCTGGACGCTCGGGATCCAGATCGTCACGACCTTATGCCCGGTGGTGCGTTCAAATTCCGGCACGAGTTCGAGATAGGCCTCTTTGAAGGCCGCCCCCGCCATAACCTTGATTTCAGCCGCGTGTGACATTCTTCTCTCCTTAGCTAGTCTTCCTTGATGCCGAGCGCTTTGATCAGCTTGCCGTAGCGCGCGAACTGCCGCTTCATGTGATCGCCGAGCTGCTGCGGCGTGCTGGTTTCGGGGTCCAGTCCGAGCGTCGTGAAGCGCTGACGCACCTCCGGCGATTTGACGACCGCGGCGAGCTCCGAACTCAGGCGTTCGATGACGTTCTGCGGTGCCCCGCGGGGAGCGACCATCGCATTCCACTGCGTGGTGTCGTAATCCGGAACTCCGCTCTCGGCGACGGTCGGCACGTCGGGCGCGGCTGGCGAGCGCTTCGGCGATGTCACCGCGATCGCGCGCAGCCTGCCGTTCACGACGAGCTGATGCACGGAACTGATGGTGGAGTACATCATCGACACGTGGCCGCCGGCAAGGTCGGTGATGGCCGGTCCCGAGCCTTTATACGGGATGTGGCGCATCCGCGTGCCGGTCATGAGATCGAAAAGCTCTCCTGACAGATGTCCGCCGGAGCCGATCGAAGCCGACGCATACGTAAGCTGTCCGGGCTTCGCCTTGGCGAGCGCGATGAGCTCCTTCACGTTGTGCACCGGCACCGAGGGATGCACGACCAAAAGGTACGGCTCGGTGGCAAGCAGCGACACCGGATCGTAATCGCGTATCGGATCGTATGGCACTTTCGATTTGAGGTTCGGCACGATGGCGAACGTGGTCCCGCTCGATATCATCAGCGTGTAGCCGTCGGGCGGCGCTTTCGCCGCCAGTTCGGCGCCGATGATCGTGCTTGCGCCGCCACGATTGTCGACGATGAACGATTGGCCCATCCGCTTCGTCAATTCCTCGGCATACGCGCGCCCGACGATGTCGTTCCCGCCGCCGGGCGGATACGGCACGATAATGCGCACGGTCTTGGCGGGATAGAGGGGTTGGGCGAGCGCCGGCGCCGCGCAGAGCGCGAGCAGCGCGCAGAGCCATTGTGCGTTGGGGTGCAATAGAATATCCGTGATTCCGATCGATTCAGCTAGTTGATGGCGAAGCAGTAAAACAGGCCAGCGTCGCCCGCACCTGCCACCCGTACCTTTTTGAGAGCGTTCTGGCTACAGCCGCGGGAAGAATGAGAGGAGTTCCACGACCGGGAGGGGTCGTCGTCGCGCAAGCCCTCTCGGTCAATGTGGCCGAGCGTCGCCGCGCCTTCGCCGCTGCTCGTCCAGTTACGGCAGGTCGTATCCTGGTCGCCCGCGAACGCCCGGCCGTCCGGCTGCGAGCCGGTCAGGGCGTCGTGCGCGTTGGGCGCGTCGCGGCGGCCGTTGACGATCCCGCCTTTCTCGGTCAGCGCGGTCTGTTTGGTAAGATTATTTTTGCCGTGGAGCTCATCCACATTGCGCGCAATGACCACCCCTTTGGCGTTCTGCCACGGGCCGCTCCCGATGCGATCACGGGCATTGACCGCCGCTGCCCCGCCGCTCGCACTGGCGCTCAGGTAAGCGTGCCAGGTGCGGTTGCCAGCCCCCGCCGCTTTCGCGAGCGACTGACAATGCCGGTCCGCGCCGGCCAGGCCGCCCAGGTCCGCCCCTTTTCCGCTGCCGACGCTGGTCACGAAAAAGGTCATGCCGGTCTGCTGCGCCTGCAAGCCGGCACTCAAACCGGCCGACACCAGCGCGATTGACGCAACCAAAGGCAATTTCATCCGGCTGTTCATGATGGTTCTCCTTCTGATCGTTTAGAAAAATAGGAAACGCGACCGTACCACAATGCAGAGCAGGGTTCAAACCGGCGCGCAGCATGGTCCTCTGCAAGGGGGCCGGCGGAGTGGTGTGAGCTGTTCGCAGTTAGAGGATTAGAAGGTGTTTCTCTTCCGCACCCTTGATTGCATCCATGGTAACCGACGTGTCAAATGTGACGAACTGTCCATGGCGCCGAACGGCGAGTGCTAATAGATAGAGATCAGTTATCTGTCGCGGTCCGTGGATACGTGTAGAGATACTGATTTTCGTATCGAGCAAGCTGATGTCATCAGCCCAGAATTCGTGGAAGGCGCTTGCACTCGCTTCCGCAAGGCGATCCATAACCGCTCGTACCGGCAGCGCGTTCGGATAGCTCGGATGGGACATGATGCGTATGCAGCCGTTCTGCGTGATCGGGCAAGACGCCCAACCGCTGCTGGCATGAGCGGCGAACCATTTTGTGGCGCGTGTATGCAGCAAATGATCGGCGTCCAACAGCGAGATCAGCACGTTGACGTCTAAGAGCGCGCTCATCAATAGGCGTCGTCTTCGCGCAATTTGTCGATCAACTCGTTGGTGACAATGCCGCCACGCTTGGGAAAGGGTCGCAAACCGTATATCGCCTTCGGTTCCTGTGCCGCCCGTGTTATTGGTGGGGTGGTCAATGCGCTTCGCGCGAGCTCGGAAATTACTTCGCCGGTGGTTTTTTTCTCGCGGCGTGCAAGTTCCTTAGCGGCCTGAAGCACGTCGTTGGCGATATCGAGAGTGGTGCGCATACATCAGATGCTAATACATCACGCATCACTGGTCAAGCATCACTTCCCGGCCGCTCTGGTGGAGATGTGGTGCTACGGTAACGGCGTCGGGGGTTCCTAGTACGAATCGGAAACCTCAGGGACACTCTCGAAACGAACTTGAATGCGGCCAGCTATGCCGCCGAGTTTCGAGAAGCTCAAACCACCTCAAGCTCGACATGCACGCGGCGGCCAAGCGCCGCAGCGATGTTCACCAAAGCATCGAGCGAGAAACGCGAAATGCGACCGCGCGGCAAGTCACTTATGCGCGGTTGAGTCACGCCGCAGTGAAGTCGTCGGGCTGCTTGCCATGCCGATCATAATTGATTACTTGGTCAGTCCAAAATTGTCTGAAACCTGGCAAGCACATCGGATATGACGAAATCAGGTACCGCTTCTACCTTCTTTGCGCCGCGAGCTTCAAGATCAAGCATGGTCTAAAATGCCCTGAATATTTTTTCCCGCGGGTTTTTCGAGACACTGCAATGTCCGGTTTGGAAATCGTCGGCATCCTCATGTTTGGAGCACTCGCCTGGCTGTGGCTCGACAGCATGAGGGCGCGCGAAGCCGCGGTCCGCGCCGCGCGCGCGGCGTGCACAGCGGAAGGATTGATGCTGCTCGATGACACCGTGGCGATCGCCGGGCTGAAGCCGGCACGCGATGAGAATGGCCGCCTCAAACTGCAACGCGCTTATGAATTCGAATTTAGCGACACTGGCAACAACCGCCTCCAGGGCAGCGTGGTCCTGCTGGGCCACCAGGTAGTGATACTCAATGTGGGATTACGTATGGAGCCGACGGTGAGGGATCTGCACTGACTTCCCCCCCCTGACCCACCTAGAAAAGGCTGTTCACCGCGAAGGACGCCAAGGACGCGAAGGAAAACAAAGTACAAGACTTGTCATCAAGATCACCAATTTGGTGATTGCATCCAGGTTCACCTTGGCATTGATTTCCTTGGCGTCCTTAGCGTCCTTGGCGATTCACATGCTGGATTTAGGATAACGCGTCATTCGCTCGGCGCGTGTTCCGCGCAGGCGCCTGCGCCAATCAGCGCTTCGAAGCGTTCGAGGCTGTTGGGAAAATGCCCGGCGAGCAGACGAAACCACGTGAACGACTGCTCCGCAGTCGGCATGCGCGCTTCGAGCGGGCGGCTGCAGGTGAAAAATACGCAGTCGATGGGCTTGGCCGTGACCGCCGTTGCGCTGTTAGGCTCGTGGAGAATGCAGTGCCGTCCGGGCCAGCGAGTTTCAGGAAATCCCTGCGTGCAGGCTCGTAGCGCTCATGCTTGGATGCCATCTGCTTCTCCTTCCTTGGGGTTGATCAATTACGGAATGCCCGCGGTGTTGACCCGGATCCTGTAAATGCTCGTGCGCGCGGCGATATAGAGGGTCTTGTGGTCGGGGTCGCCGAACTCGACGTTACCGACGAGCTCCGGCGTCAGTATCGTCCCCAGATGCCTGCCTTCCGGCGAGATGATCCACACCCCGCCCGCCGCCGATTGATAAACATTGCCCTTGGCGTCGACCTTCATGCCGTCGGTAATTCCGGGGGTCTTGTCCCCGCTGATGTCGATGAACATCTGGCTGTCCGTCACGGTGTCGTCGGGCAGGACCCGGTAGCGCCGCACGTACTTGGCTCTGCTGCCGTTCGCGTAAAGAAATTTTTCATCCGGCGACAAGGCAAGCCCGTTCGGGGTCGGTATATCCTTGATGATCAGGCTCACCTTGCCGTCCTTGACCATGAAGACACCCTGGAATTCGAGCCCCTTCCCCGGATCCTTTTCGCCCAATCGCAGGCCGCCGAACGTTTCCGTGAAGTAGATCGTTCCGTTCTTCTTGACGATGACGTCGTTCGGACCGTTGAATTGCTTTCCTTCAAAGCGGTCGGCGAGCACGGTGCGCTTGCCGTTCTTTTCGATGCGGTCGATCGACCTCCCGGAATAGGTCGCGATGATGAGCCGGCCCTGCCGGTCGAGCGCGAGTCCATTCGAGCCTATCATGTAGAACTTCTCGAACAGCGGGTCGCCCGGTTCCTTCCCGTTGCTGAACTCGGCCCCCGCGCGCCAGATGTCCGGCTTGGTGTAGCCGCTGCGGTACAAATGGACCGACGTCTCGCCCTTGGGCGTCATCTTGTAGATTACGTTTGCGGCGATGTCGCTGAAGAACAGGTGCTTGCCCTGCTCGACCCAGATGATGCCCTCGGTAAACCCGAAACCGCTCTTCACGAGCTCCAGCTTCGCGCCGGGCGACACCAGCGCATCCAGCGCCGGGTCCAGCCTGACGACGGCCGGCTTATCGCCCGGCGCTTGCCCCTGTGCGGAGCTGACTGCCAGGGTCGCGGCGACCAGGACTGCGGCGGAAATAGACAATCTCTTCATGGGAACCCCCTCAAAAATATCGGCGAGATCGTGACGGTGCGATCATACACGTCCAGCCGCTCCCCTGTGATCCGAACGGTGCAAGCAGGCGAGTGCGGCCAACTCCTTGATCGACGTCGCCGGAACAGCAGGATAGACCGCCATGAACCCCGGCCGGCGCCCGCGAATTCGTTGCCGGCAGAATCTATTGCGGCTCGATGCCCGCCTTTTTTGCAAGCTGCGCGATCACGCGCACCTGCTCGGCGATGAACTTGTCCAACTGAGCGGGCGTCGTGGGCACCGGCTCCGCTCCGAGCGCGCGCAGGCGCTGTTCAACATCGGGCAGCAGCAGGATGCACGTGACTTCACGATTGAGTTTGTTGATGATCGAACGGGGAGTCTTCGCCGGCGCGAGCAACGCTCCCCAGGAGCCCCATTCGAAACCCGGCAATCCGGACTCGGCGATGGTCGGAATATCGGGGTATATGCCGGAGCGCTGCTTCGAGCTGACGCCGAGCGCGCGCAATCTTCCTTCTTTCACCAGCGTCACCGAACTCGCGATCGGCGCCATGGTGAACTGCACTCTGCCCGCCACGGCGTCGGTGAGCGATTCGGGTATGCCCTTGTACGGAACATGGACCACGTCGATGTTGGCGCTTTGCTTCAACATTTCGCCCGCGAAATGCGTGCCGCTGCCGGTGCCGGCGGATGAGAAGTTGAGCTGCCCGGGTTTGGCTTTGGCGAGCGCGATGAACTCCTGCACCGTCTTGATGCCAAGCGCAGGGGGAACCACCAACAGGTAGGTGGCCGTTGCGGTCATCGTGATTCCGGCAAAACCCTTGAGCGTGTCGTACGGGAGCTTCGCGCGAACAGCGGGCGATATCGCGTGTGCAGAGGACACCGAGAGCAGCGTGTGGCCGTCCGGGCTCGCATCCGCAACGAGCTGGGTGCCGATAACACCACCTGCGCCGGGACGATTGTCGACCACGACTTGCTGGTGCAGCGATTCGGTGAGCTTCGCCGCGATCAGACGGGCATAGATGTCAGGCTGGCCGCCCGGCGTGAAGCCGATCACAATGCGGATAGGCCGGCTCGGATAGGATTGCGCCGAGGCGCTTGAGACGGCGGCCAACCCCAGAGCGAACCACCCCAATACCAGGAAATGCCTCATCTTGTCCCCTTCCGCCTCACGCCTCTCGTCTCTCGCCAGCCATCGGCGATCTCAAAGATCGTAAGTCGTGAGGCGGAAAAATTAATTTTCCACGCCCTTTGACACGCCCCAGCGCGCATATCATTATCGCCGCTTCTGAAGAATCACGCACATAACATGGCGACTAGCGCCCACCAATGCGGATGGCGTCTGGATTGCCCTTTTGCAGCCCGAGCCCGTAGAATTGCCGCTGTAACTGTCGGGGAGAACAACCATGAATCATTCAGCGGCGCGCGGCAGCAACCGAAGGAAGAAATGATAGCCCCCGGCCGCAGCCACGGTTGGCTGATCGCCGCGGCGCTTTTTTTTACGCTGCTGTGCGGTAGCGCTCTCGCGCAGAGCTATCCGAACAAGCCGATCCGGCTCATCCTGCCGTTTCCGGCCGGCGCGCCGAGCGACATGGTGGGCCGCGCGGTTGCCCAGAAGCTCTCCGAGCAATTGGGAGAGAACGTGGTGCCGGACAACCGCCCGGGGGCCGGGGGAAATATGGCGACGGCCACGGTGGCCAAGGCGGCGCCAGACGGCTACACGCTACTTGTCACCTCGCCCAGTATTGCGCTCAGCCCGTCGCTCTACTCCAACCTCACTTACGATGCGGCCAGGGACCTGGCTCCGGTAGCGCGTCTGGCCTCGATCGAGAACGTGCTGCTGGTACATCCGTCGGTGCCGGCAAAAACATTGAAGCAGTTCATAGCACTCGCGCGCGCCCATCCCGGCAAACTCAACTTCGGTTCGGGCGGCGCGGGCACGACCAACCATCTTGCCAACGAATTGCTGAAAACTTTGGAAAAAATAGACATCGTGCACGTCCCCTACAAGGGCGCCACGCTGGCGTCGCTGGCATTGATAGGCGGCGAGGTGGATGAGGTTATCGTGTCGGTGGCGTCCGTGTTGCCGCTGATTCAGTCGGGCAAGGTGCGCCCGCTGGCGGTGCTCTCCGAGCGGCGCGTTGCGACGCTGCCTGACGTGCCGACAGCGAAGGAAGCCGGCGTCGACAACTTCATGATGTCAATCTGGTTTGGCATGTTCGCGCCCGCGGCAACGCCGCGCGAAATCATCTCCCGGCTCAGCCGGGAAATCACGAAAGCGATGGAGGCGCCCAACGTGCGCGAGCGAATGGCGGTTGCGGGTATCGACCCGTGGCCGGGCACGCCCGAGCAGATGGGCGAACTGCTGCGCAGCGAAACAGCGCGCTTCGCCGTCATCGCGCGGAGCGCCGGACTGTCCCGAGAATGAACCATGCAACCTTCGCAAAAAATGAGAGACGACGCTACCGGCCGCTATTTGCCGGTCATCTACCCGGAAGAATTGCCGTTTTGGGAAGGCGCCAAAAAGCGCGCGCTGTGGCTGCAGCGCTGCAACGGTTGCGGCAAAGCGTGGTATCCGATCGGGCCCGCCTGCCCGCATTGTTTCTCCATGGATTTCGCGTGGACCCCGATGTCGGGGCGAGGCAGGATCCACTACTACGTGGTCTACCACAAAGCATGGACGCCGTGGTTCGAGCAGCGGGTACCTTACGCGGTGATCCAGGTGGAGCTCGAAGAGGGCCCGCGGCTGACGACCAACATGCTTGATTGCCCGGTCTCACAGGTGAAAATCGGGATGGCGGTCGAAGTTGCTTACGAAGACATCACCGGCGAGATCACGCTGGTCCAATTCCGTCCGTCGGTGCGCTAGGAGGAGTTTGTCATGTCGGATGCCGCCACGCTGGCCGCGGGCGCCAAAGGACTGCTCGATGCCGATACGCCCGATAGCGTGCGCCTGGGGGTTACCGAGGCGACCGAACTCGGTGCGCGTGCTTTGCGGAGCATCGGCTACTCCGACGAGGAAGCGAAAATCATCGTCGATCAGCTTATAGACAATGCATTGTGCGGCTACCGTTTCGCCAGCCTGCCGCGCATCCTCGCGATCGCAACCGACGCCAAAACGCGCAAGGCGCGCCAGCCCGTCAAGATCGTACACGAGACGCCGCTGTCGGCGCTGATCGACGGCGGCAACAACGTCGGTTACATCTCGGTTTATCGCGGCGTGCGGATCGCGATCGAGAAGGCGCAGCTCAGCGGCTTCGCCTCGGTCGGCATCTACAACAGCTATTACAGCGGCCGCAATGCCTATTTCGTCGAAATGATCGCAAAGGCGGGACTGGTTGGGATCCACGTCGCCAGCGCGCAACCGCGTGTGCTGCCTATCGGAGGCGCCAGGCCCGCCCTCGGCACGAATCCCATTTGCGTAGGGTTTCCGTCGGCGAACGGTCCGGTGGTGTTCGATATGGGCACGGCCGCGCTGATGTGGGGCGAGGTGATGCTGCATGCGCATATCGGCAAGGAGTTGCCGGAGGGCATAGGCTTCGACGCGCAAGGCAATCCGACGCGCGATGCGAAAGCGGTGCTCGAGGGTGGCGTGGTTCCGTTCGGCGATCACAAGGGATACGGCCTGTCGTTCACGGCGCAGGCGCTGGGTTTACTCGCAGGCGCGGCGCTTGCAACCGGCAAAGTGCAGGATTATGGCTTTCTGTTTCTGGTGCTCGATCCGAAGCTCATGTTGCCGGGGGGCGAATTTCCCGCGCAAATGGCCGAGCTCGTCGCCAAAGTCAAAGCCACGCCACGTCGTCCCGGCGTCGACGAAATACGCATTCCGTCGGAGCGTGCTTACCGCGAACGCGAGCAACGCCGCAAGCAAGGCCTGGTGTTCGATCGCAAGGTTGTCGATTCGCTCAATGCCCTGTAAGGTGCGTTCTGCTTCTACCGCAGTCAGCCGCAGATTACAAACGGAAAACCTTGGCCACAGAGGCCTGAACGGGAGGGTACGAAATGATGACTGCCAGCAAGCTCTTTGCCCGCGCTTTGCTGCTCGCCTCGGCGGCACTCATTGCGGTTTGTCCGGCGCACGCGCAAGCGCCTGGCGCGGGGACGACGTACCCCAGCAAGCAGGTGCGCTTGATCACGACCTATCCGCCGGGCGGCGCGTCCGACATCATGGCGCGGATCATCGCGCAGAAGCTGGGCGAAATCTGGGGCCAGACGGTGATCGTCGAGAACAAGTCGGGCGCGAACGGCTCTATCGGCCTCGAGTACGCCGCGCGCCAGCCGGCCGACGGCAGTTCGTTCGTGATCGGCAACATGGGGCCGGTGTCGATCAACCCGCTGATCACCAAGGTCCCGTACGATATTGCGCGCGACTTCCTCCCCGTCAGCATGGTGGCAGTCGCGCCGACCGTGCTGGTCATCAACGCGAACACGCCGGCGCAGAATCTGCGGGAATTCATCGCGCTCGCCCGCGCGAAACCCGGCACGATCAACTTCGGCACTGCCGGCCCGGGCACGCTCGGCCACCTGGGCGGAGAGATGATGAAGCGCCTCGCGAAGATCGATATCGTGCACGTGCCTTACAAGGGCGGCGTGCTCGCGATCCAGGACCTGCTCGGCAATCACGTGCAATTCGAAGAGATGGGCGTCGAGGCCCTGTCCGGCACGCCCGAGGCGCTGCGCGATTTCGTCCGCTCCGAGTCCGATAAATGGGGCAAGCTGATCCAGGAAGCGGGAATACGGGCTGACTAGTGGGGCGTCGCGTAAGTTCTGCGCAAATCGCGGGTCGGGAATGCTTTCCCGACAAAGCGTCTGATGCCCGCGAACCTGCCTGACACTATTGCAGCAGCTTCGCGCCTGATCGAGGCACGCGAGCTGTCGCCGTTGGAACTGGTGAATGCTCTGCTGAAGCGGATCGAATCAATCGACCCGGTCATCAATTCGTTCATCACGGTTACGGCGGAGCAAGCCATCGCGCAGGCCCGTAAAGCGGAAAGCGAGATCAGCCAAGGCCGCTATCGCGGACCGCTCCACGGCATCCCGTTCGGCGTCAAAGACATTTACGAAACCGCCGGAGTCCGCACGACGGGCCACTCCAGAGCCTATGCCAATCACATACCGCGCACCAGCGCGAGTGTCGTGGACAAGCTTTACGATGCCGGCGCCATCCTGATGGGAAAGCTCGCAACCCACGAGCTCGCGCACGGCGGACCTTCGTTTGATTTGGCGTGGCCCCCCGCGCGCAATCCGTGGAATCCGGAGCACTTCACGGGAGGGTCGAGCAGCGGCTCGGCTGCGGCCGTAGCGGGAGGGTTGGTACTGGCCGCGCTCGGCAGCGACACCGGAGGCTCGATCCGTACCCCTGCGTCGCTGTGCGGCCTTGTTGGAATGAAGCCCACCTTTGGCCTGGTCAGCCGCCGCGGGGTGATTCCAAATTCTTTCAGCCTCGACCACTGCGGCCCCCTCGCGAGGACGGTCGAGGACTGCGCGATCCTGCTCGACGCGATCGTCGGCTACGACCCGGGAGACCGGTCGAGTGTGCGCGGACCCCAGCAACATTTCCGGACGGCATTGAGATCCGATTTGAAGAATGTACGGGTCGGAGTAGTGCGGTGTTTCGGCGCGGCGGATGCGGCCGGCAACGACGAATTGCGCAGTGCAACCGACGATGCGCTGCGGGTACTGCAAAAACTGGGCGCGCGCCTGCACGAGCTCCGCCTGCGCCCACTGCGGGATTACTACGACGTCTGGACCCTCATCGAAGAGCCCGAGACCTTCGCGATACAGAGGCGGGCACTGATCGAGCGTGCGCACGATTTTGGTTCGGTTTTTCTCGAACGAACGTTGATCGCGTGTTTGATCCAGGGCGCCGACTACGTGCGAGCGCAGCAGCAGCGCAGCCGTATGCTGAGCGAGATGCACGACGCATTTGCGGATTGCGACGTGCTGGTGACGCCGGGTGCGGGTCCTGCGCCAAAGCTCGATCCTGGCCTCGCGAAATGGCCGAGCCCCAATTGTTTCGTGCCGTTCGCGATAACCGGAAGTCCTGCGGTCGTGGTGTGCACCGGATTCAGCCGCGCAGGCCTGCCTCTATCGATGCAACTGATCGGCAGGCCGTTTAACGACGTTAACGTACTAGCGATTGCACACGCCTACGAGCAGGCGATGAGTTGGTCGAAGCGGCGCGCAGTGGTTGCGCCGGACGCGCGACCTGCGCCCATTACGCACAGCGCGCCCCCGATCGCGATCGGGTCGATGGACCGGAAGATCGTCGATCTTTGCGCTCACGCGGCGCAGAGTGCCGGTCTGCGCCTTGCCGATGAGCACTTCGCGCTGCTCTGCGCCGCGGCGCCGCGTCTGCTCGAAATGATAGACCGGGTTCGCGGCTCACCGGAGCCTCCAGCCGAACCTACAAATGTATTCATGCTTCTGCCAAGGGTTTAGTCCAGACTTTAGTGGGTTCGCCGTGGTAGTGTCTATGGGAAGCAAGCCCATGCGTCTGTGGAAGCCTGAATGATCCAGAATTCATTTTTCCGCGTCCTTGTCGTTATTGCGTTTAATATTGAAACGGATATCTAGCCGACCCTCGCAATGACCGCTACCGCACCTTCAGTTGTCGTTGTTAAGCCGGTGGGCCGCACGCTCACGGAGTTCGAGCCGTTGCGACCCGCCGAGCGCGCGCTGCTGGAAGCCTGTCGCACTGGCGAAGTCGCGCCAATCGGCGATCAGCCACCTGACAAATCCACCGACGAAAACCGCATACGTGCTGCATTCCTGCGCTTCCTTGTCCTGGGTGGCGACGCCAATGCGCCCATTCATGAGCACGGCGTACAGCTTACGGGGGCATGGATCGAAGGTAAGTTCGATCTCAAGGGGAGCTGTGCGCCATACAGTCTTGCTCTATTGCGCTGTGCGTTCGATGCGGAACTGGTGTTGCGCGATGCGACCATCGCCGGCGGACTGAGTCTGTCCGGCAGCCGTGCGCCGGGTATCCAAGGCGATAGGCTCGTCTGTCAAAGCGGCGTGTTCCTGAGGAACATCACTGCCAGTGGCGCAGTGCGGCTGGGGGGTGCGCAGATCGGTGGCGATATTAGCTGCAGTGGGGCGAAGCTGGATGGCAAGAAAGGCGATGCACTGTCCGCCGACCGTGCGGTGGTCAAGGGTGGCGTGTTTTTGAACGAGGGCTTTACCGCCAACGGCGCAGTGCGGCTGTTGGGTGCGCAGATCGGTGGCAATCTTGAATGCACGGGCGCGAAGCTGGATGGCAAGGAAGGCGATGCCCTGTCCGCCGACGGTGCGGTGGTCAAGGGTCACGTGTTCCTGAATGAGGGCTTCACCGCCACCGGCGCAGTGCGGCTGTTGGGTGCGCAGATCGGAGGCAGTATTAGCTTCAGCGGCGCGACGCTGGACGGCAAGGAAGGCCGTGCCCTGTCCGCCGACCATGCGGTGGTCGCAGGCGCGCTGTTTTTTCGCCGCCTAAAGCAGCCGGTGAATGGAATTTCGCTGGCAAGTGTGCGCGTTGGACAGCTAGTTGACGATGCGGCGAGCTGGGGGGAGCGGCTCGTACTCGATGGATTTACCTATGACGCGCTTGCGGGTGGCGCCCCGACCGATACGCCAAGTCGCCTAGCCTGGCTTGAGAGACAGCGGCCATCGCATTGGGGCACTGTGCAAGGGGGTGCGGATTTTAGACCCCAGCCGTGGCAACAGCTAATAAGCGTATTGCGCGCGATGGGGCACGAGGAAGAGGCGCGGCAGGTAGCCATTGCGCGCGAAGAGCATCTGCGCAGCATCGGCAAGATCGGGCAGACGCCGCCGACATGGGGCCGGCCACGCGCATTCGTGTACCGCAGCGCGACGCGTGGCTCTTATTGGCTCTTCGGCCTGCTGGCTGCCTATGGCTATCGCCCGATTCGGGTGGTGGGGTGGCTGCTGGGGGTGTGGCTGGCTTGTGGCGCGATGTTCTGGTGGGCGGCGCTGCAAGGGGTGTTTGCGCCGACCAGCCCGCTGGTGTTCAGTCATCCGGCCTATGCGCACTGCCGGCCAACCGACCCCGCACCACTGCCGACCAACGGCAAGCCGGCTCAGCTAGGCGGTAAAGCCTATGTGGGCAACTGGTACCTCTGCGAAGATCTCGCCGGGGAGTACACGACCTTCAGTCCGCTGGCTTATTCACTCGACTTGATTCTGCCACTGGTCGATCTGCAGCAGGAGCATGATTGGGCTCCAATGATCGCCACGCCCAAACGTGCTTGGTACGAAGAACTTGTGCACTTGAGCCTGAACCACTGGATTCGCTTGATAATATGGTTCGAGATTTTATTCGGCTGGTTGGCGAGCTTGTTGCTGGTGGCCGTGGTTTCAGGTTTGACTAATCGCGATAAAGACTGAAGATAAAGCCGCGAGGGCGTCAGGGCGGAAGCGCGTGAAAGGGATTTTGTAGTTTCCCGCTCACGATCTCGCGACTTCACGATCTCACGCTACCCGCGGGACGCGGGATTAATCCCGGCCCCGGACGATGGGTGCTGCGTTCACGGAGAAGGAGGCTTCATGCAATCACTGCTAATGTGCGTCGCAAGCGCGCTTTTGACTGTTGTACTGCTACCGGCAGCGGTGCAGGCGCAATCTTTTCCCGAGCGGCCGATCCGGCTGGTGGTCGGCTTCCCCCCGGGCGGCTCGGGGGATTTCATCGCGCGCAATATGGGCGAGGAGATGAACCGGCTGCTCGACCAGCAAATCATCGTCGATAACCGGCCGGGTGCGGGCGCCAATATCGCGTCCGAACTTGTCGTGCGCGCGACGCCGGACGGCTACACGATTTTGCTCGGCGGCAGCTTCAGCCACGCGGTCAATCCCGCGCTCTACAGGAAGCTGCCGTTTGATGTGGAGAAGGATTTCACGCCGATCACCAAAGTCGCCAATTTCACCACTATCATCGCCGTGAACCCGAAGCTGCAGGTCAACACGCTGAAGGAACTGATCGCGAAAGCCAAGGCGGAGCCTGGCAAGCTGACCTATTCGTCGCCCGGTTCCGGCACGCCGTCGCACATGGCAGGCGCCATGTTCAACGTCGTCGCCGGCACCGACATCGTGCACGTGCCGTTCAAAGGCGGCGCGCCGCAGCTGCTCGCCACGCTCGCCGGCGATGTGCCTATCATCATCGGCACGCCGCCGGTGGCGCTGCCGCAGATTCGCGCCGGCAAGTTGCGCGCCTTGTCACTCACTACCCGCAAGAGCAGCGCCATCATTCCCGGCATTCCGGGAGCAGAAGAGGCAGGCCTGGCCGGCTACGACGTCGGCGGCTGGTGGGGTCTGTGGGCGCCGGCGCACACGCCGCCGGCCGTCATCGGCAAGCTATTCGATATGGCGCGCAAGGTACTCGGCAGCCCGCACATCCACGAGCGCCTTGCGCACGAAGGGCTGGAGATCGAGACCTCGGGCTCGCCGCAGGAATTCGCCGCATTCATCCACACGGAAATTCCGTTCTGGGCCAAGGTGGTCAAGGAATCCAAAGCAACCGCGGATTGAAATTGCGGCGCCGCGTCTGCTCGAAATGGTGGACCGGCTAACGAGTCGCGGCAACTCTGTCGTAAACCCCGGCAAGGCGCGCATCGAGCGTGACGAGCGGCGCCTTGCGTTTCAGCGCGAGTTGCAGGTAGGCGGCATCGTAAGCGCTGAGCGCCCATTGCCGTGCCAGCAGCGGCAGCGTTTCCCAGTCGGGTTCGGTGAGTTCGATATCCAGGTTTGCGAGCAGCCGGTAACGGGAGACGATGAGCTTGGCGTGGGCGGGTTCCCGCTGCAGCTTGGTGGCGCAGACGCTCGCGATCTCGTAACGCAGCAGGGTGGGCGCGAGCAGCGTGCCGCCTATGCTTGCGACAACAGGCGCGCCTTCAAGTTCGTCGAACAAGACGGCCGCGACCGCCGAGGCGTCAACGACCGTGACGCTCATCTCGCAGCGCTCTCACGATGGCAGCGGATTCGCTCTTCGAGCTCGGGCCGAGGCGGCGCGAGCGCTCCCACAACTCGCCGAGCGTAAGCCGCCTGCCATGAAGCGGGGCTTTCCTGGCGGCCGGTTGCGAGGCGCGCTTCTCTGCGCTCCTGACGAAATAAGCGGGCGGCTCGGGCTGTCCGGCTTGCCGGGCGCTCTGCAGCATGACTTCTTCCAGTATCACCATCAGCTCGCCTTGCAGAGAGCGATGGTTCGCCGCCGCGCGCGCGCGCAGTTTATCGGCAACACGGTCGGGGACCTCTTTGATGGTCAAGGTAACGGGCACGAGGGGCGCCTTCGGGTCAGTGCATCCATTTTACATCCATTATGGATGCATAACAACGAGGGGCGTGAACAACCGGTCAGTCGAGCGCTTCCGGGTTGACTACGTATTCGCGGTTCGGCGCGCCGTCCAATACGCTCAGCAGATTGCGTGCGGTTGTCACTGCCGCGCGATCGAGCGCTTCACGCGAGTTGCCGGCCATGTG
>ODAK010003369.1_pt1 | contig 16595 bp, 10 predicted proteins | sample 1539591 | NCBI WGS metagenome assembly ODAK01 (sample SAMEA3539303, study PRJEB22396) | soil metagenome | biome: tundra; feature: field; material: soil | place: USA | collected 2010-05 | depth 0.15 m
AGTCCTGCGACATCTTGTCGACGCGTTCGCGGACGGCAGCCTCGTTGGTCAGGTCCGACTCGAAGACCAGCCGGAAGGGTGCGCCGTCTCGGCCGACGAACTCGAAGTAGGCACCAATGCTGGCCGCGACGCGCTGTTTGTTCTCCGTGGTGGATGCCAAGGCCGCCTGGATCAGTTCCAGCAGCTCACCTGCGTGCTGGTCGAACAGTGCCAGGTAGAGATCGAGCTTGCCCGGGAAATGTTGGTACAGAACGGGCTTGGAGACCCCCGCGCGGTCGGCGATGTCGTCCATGGCTGCGGCGTAGTATCCGGACTCGACGAAGACCTCCTGCGCGGCCTCCAGCAGCTGCGCCCGCCGTGCGGAGCGGGGCAGCCGCACGCCGCGGCTGCGCGTGTCTGGGTGCATCGACACGGGTGACGTCCCCTTTCGTTCGGCGGATGACCGGGGTCAGGCCCATTCAGATGAGCGATGCCTGTACGCCGTGACGCGACACGCGGGGCGGTCACGAGGCAGGCGAGGGGCCATATGACTGCCGAAACGCATCTTACGCGGGAGTAACCTCGCCCGCATGGCCCTTCCACCGCTCGTCGAGCCATCGGCGCCGTTATCCGCTCAAGAGATCGAGCGTTATGCCCGGCATGTCCTGATCCCTGATGTGGGGATGCAGGGCCAGCGACGTCTCAAGAACGCGCGGGTGCTGGTGGTCGGCGCCGGGGGTCTGGGGTCCCCGGCACTGATGTACCTCGCGGCCGCCGGTGTCGGAACCATCGGTGTGGCTGACGCCGACGTCGTGGAGCTGTCGAACCTGCAGCGGCAGGTGATCCACGCCGTCGCCGACGTCGGCGGGTTGAAGTCCGAATCCGCCGCGCAGGCCCTGGCCTCGGTCAACCCCTTGGTGCGGGTAGTGCGCCACGACGTCCGGCTCGACTCGACAAACGCCCTGCAGATCATCGCCGGATACGACCTGGTCGTGGACGGGACGGACAACTTCCCGACCCGATACCTGCTCAGCGACGCATGCGTCCTGCTGGGCAAGCCGGACATCTGGGGGTCGATCTACCGCTTCGATGGTCAGGCCAGCATCTGGTGGGCGCGGCACGGTCCCTGTTATCGCTGTGTCTTCCCCCAGCCGCCGCCACCTGGCCAGGTGCCATCCTGCGGCGAGGGTGGAGTGCTCGGGGTTCTCTGCGCGGCTATCGGGTCGGTCCAGGCGGCCGAGGCCGTGAAGCTCATCGTCGGCATCGGGGACCCGCTGGTTGGCCGGTTGATGGTGCACGACTGCCTCCGGCAGAGCTGGGACGTCCTGACCGTGCACCGGGATCCACAGTGCGCGGTGTGCGGCCAGAGCCCGACGGTCACCGATCTGGTCGACTACGAAGCCTTCTGCGCGGTCACTGAGCTTCGTGGCGCTGCCATGGCCAGCGGTGCGCTCACCGCGGCCGCCGGCATCGCGGTGCCCCAGATCTCGGCCCGTGAGCTGGCTGACCTGCTCTCAGGCGGTGACACCCCGGGTGTCCTGCTGGTCGATGTGCGCGGAGCCCAGGAGCGGGAGATCAACGGCATCCCTGCAGCCCGCGCCATCCCTCTGGACGAATTCCGATCCGGGGCAGCAGTTCGCCAGATTCCTTTCGACCGGCCGGTCGTCATCTTCTGCAGGGCCGGTGTCCGCTCGCAGGAGGCCTCACGGCTCCTCATAGAGTCCGGGCACCCGGATGTGCGGACCCTGGCGGGCGGGGTCCTCGCGTGGGTCCGCGACGTCGACCCCGCCCAGCCCGGGTACTGAGCTGAGCCGCACCAGGATGACTGCTGGACCCGAGACGCTCCCGGACTTCGCGGAGTCGGTGCTGGCCATCGTCGACCAGATCCCCTCTGGCATGGTCCTGGCCTACGCAGATGTCGCCGAGCTGCTCGGCCAGGGCGGCCCCCGGCAGGTCGGGTCCGTGATGTCCCGCTACGGCTCGTCGGTGACGTGGTGGCGGGTGATCCGTGCCAGCGGTGAGGCACCACAGGGGCTGCAGGACGAGGCGCTGGCGCACTGGCGTGCTGAAGGTACCGCCATGGTTGGCGGCGGGCTTGCGGGGCGCCGGGTGGACATGACACGGGCTCGATGGGATGGCAACACGGGCTGTGGCGGACAGTGCGGCCCGCCCGCGGGCAGGCCGTAAAACATTGTCCTGCGCAACAGGAGGTATTTGGCCCGTTTGGGGTAGTCTCCATCCCGTAGTTGCTGTGCATCGCACGTCTTGAACGCTTGCGGCCTTGTGCCGGGGGTGCGCTTTGTTCCAGTCTGGAGCGGACGACGAACACCGCGACGATCGGCCCCGGCAATCGGGATCGACAAAGCGCTCTTGGAGGAAATTAGTTATGGCAACTGGCACCGTGAAGTGGTTCAACGCTGAGAAGGGCTTCGGCTTCATTGCTCCCGAGGACGGCAGCGCCGACGTGTTCGCGCACTACTCGGCCATCGCCAGCAGCGGATACCGCTCGCTTGACGAGAACCAGAAGGTTGAGTTCGACATCACCCAGGGCCCGAAGGGCCCGCAGGCGGAGAACATCCGCCCGCTGTGATCTGAGCTCACAGAACCTGTTCTGTGCACGAGTGCCCCGGCTTTTCAGCCGGGGCACTCGTGCGTCTGGTGCGCCTTGGCCAAACGCCTCGCCAGCGGTGTCGGCCCGGTGTGATGGAATCTGCCGGTGCTGACGTTGCGAAGGGCCCCCAGCCTGCTCACCCAGGGCCCGAGCCTGGACGATGCACAGGCTGCAGCCGTCGCCCACCGAGCCACGCTCGGGTCGGTGCTGCGCATCCTGGGAGCTCCGGGCACGGGTAAGACGTCCACCGCCATCGAGGTCGTGGTTGACCGGGTCCACCGTGACGGGGTCGCACCCGACCAGTGCTTGGTCCTGACGGCTTCCAGGGCCGCAGCCGCTGACCTGCGCGAACGCATCACGGCCCGGGTCGGTGGCACGACGACCGAGCCACTGGCCCGAACCCACCAGGCGCTCGGTTTCAGCATCCTGCGCCAGGTCGCCGCCCTACGCGGGGACGCCAGCCCCCGGCTGCTGAGCGGACCCGAGCAGGATGTGATCCTGCGAGAGCTCCTCGCCGGTCACGGCGCTGGCGCGGGAAAGGCTCCGAACTGGCCCGCGCACATGCACGCAGCCCTGAGCACCAGAGGGTTCCGCACCGAGTTGCGGGATCTGCTCATGAGAGCCGTTGAGCGTGGCCTGGACGCTGGCGCTCTGGCGGCCCTGGGCGTGGCTCACGATCGACCCGAGTGGGTCGCGGCCGCCCAGGTTCTGACCGAGTACGACGAGGTCACGGCCCTCTCGCGTCCGGGCTCCTACGACCCGGCGTCGATCCTGGGCGCGGCCGCCGACCTGCTGGAGTCGGATCCCGAGCTGGGTGAGCGGCTGGCCTGGGCTCTGCGCCTGATCGTGGTCGACGACGCCCAGGAGCTCACCCCGGCCGCTGCCCGGCTCGTGCAGGTCCTGCGGCGCCCGCACATCGACCTTGTCCTCATCGGTGACCCCGATGTTGCCGTCCAGACCTTCCGCGGCGCCGACCCGGCCATCCTGGGCGCCGGCCACGCCCGATTTGGCGATGGCCCCACGATCACGCTCGCGAGGTCATACCGGCAGCCGAAGGCCTTGCGGGAGGTGAGCCTGCGGGTGACCCGGCGCATCGGCGTCCTCGGTGGAGGCGCCCACCGCGGGCTTGACGACGTCCGGCAGGGCGGCCGCGCTGACGTGCGGCTCCTGCGGACAACGTCCCAAGAAGCTGCCTTGATCGCCGCAGAGCTTCGCGCTGCCCACCTGTTGGGCGCCATGGCCTGGTCCGAGATGGCTGTCATTGTTCGGGGGCAGGCACGCACGAGCACGCTGCGCCGGGTTCTGATGGCTGCCGGTGTGCCTGTGGCGGTGCCGTCTACCGAGGTCCCGGTCCGCGACGAGGTGGCGGTGCGTCCTCTGCTGGCGCTGCTCGAGGTGGCCCTCAACGTGGCGACGGGGCGCCCGGACCCCATCGACGCCCAGACCGCGGTGGATGCTGTGCTGTCCCCGGTCGGGGGAGCCGACGCCGTGGGACTGCGGCGACTTCGCAGAGCGCTGCGCGCCGACGAGCTCGACAGCGGTGGCGGGCGCTCCAGCGACGAGCTGCTCGCGGCGGCTCTGGTGGCGCCAGAGACGTTGGGGATGCTGGGTCCTGAGGGTGCCCCGGCTGCCCGGGTGGCCAGGGCGATTGCTGCCGGGGTGAACGCTGCCCGCACCGTCGCCGGCGACGGCTCGCGTTTCGCGCCGGCAGTGAGCGCCGAGAGTGTGCTGTGGGCCTTGTGGGATGCAACCGGGCTGGGCGAGAGCTGGCGCCGGCTGGCCCTCGGTGGTGGTCTGCCGGGTGCCCGCGCTGATCGTCACCTCGATGCTGTGGTCGCCTTGTTCGACGTCGCGGCGAAGTATGTCGACCGGTTGCCCCAGATGGGGCCGCGGGGGTTCCTGGAGCACATCCGGGGGCAGGACGTCGCGGGGGACACCCTTGTGGCCCGCGCCCCCAGCCATGACACCGTCTCCTTGCTGACCGCTGCGGGTGCGGCGGGACGCCAGTGGCGCTTTGTCGTGGTTGCGGGCGTCCAGGAGGGCGTCTGGCCTGACCTACGCCTGCGAGGGTCCCTGCTGGGCTCCGAGCGGCTGGTTGATGTCATGACCGGACGTGGGCAGTCGCTGCGCGCGGCCCAGGCGGCAGTTCGCTATGACGAGACCCGGCTCTTCCTGGTCGCAGCCAGCCGTTCTTGCGAGCGTCTGCTGGTCACGGCCGTGAGAAGTGACGACGAGCAGCCGTCGGTGTTCCTGGACATCGTGGACCCGCCGGGGGAGTGCGATGACCGGCAGGAGCTGAGGCCCTTCAGCGAGGTGCCACGCCCGATGACGCTGACGGGACTGGTGGGCGAGCTGCGTCGCGAGGTTGTCGTGGGCGCGACCATGAGCCAGCGGCACACTGCCGCGGGGCAGCTGGCCCGACTGGCGGCCGCACGGGTCGCGGGCGCCGACCCGTCCTCGTGGTGGGCACTGACGGCCCTGAGCGACAACCGACCCTTAAGAGCCGAGGGCATGAGCGTGTCCGTGTCGCCCTCTCGCATCCAGAGCTACGGCGACTGCAGCCTGCGATGGCTGCTGTCCACCTGCGGCGGGGACGGCCCCAGCTTGGGCGCAGCCAACATCGGCACCCTGATCCATGACATCGCCGCCGACCTCGGTGACGCCGACGAGGCCACCATGAGAGCGGAGGTGGACCTCCGATGGGGCCGGCTCGGGCTGGCGCCCGGCTGGCTGTCGCGTCGGCAGCAGTGCGAGGCGCAGACCATGGTGGCGCGCCTGGCCCGCTACTTTGAGGAGTCCGCCGCCAGCGGCTGGGAAAGGGTCGGCGTCGAGCTCGACATGCAGGTCGAGCTGGGACGCGCTGTGCTCAAGGGCCGGGTCGACCGACTTGAGCGCGATGGCAGCGGTGGTCTGCGGGTGGTCGATCTCAAGACCGGCTCTGCCAAGCCCACCGGTGGCGATCTGCTGCGTCATGCCCAGCTCGGCGCCTACCAGGCCGCGGTCGAGCATGGGGCGTTCGCCGGCCATGGCACGGTCTCGGCCGGGGCGGCGTTGCTGCAGGTCGGCAAGGCGGCGGGCGTCAAGACCACGCTGCAGCAACAGGTGCCGCTGTCGGCCGATGATGATCCGGGATGGGCACGCGCCCTGGTGGCGGACACCGCCGAAGGCATGGCCGGCAGCGACTTCACGGCCACGGCTGGACCAGCCTGCGCCTTCTGCGCGGTCAGCTCCTGCTGCCCGGTCCAGCCGCAAGGAAGGGTGATCTAGGTGCCGGGTCATCCCATCGGGCACTCAGCGGCCTCGATCGCCGCCGCGCTGGGCAACCCGGCGCCGACCGCTGAGCAGCGCGCCGTGATCGAGGCGCCGATGCGCCCGCTGCTGGTTGTGGCCGGTGCAGGGTCGGGTAAGACCGAGACCATGGCCTCGCGGGTCGTGTGGCTGGTGGCCAACGGTTACGTCGAACCAGACCAGGTCCTTGGGCTCACCTTCACCCGCAAGGCAGCAACCGAGCTGGCCGAGCGTATCGGGCGTCGCCTGCGCCGGTTGCGCCACGTCGGCATCTGGACCCCTGCCCCCGAGCAGGACGGCTCCGAGGTGATGGGTGGGACGCCGACGGTCTCGACCTACCACTCGTATGCCGGTCGGCTGGTTCGTGAGCACGGGTTACGTCTGGGAGTCGAGCCGGAGTCCCGTCTGCTGTCCGAGGCTGCCGCCTGGCAGTTCGCAGCCGAGGTGGTCGAGGGCTATGACGGGCCGATGGGTGAGGTCCCGTTTGCGGCCTCGACGATCATCCATGCCGTTGTCGACCTGGCCGGTGAGATGGCCGAGCACCTCCTGGTGCCGGCGGACCTGCATGCGTTCATCGACCGGTTCGAGGCCAGGGTCCGCGGGCTGCCCACCGGGACCAGCCGCGCGCGAGCCACGCCCAAGGTGGTGGCAGATGCGATGACCGCGCTGAGGGCCCGGGCTCAGGTGCTGCCGCTCGTCGATGCCTACGTCAGCCTCAAGCGCAGCCGGGATGCGCTCGACTTCGCGGACCAGATGGCCCTTGCGGCTACCCTGTCGCGGCGGTTCCCCGACATCGGCTCGATGGAACGTCAACGGTTCGGTGCGGTCCTGCTCGACGAGTTCCAGGACACCAGTGAGGCACAGCTGGTCCTGTTGCGGCACCTCTTCGTCGCCGGCGGTGAGCTCGTGCCGGTTACCGCGGTGGGCGACCCCAACCAGTCCATCTACGGGTGGCGCGGGGCCAGCGCCACGACGTTGACCCGCTTTCCGCATGAGTTCGCTGACGGTTCAGGCGACGGGCAGGTGCTGCCACTTTCCACCAGCTGGCGCAACGACGACGCCATCCTCCTGGCGGCCAACATCACCTCGGGTCCGCTGCGGGCCAAGTCGACCGCTGCGGTGGAGGTGCTGGCCCGGCGCCCCGATGCCGGCCCCGGGCGGCTGCTGGCGGCTCGGCTGCAGACGACCGAGGCCGAGGCGGCCCACCTGGCTGGCTGGATCGCCCACCACTGGCTTGACGCCCAGGCCCGTCCCACGGGGGTCTCGGCGGCGGTGCTGTGTCGCAAGCGTTCTCAGTTCGCTGCCGTGATCGAGGCGCTGCAACGAGCTGGCCTGCCCGTGGAGGTGGTGGGGCTGGGTGGACTGCTCAGCACCCCGGAGGTCTGCGACATCGTGGCTCTGCTCTGGGTGGTCCAGGATCCGACCCGCGGCGACCAGCTGATGCGCCTCCTGACCGGGCCATGGTGCCGGCTGGGCGCCGCAGACCTCGAGGGCCTGGCGCTCTGGTCCCGGGTCCTGCAACGCCGTGGCGCCTCCGGCTTGCAGCAGGCTCGGCCCCAGGTCCGCGACCATGCCCCTGAGGGCGCCGACCGCCTCAGCATCGTCGAGGCCCTCGAGGAGCTGCCGTCCGCGAGCTGGGAAAGCCCTGGCGGGTTGCGCATCTCGGCGGTGGCACTGAAGCGTCTGGTCGGTCTGCGCGACGCGATCCGGGCGTTGCGCTCGATGACGGGTATGCCGCTCGCCGACCTTGCCGGTGAGGCAGAGCGCGCGCTTGGCCTGGACATCGAGGTGCTGTCCCGCCCAGAGCACGCGCCGACGACTGCCCGTGCCCACCTTGACGCATTCGCAGACGTGGCGGCCAGCTTCGCCGGCTCCGCCGATCGGCCGACCCTGGGTGGGTTCCTGTCATGGCTTGATGCCGCCCAGGCGCAGGAGCGTGGCCTGGACAAGGGATACCTCGAGGCGTCCACCGATGCCGTCCAGGTGCTCACCGTGCATGCTGCCAAGGGACTGGAATGGGACGTGGTGGCCGTCCCGGGACTGGTGGAGGGCTCGTTCCCGGCACGTTCCAGCTCGGCCACGTCGTTCAAGGACGGCGGCTGGGCGATGAGCCCCCCCGCGGACAAGGGGTGGCTCGGTGGCTTGTCCGGCGTGCCGTACGACCTGCGTGGGGACTGCGAGGGTCTGCCGGTGCTGCGGTGGAAGTCGGCGCCCGACCTCGTGGCCCTGGGCAACGAGGTCAGCGACTTCATCAGTGCCGGCGGTGAGCACGGGATGGACGAGGAGCGCCGGCTGGCCTACGTGGCATTCACCCGTGCTCGCCGGGAGCTGCTGCTGACTGCTCCGGTGTGGGGCGACCCGACGACGCCGCGGATCACCTCGCGGTTCCTGACCGAGCTGGTTGATCACCTCGACCTGGGTCTGCGGCCCCTGGTATGGGAGCAGCTGCCCGAGCCGGATGGCGACATCACGCCCGTCAACCCGCGCCAGAGTGAGTCGGTCAGCGCGGTCTGGCCGGCAGATCCGATGGCCGAACGGCGCGGGCAGCTCAGCGATGCGGTGACGTTGGTGCTGGGTGCCATGGCCGACCTCGATGCCGGCGACTGCCTCGAAACGCCAGAGGTGGCAGGTCGTGAACGCGAGCTTGCGATCCTTCTGGCCGAACGAGATGGCGCAGCCCGCCCCGGTGACATCGAGGTCAGAGTGCCGCGTCACCTGTCCGCGTCGGCGGTCGTCTCCCTTGCCGCTGACCCTGCGGGGTTCGCTCGTGATCTTCGCCGCCCGATGCCCGCCGCCCCGTCGCTCGCGGCCCGTCGCGGTACCGCTTTTCACGCCTGGGTCGAGCAGCACTTTGCGCGGGCGGCATTTGTCGACCTGCTCGACCTGCCGGGCAGCGCCGACCAGGAGCCGGCAGAGGACCAGGAGCTGCCAATGATGAAGGAGCGGTTCCTGGCCAGCGAATGGGCCTGCCGCAGTCCGGAAGCCATCGAGATCGCGATCGATACGACCGTGGCCCAGATGTCGATACGGGGCCGCATTGATGCCGTCTTCGCTCGCCCCGGCGGTGGGTTCACCGTCGTGGACTGGAAGACCGGCGCCAAGCCGACCGGCGCCAAGGCCAGGATCCGTGCCGTACAGCTGGAGGCGTACCGCCTGGCCTTTGCCCGTCTTCGCGCACTGCCCCTGGACCAGGTCGATGCGGCGTTCTACTACGCCGGTACGGGTGAGACGGTGTTTGCGGATCTGCCCGATGACGCAGCGCTCGCGGCCGTGCTGGAGTCGATTCCGACCTAGGTCGCAGTGTGGTGCCGCTTCTCGGCGCTGAGGTTCCCAGGACGGGCCGTGAGGTCCTGGATCGTGATTCACGACCCGCCTGGCACCTTCGGGTCCTCGAAGAGGACGTTGACGTCGACGATGGCACGTCCTCGGTCGTCCAGCTCGGTCTCGTCAAAGCGCCCTGCTATGTCGCTGTGCTGTGCCGTGTCAGGGTGCTCCGCGCGGTTCGTGTGCTCAGTGGTCGTGGGGTTGATGGGGGCGGCTTGAGCCGTTGGAGCGGTCGGCTCCACCGGCTCCTCGTCCTTGTCGTCGAGCGTGTCGGCATCCAGCTTGCGCAACCTGGCCGCGCACGCCTCGATGCCACCCTGGTTCCTGGCACCGACCGCGACCAGTAACCCAGACACCAGCTTGAGCTCTCCGGCCAGCCTGGCGCGGCGTTCCAGGTACTTGTCAGGCCGGTCCAGGCGCGCATGCGCGTAGGCCTCGAGCACCGCGTCGAAGGCCGAGGCAGGTGCCTGCATGGCTAGTGTCGCGAAGTCGTCCGCGGGGTCTGCGACCTTGGCGTCCTGCCAGCCGGTGAGCCCGCGGATGCGCCCGGTTGTGGCGTCGTCGTCGTCGTCGAAGACCGCCAGAACCTCATCGCCGGCCAGGTCGCCGTGGGTTGGCGTCGGCGCGAACCGCCACAGCGAGACATCTTCGAGGGACCGTTCCCACCGGGAAAGCAGCCTGGTCGGCACATGCCCTGTTGCCGCCGCCCGGTCGAGGTCTGCAAGCCGGCGGGTGCGATAGGTATCGGGGTCGTAGGACGGGAGGCCGGCCTCGTCGCACAGTGCCAGATCGAGGTTGTGCAGTGCCGCCAGTGCCCGCCCCAGCTCGGCAGCAATCCCCGGTCCGCCCGGCAGATGAGCGAAGTTCAGGGGACGTCCGGCGATGAAGGGGTAGACCACTGCCCGGCCGCCTTCGGCCAGGGCCACAAAACCCTTGGGCATCGGCACCGAGAACGGCAGCCGACGCGACAGAAGCCCGAGCAGCGACACGGCGACGTCCATCTGGGCGCCCGCGGCGGCGGACCTGGGCGCCCGGACAACCCAACGGCGATGCTGGGTGTCTTCGACGAAGGCAACCTCGAACTGATGCCCCATGCGCTGCGCCACGCCCTGGACGGTCGCGGGGTCCAGTCCTGGCACTGCGGCGCTGGCGAGGGCGGCGAGGGCAAGGGGGCTATGAGTCACTCTCACACCGTATGTCGAGTGCGCCCCATAGGCTGGAAGGCGTGAGCGGTTCTTTGGAAACTTTGCATGATCTGTCCCTGGCGCGCGGCACGTTGGATCGCGCCGGCCTGCGGCGTCGGGACCCCGACCTGTTGGCCTTGCTGCTCAAGGACCCGCAGACCCGGGTTGTGGAGCTCGTGGAGGGCCGGGCTCAGGTTATCGAGTCCGGTCGCGACTGCGCCCTGCTCCTGCGTCCGCCCGTCGAGCAGGACGCGTTCCGGCTGGCTGTGTTCCTGGGGCAGGACGGCCACGGCACGTCATTCCTTGGGGTGGTCGGTGACGCCCAGGACCCGTCTGGGACGGCGCCGTGGCGTAGCTTGCGCGGGGTGGGTGCCCTGCTCTCGGACCGGGATGCGGGCATCTTCGCCACCGTGCAGGCACTGGCCAACTGGCACGCGTCGCACACCCACTGCCCACAGTGCGGGGCGATGACCGAACCTGATCAGGCTGGCTGGGTCCGCCGTTGCATCAGGGACGGAACCGAGCACTACCCGCGCACCGATCCGGCGGTGATCATGGCGGTGACCGACGCCACCGACCGGTTGCTGCTGGCTCGAAGCCCGCACTGGCCGCCGGGCCGAATGTCCGTGCTGGCCGGCTTTGTGGAGCCAGGGGAGTCCCTGGAGGCGGCAGTGGCGCGCGAGGTTTTCGAAGAGGTCGGCGTCGTCGTCGAGCAGGTGGGTTATCTGGGCAACCAGCCGTGGCCGTTCCCCGGCTCGTTGATGGTGGGCTTCACCGGGCGTGCTGTCGACAGCACTTTGAGCCTGGACCGTGAGGAGATCGTCGAGGCGATGTGGGTCAGTCGCCAGGACCTGCCAGAGATGGTGCTGGCCGGGCGTGTGGCTGTCTCGCCCAGCGTGTCGATTGCCCGGCGCATGATCGAGCACTGGTACGGCGGGCCGATCGACACCCCCGTTACGCCGTGATCTGGCCCCGGCAGGGTCGGGCCGAGCACCGGCTGCGCAGTGAGGAGCTCATCACGTTGGCAAATCTCGGCAGTCACGTCGCGCCCGCCAAGGGGAAGGCAGCGCGCTGTGCACCGGCCCCGAGCCTTCTCGCGCCGATGTTTCGGGCGCAATGTCGGCGTGCTGGCCACCAGTGAACAATGACGGTCGATCCCAGCTGTTGGCAGTTGACCTCACGCTCGACTCGTTGGCCACGACGGCCTGTGTCGTGATTGACGCTCGAGCCAGGGTCGCGCAGCCATCGTGCGGCGCGGTGCGCTGGGCGTGCGCCATCAGGCCAGTCGGAGTCGAACCTCGGCCAATGAGGGGTTGGTGGCCGCCGTGCCGTCCGCGAACACCACCGTCGGAACGGTCTGGTTGCCGCCGTTGACGCTCATGACGTAGTCGGCTCCGTCCTGATGCTGCTCGATGTCGACCTCGGTGTAGGCGATCCCCTCGCGGTCCAGCGAAGCCTTGAGCCCGCGGCAGTAGCCGCACCACCGGGTGCTGAACATGGTGATGGTGCCGGCAGAGGGCAGGGCGGGCACCGCGAACATACGAGATCTCCTCAAACATCAGGTGGTTGGATGACTGCATCAACTGCCACCAGGCTCCAGTTCTTCCCGCAGGGGTGGACCTGACGCCAGCATCTGAGAGGATCTGAGGCGATGTCTCTCTCACCCGGCCGAACCAGCGGCAGCCCGACGGCGGACGACGTTCTTGACGCTCTTGACCCCGAACAGCGTCAGGTGGCGGCGTCGCCCAGCGGGCCCATGTGCGTGCTGGCCGGCGCCGGGACCGGCAAGACCCGGGCTATCACCCACCGCATTGCCTACGGCGTGCTCAGCGGCGCCTACCAGCCCCAGCGGGTCCTGGCGGTCACCTTCACGGCAAGGGCTGCAGGTGAGATGCGCACCCGGCTGCGCGATCTCGGCGTTGCGGGCGTGCAGACCAGGACGTTCCACGCGGCAGCCCTGCGGCAGCTCCACTACTTCTGGCCACAGGCGATCGGCGGCGCGGCTCCAGAAGTGTTGCCCTACAAGGCATCCGTGGTCGCCGAGGCTGGCTCACGACTGCGCCTGCAGCTCGACCGTGCTGCGGTACGTGACCTTGCCGCCGAGGTTGAGTGGGCCAAGGTCAGCATGCTTACGCCCGAGACATACGCCGCCGCCGCACGTCGCGCAGGCCGCGACCCTGCCGGCCTCGACGCCACGGCGATGGCCCGGGTGCTGCAGACCTACGAGGAGGTCAAGGCCGAGCGTGGGGTCATCGACTTCGAGGACGTGCTGTTGCTGACCGTCGGCATCCTTGCCGAGCGCGACGATATCGCCCGGGTCGTGCGCTCGCAGTACCACCATTTCGTGGTCGACGAGTACCAGGACGTCAACGCCCTCCAGCAAAGGCTGCTGGACCTGTGGGTGGGTGAGCGCGACAACGTGTGCGTGGTCGGGGACGCGGCCCAGACCATCTACTCCTTCACCGGCGCGACGCCCAGGCACCTTTTGGAGTTCCCGCTCCGTTACCCGCAAGCGACCGTGGTCCAGCTGGTCCGCAACTACCGGTCGACGCCACAGATCATTGCCCTGGCCAACATCCTGGTGCGAGCTGGTCACTGGCAGGGCGGCACTGCCGGGACCGAACCGCTGCGGCTGCGCGCGCAGGGGCAGGACGGACCAGCACCGGTCCTCACGTCGTACCCCGACGACCACGCCGAGGCCACTGGCGTGGCCGCATCGATCAAGGCGCTGGCCACCGGCGGCACCGCGGCCAGTCAGATCGCCGTGCTCTTTCGAACCAACGCTCAGTCCGAGGCGTATGAGTCCGCGCTCGCGGACGCTGAGGTCGCCTACCTCGTCCGTGGTGGGGAGCGGTTCTTCGCCCGCAAGGAGGTGCGCAGCGCGATCTTGTTGATGCGTGGCGCGGCCAGAGCCGATGACGGCAGCAAACCGCTCGGTGAACTGGTCCGCGACGTCATCGCCGGGGCCGGCTGGGCGCATCGGGCGCCCACCTCCGGCGGGGCGATGCGTGATCGCTGGGAGTCCCTTCAGGCTCTGGTCGCTCTGGCCGACAGCTTCGTTGCCGCCCAGCCGTCGGCACGATTGCCCGACGTGGTGCGCGAGCTCGACGAACGCGCGGCGGCCCAGCATGCCCCGACGGTCGAGGGGGTCACGCTGGCCTCGCTGCACGCCGCCAAGGGCCTTGAGTGGGACTGCGTGTTTTTGGTCGGCTGCAGCGACGGCCTGATCCCGATCAGCATGGCTGAAGGACCCGAGGCCATTCAGGAGGAGCGCCGGCTGATGTACGTCGGGCTGACGCGGGCCAGGCGCGAACTGCGGCTCTCCTGGTCCGGGGCACGCAACCCCGGCGGTCGGGCCAGCAGGCGACCGTCGCGTTTCCTAGACGAGGCGGCCGGCATCCTCGGCGACGGTGCACGGTCATCGGCCCGGCCGAAGGCCCTGGGGGCAAAGGCGGGAAAGGGGGGCAAGCCACCGAAGATCACCAAGCCCTCCAGGTGTCGAGGGTGCGGCAAGGATCTGGTCACCGGTGCGACCCGAAAGGTGGGGCGCTGCCAGGACTGCCCGCCGACCTATGACGCGGCGACCTTTGAGGCGCTGCGCGGGTGGCGGCTCACTGTCGCCGGCGAGGCCAAGGTTCCGGCCTATGTGGTCTTCACCGACGCAACGTTGACCGCGATCGCCGAGAAGCGTCCCGCGAACCCCAGCGAGCTGGCCATGATCTCGGGGGTCGGTTCACGCAAGCTCGAGCGCTATGGTGACGACGTCCTGGCGATCCTGGGTGGGGCCGATCCTCGTGGGACTGCTGAAGGCGCCACTCGTGCCTGAGCTCAGCTCGTTCCTGGCCTCTCGGGCCCGGGCTTGGAGTCGACTGTTGTGAGCACTCTGTCCGCCGCGCAGGTGTCGGCCCGACGCGAGTCTGTCGTCGCGGCGCTCAGCTCGCCCGACCTGGCCTCCATCGTTGACCTCGTCGTCTGGGTCGAGGTCGACGCAGATGATCCCTCAGCCGGCCCGGTGGCAGTGGCTGCCAGCCACATCGGCCGGGTCCGACTTCACCTGGACGGACGTCACGAGGTCTGTGCGGGGCTGGATCCCATCGCCAACGAGGACGCGATGGCCTTCCTGCCCTATGAGCGCGAGTGCGCCAGCCCGGGACCGCGCACCTCGCGGGAGAACGCCTACCCGTATGCCGCCTCTCGGATCCTCTCGCTGTTCGCCGACCCGACCCGCAGTCCCGACGTCGCCGTGGTGCACACTCCTCGCCACTTCTTCCCGGAGCAGGGCGGCCATGTGGGCGAACACGGCTCGCTTGACGTGATCCAGTCCAGGGCGCCCTTGTTGCTGTCCGGCCGGGGCGTTGCGGCACGCGGCATCGTGGACGAACACGCCAGGCTTGTCGATGTCTGCCCCACTTTGGCCACGCTGGCCGGTGTCACCGGCTCCGACCTGCGCGACGGCGCGGGTGACCCGCTGGATGGACGTGCCCTCACGGCGTACCTCGGCGATGAGCGGGTGGCCAGACCCAAGGTGATCGGCATTCTGTGGGATGGCGCGCACTGCGGGGACCTCTTGCACATGGCCGAGTCCGGCGAGCTGCCCGGCATCGCGCGGCTCATCGACCATGGTGTGGCATTGCGGGGCGGAGCGGTCGCGCATTTTCCGAGCGTCACCTTGACCAACCACACCTCGATCCTGACCGGTGTCGGGCCAGGGCGCCACGGGATTGTGGGCAACGTCTTCTTCGACCGCCGGACCGGTCAGACGGTGGTGGCCAACGACTCCGCGACCTGGCACCGCAGCGCCGACTGGTTGCGACCTGCCGCCCGGACCGTCTTCGAGATGGTCAACAGTCACCTCCCGCAGGCAGACTCGCCGCGCACGGCATGCGTCAACGAGGCCGTCGATCGTGGTGCTGACTACTCGACGATGGCGATCATCCGCGACAGTGGAATCTCGTCCGGGGCTGCCGGCCTGGGTGACCGGCTGCCGGACGCGGCCGACTCGATCCACCTGCACAACTCGGCCCACCTCGGCGACTCGTACTACTCCTGGGGCACCCAGGTCGATGATCTCGGCCTGGAGCAGATGCGACAGCTGTGGGAGAGCCTGGAGCAGGCACCCACCCTCACCTGGTGGGCCAGTGTCGTCAGCGACGCGGGACATCACGCCGGCGGTCCGCGCAGCGACATTGCTCGTGACTCGCTGCGGGACTGCGACTCGCGCCTGGTGAGGTTCCTGGGGCACCTCGACGGGCTCGGAGTCACCGACCAGGTGACGTTCCTGCTGACCGCCGACCACGGCTTCGAGGCATCGGACCCCACCGTGACCGGCTCGTGGCAGCAGGCCCTCCAGCGCCTGGGCATACCGTTTCGCGACGAGGGTCCCGGTTTCATCTACCTGCTGTGAGATCACGACCACGCCCGGCAGGGGGATGCAGTGCCCAACCCCTGCGATGATGCCTGTGGGGTTTGGCCTCGCCCGTGGCAGCCGGCTCTGCCGAGCCGCAAGAGCACGCGACGGGGGCGCAGGACCCTGACGACGCACGAGGATGGTCGACGTCTTGGTACGGGCCCCGGTCCAGAGCCGGGTCGGCGGTGGACACTGGTTGGATGCAACAGCACAGAGCGCGGCCGGTCTGCGCGACGTGTGGGCGTACACCGCAGGATGAGTGCGCTGCCCGCCTCAGCTGGGCGTTCGGGGTGGAGAACGGTCGCCAGGTCTGGACCTGCGACCGCTGCAGTCGGGAGCACCTGCGCAGCATCGAGGGCAAGCTCGACTCTGCCTGGTGGTGACCGAGGTGTGCCCAGGGCTAGGACGTGTCTTCTAAGTCGGTGAGCCAGGGCAGCAACGCCTGCCCCGGGCGCGCCGCGTGGCCGGGGCCCAGATGCTCCACGGGCCGAAGCGGTGTGGATGCCTTGGTTCTTGCGCCGAGCCCGACCCCGGCCAGCGTCAGCCGGACGGGCGTCGCGCCACCCCGGCTGACACCGCCGATACGGTAGGCAGTGGACCGTTTGCCGCGACCGCGCCGACGAAGGAACCCAGAGGTAATGCTCGAAGCTGGTTGGATCGAGCCAGGCCACGGCGACGGAGACGGCGAAGGCGGCCCCGCCCAACAGATGGAGACACGATGAGCATGGCGATGAGGACGGACACGGCGTCGCCTGCGCTGCACGTTGCCGACAGCCACGATCTGATCCGCGTGCACGGCGCG
>ODAK010003371.1_pt1 | contig 16591 bp, 14 predicted proteins | sample 1539591 | NCBI WGS metagenome assembly ODAK01 (sample SAMEA3539303, study PRJEB22396) | soil metagenome | biome: tundra; feature: field; material: soil | place: USA | collected 2010-05 | depth 0.15 m
CTGTGTGCGCAGACCAGCCGCAGCATTTTGGACGCGCTGCGGCTGGTCTGCGCACACAGCCGCGCTCCGCAAAATTCCGAATTAGGACATCACCCGCGCGCCGTTGCCGTTTTGTCACCTGTCGCAATTTATTTCCCTCGGTGAACGATTTGGTTTAGAATAGGTCAAATTGTGCCAAACATCATGTTACAGCTTAAAAAATTCTGGCCGGTGCCGTGCAGCGTGGCCATCGGGCTGCTCATCTGGGCCGGCTGCAAAACGGGCAAGATGGTGCCGCCGCCGCCCGCCGTGGCTTTGCCGGCGTCCAGTTTGAAGCCGGGGCCGGATGACCCGCGCATCGCCTACTTCGCGGCGCGGCTGCTGGAGAATTATCACTATTTGCAGCGTCCGCTGGACAAGGAGCTGTCGGCCAGATTTTTTGACGGCTACATAAATTCGCTTGATCCGCGGCATGAGCATTTTTTGCAGAGCGACCTCGCGGAGTTCGCCCCGTTCCGCACCAATCTTGATGTGTTGACGATTGAGAGCCACGAGACGTCGGATTTGTCGCCGGCATTTGCGGTTTACCAGCGTTATCAGGAACGGTTCCAGCAGCACACCGCGTATGCGAACGAATTGTTGAAGCAGGACAAGTTCAAGTTCAACACGGCGGACAAAATTCAGATTGACCGGCGGCATGAGCCGTTCCCGAAGGATCTGGCGGAGGCGCAGCAGCTCTGGCGGCAGCAGGTGCGCTATGAATATTTGCAGGACAAGCTGGGGCGCGAAATCTCCGAAACCAATGGCGTGTTCACCATCAAGCTGCCGGCGGACGCAAACACCAACATCATTTATTCGCTGCAAAAGCATTACCGTTGGAACCTGCACCTGATGACGAACCAGGACAGTGACAACGTGCTGTCGGCTTACTTGAACGCGCTGGCGCACGCCTACGATCCGCACTCGGATTACATGAGCGCGCCTAAGGCGCAGGATTTTTCCATCGGAATGAACTTGTCGTTGTTCGGCATTGGCGCGCAATTGCGGGAGGACGACGGCTATTGCACCATTTTTTCGCTCGTCGCGGGCGGGCCGGCGAGCAAAAGCAAATTGCTCAATGAAAAAGACCGCATCGTTGCCGTGGCGCAGGGCGGCAAATCGCCGGTGGACGTGGTGGACATGGAACTGGAAAAAGTCGTCCAGCAGATCCGCGGACCGAAAGGCACCGAAGTGCGGCTGACCATCACCTCGGCGCCGGATTACACGGCGCGCAAAGTGATCAGCCTCGTGCGTGACGAAATCAAGCTCGAAGATTCGGAGGCCAAGGCCAAGCTGATTGAAATGCCCGACAATCATGGCGGCACGAACCGGCTTGGCATCATTGAACTGCCGTCCTTTTACGCGCCGGTGGATTTCTCGGCCAACAATGGTCGCGCCACGCCGAAATATACTTCCGTGGATGTCCGCAAGCTGGTCAAGAAACTCAAGCAGGAGCATGTTGCGGGCATCATCATTGATTTGCGTTCCAATCCCGGCGGCTCGCTGGAGGAGGCGATCAAATTCACCGGCCTGTTCATCAAAGCGGGTCCGGTGGTGCAGGCGCGCACTCCTGACAACCATGTGACGGTGGATTCCGACACCGATCCAGAGGAGCTTTACGATGGTCCGCTGCTGGTGATGATCAACCGCTTCAGCGCCTCGGCGGCGGAGATCGCGGCGGCAGCGCTGCAGGATTACGGCCGCGCGCTGGTTGTCGGCGACGTTTCCACGCACGGAAAAGGGACGGTGCAAAACCTGAACCCTCTCAAGCCTTTCCTGATGAACAGCACCAACGACCCGGGCGCGCTCAAAATCACAATCCGAAAATTTTACCGTGTCAACGGTGCTTCCACGCAGCTCAAGGGCGTAATGCCGGACATCGTTTTGCCGGACGTGCTCAATTACTTGACGCAGATTGGAGAAACGAATCTGGACAATCCGCTGCCGTGGGACACGATCCAGCCGGCGACCTACGAAAAATTCAACCTGGTCCAGCCTTACCTCGCAGAATTGCGCCAGCGGTCCGACGCGCATATTGCCACGAACCGCGATTTTGCCTATGTTCAACAGGACATCGAGCAGTATAAAAAAACGCAGGCCGACCGGACGGCCACGCTCAACGAACGTGAGGCCATCAAGGAACGCGAGCGCGTCGCGCTGCAAAACAAGGCGCGTGACAAGGAGCGGGACAGCCGTCCGCTGCCGCCGATAAAAATTTACGAATTAACCGTCAAAAATTCCACCGAGCCGGGACTGCCCGAGCCGAAACCGTTTTACACGACGAACTTTGAAACCAGCAGCGAAGTGGTCAATTCCCGGCTTGAATCCAAGCCCAAAAGCGATGTCGTCTTTGTTTATACGAATTTTTTCACGGCGGGCTACGCCACGGACTTCGCGCATTTTTTCCGCACGAATTATCCCGCCTTGGCTGACATCCAGTTCATCTACACCAATTCAACGGCCACCAACATCATTGCGGAACATCGGAGTCTGCTTTCCATGACGAACCAGATCTTCAAGCCGGTCGTGAACAAGACCTATTCGCCCGATCCGGTGAAGGAGGAGTCCGAGCGCATTCTCCAAGATTATATTTCATTACTGCCAAAAAGTGCTAGTTTGACAGTGAACCCATAAGCCGTTATGAAAAAATCCATCACCGTCGCCTTGGTGTTATTCGCGGCCGGAACCGTGCTCGCGCAGGAGGTTAATTATAATCGCGCCAAGCAGCAGGCGAGACGCGACAGCGCCCAAAACGATGCGGAGCAGCAGCGCATCCAAAGGGCGGCCAACGAATCCGCCGGCGCACCTGCCGCCCGCGCCGCCGCCGCTGCGCCGGCTGCGCCCGTTGACCCCGCGCTGCAGGCGACATTGAGCAATGTCGCTGGTCTGCAATCTGATTTTGCCGCGTTGAGCAATTTCACCGGCGACAAACCGGAAGTCTCGCAAAAAAATTCGTTGCTGAATAATTTATCCCAGGCGGCGCAGGGAACGAAGGCGTCCTCCACTTCTGTCAAAAAGCTCGCTGATGATCTTATGACGGCAGTGGCCGGGAAGAAAAAACTGGCGGCGGCGCAACAGACCAAGCTCGCGCGCGAAGTCCACGCGCTCTTCAACAGCGCGCATCTTTCGGCGGCGCAGCAGCAGTCGCTGCTGACGGACGTGCAGAAAATCCTCGTGGACGGCGGCGCTTCGCTGGATGACGCCGTGAATGTCGTGACCGACCTCAAGGCAGTGGCCGCCGAAACCAAGTAGCCATGCGGCCTGTCAAGTGCCCGACCTGCAAAAAGTCCGGCGACTGGCTGGCCGGAAAATACGGCCCGTTCTGTTCGCATCGCTGCAAGCTCATTGACCTCGGCAAATGGTTCGGCGGCGAGCACGCCATTTCCGAACCGCTCAAGCCGGAGCATTTTGAAAAATACGCCGACCTGCCGCCCGGCGAGTATCTGGACAAACCCGAGGCGGAATAAATAAAAATGGTGTAAGGTTCTCCCGCTCGAAGCGACCAAGCTGGAGACATTGATGACAAAATGAAGCACGCCATTTTAATTTTGCTGGCCGTCGGCGCGGTGAATTTTTCCTGCTCACGCCCGGTTCAAGCCATTCCCCCAACCAAACCTGTTGAAACCATGAATACATCCGAATCAAACACGACCAACAAAACAGAAATCGCCGATTTGGGCGGCGGCTGTTTTTGGTGCATGGAAGCCGTCTTCGAGCGGCTGCCGGGCGTCATTTCCGTCACGAGCGGATTCGCCGGCGGCACCATGGAAAACCCGACCTACCGCGAAGTTTGCGGCGAGACGACCGGTCACGCCGAGGTGACGGAGATCGCCTTTGATCCCGCGAAGATTTCCTACGCGAAGCTGCTCGAAATTTTCTGGCAGGCGCATGATCCGACCACGCTGAACCGCCAGGGTGCGGACGAGGGCACGTCGTATCGCTCCATCATTTTGTATCGCGATGAAAGGCAGAAGCTGCTCGCGGAAAAATCCAAGCTGGAGGCGCAGAAGGATTTTCACAATCCCATCGTGACGGAAATCGTGCCGCTCAAGAAATTTTACAAGGCCGAGGATTATCACCAGCAATACTACGACAACAATTCCAACCAGGGCTACTGCCAGGTGGTGATCGCGCCGAAACTGGAAAAGTTGGAGCACCGGAAAGTCATCGAGGAAACGCCGCAGGTGAAACGTTGAGCAATTGAGGACCGCAGAAATGAAACCCGAAGCGCGGGCTACAGCCCGCTTCACTATCTGCAACGGCAGAACTCTGGAAACGCCGGGCCGCTTTCGTTTCGCACGTTTAAGCGGCGTGAACGCCGCGGTCCGGCTTCAAATCACTTCGTCATCGGCCAGCCGGCGGCGACCATGCCTTTGAAGCCGCCGATGAGCGAATGGACTTTTTTATAGCCCATTTTTTGCGCCGCATCGCACGTCAGCGCCGAACGGAACCCGCCGCCGCAATACATGATGATCTCCGTGTTGGCATCGGGATGAAGTTTTTCGAGGTCGCGTTCTAAAATACCCTTGCCCAAATGCACTGCCTTGACCGCGTGGCCAGCCTGCCATTCGTGATCCTCGCGCACGTCAATCAGCGCGACGTTGGAATGGGCGGCAAGTTTCGCGCGCGCCTCGGCCACGCTGATTTCGTTGACGTGCTTTTTGGCTTCGGCGACAAGTTTGAGAAAACCGGGTGAATGATCCATGTCTGCAAATTAAATTTTTCACGGCGCCGGTCAATTCAAATCCGCCCGAAGCCGTCAGGCAAAACGCCGGTTATTGATGTGGCAAAATAACCGCTTGCATTAGGCTGCAATGTGGTGAAGGGTGCGTCATGAATCCGATGCAACAAACGGTGAGCAACACCGGCGGCGCGGGCAGCGTGGTGCATCTGATGGTCAGGGCGGACGATGTGAAAATGATGGCGGACGACCCGGAACGGGTGATGGAGGAAATGTGGCTGCGGGCAACGCAAGTCAGTTCAGTTTTGGAAAATATTTTGCGTGAACCGCATGGAGTGCCTCGCTGGGGAATCAACGAATAATCGCGTCGCAAGTTTCGGCATTACAAGCCGCCTTGTGGAATTTAAAGGCGGGCGGGGAGGTGTAATGTCGTCACAGTGCCAGGCGCGGCAAGGGAAAATTTCTGGCGGATTTAATTTCATTCGCAACTTTCCGGCTTTGGCTTAACTTCGCCGCGTGTCGGAAAACAAAAACAGCCCAGCCATCGCCGGCAGCCTGCTGCTCGTCGTCCTGCTTTGGGGCGGCAACAACGCCGGGACCAAATGGCTCGTTGGCTCATGGCCGCCGGTGTTCACCGGCACTACCCGTTTTTTGTTCGCCGGCATTATTCTGCTCGCCGTGCTGCGCTTCACAAAACTACTGGGTGAATTCCAGCCGCTTTCTTCGGAACAGCACCGGCAGCTCTGGCTGCGCGGCGGCCTTGGCCTCGCGGCCTATACGGTTGTATTCTGCTGGGCTTTGCGACTCACAGCGGCGTCGCATGTTGCGCTCTACATCGGCGCGTCGCCTGTCTGGGCGCTGCTGGTCGAGCAAAGGCCACAGAAAAACTGGTCCAGCGTCCGTCGTTACGGCGCGGCATTGCTCGCCATGACCGGAGTGCTGGTATTGTTCTGGCCGGCGTTGAAAAACTCCAGCTTCAATCTCGCCGGCGAATGCTGCGGCCTCGGCTCCAGCCTGCTTTGGGCGAATTACAACCATCAAAGCCGCATTCTCGCGCGGACTATCCACGGCGTCGAGGTCGCCGCGAACGCCATGTGGATGTCCGGCGTATGGCTTTTGCCCATCGCTTTGATTGAAATTGTGACTTGCGGCCTCACCGTTGATGCGCCGCATCTTGGCATCCAGTCGCTCGCCATCCTGTTTGGCGGCGTGGTGCCGTATGCCATGTGGAATTCGGCGTTGCGCCAATGGCAGACCAGCCGCGTGATGCTCTTCAACAATTTCATCCCGCTCTCCACAACCATCTGGGCGCATTATGCGCTGGGCGAACCGATCACGCCGACGTTTTGCACGGCGATGGTGTTGATCGTCGCCGGCGTGGCGCTCGGCCAGATGGACTGGTCGAAAATTTTCAAGGAACCGGAAAGTTTTTGAATTAATGATTTGGGCGTGTTTTCAAAACGCGCTCGGAGCGCGGCTGTGTCGGAGACCAGCCGCAGCACGCCGTTTGCGGCAGAGGTTTCCGAGTGGTTCACATGCTGCGGCTGACCCTGCGGGCACAGCCGCGCTCCGAAAACAGATTTTGAAAAGACACCCGAACCGCGAAATACGGCAAGCCATCCGGCTGCGTGATCTTGACGGGAAATTATATTGCCTGAACCGCTGGAGTTTCCCATGTTAGCCGTATGAACATTGCTGTTGAACACATCGCGATTCCCGCCACCAATCCCGCCGCGTTGAAAAGCTGGTATGAACGCGTCCTTGGCGCCAAGCCGGTCTGGGACAACGGCCAGAATCCGCCGACGTGCCTGATTTCATTGGGTAGTGTTTGGTTCGAGATTTATCAGGCCGATGCGCCGCTGGCCGAACGCGGCAATAACAAGCTCGCCGGCTTTCGCCATCTGGCCTTGCGCGTGCCTTCCCTCGCGGCGGCCAAGGCGGAACTGGAACAACGCGGCGTGAAATTCACCGAAGAAGTCCGGCCGGCGGCGGGCGGCGGCAAAGTTTTGTTCTTCGAAGATGGTGAGGGAAACCTGCTTCACTTCGTCGAACGGCCGGCGGATTTCAAGCTCGGAAGCTGAAGTTCATTTCCCAAGTTTTGTATTTGAATACAGGAACATTGGGCGGAGGAACATCTAAACCGGCGGCGGAAAGAAAAAAATTTCAAACCACTTGTTCTGCCCATTCCGCACCAAGCAACTCAGCTTGTTCCAAAACTGTCTGCGTTGCTTTTTCCTGTTTGTCCGGCGGGTAGCCGTATTTGCGGAGGATGCGGCGGACGAGGACGCGGATTTGCGCGCGCGCGTTTTCTCGAAATGTCCAGTCAATGGTCACGCTTTGGCGAACGCGGGCGACAAGCTCCTGCGCAATCTTTTTTAGAATTGGATCGCCCAAATCTTTCACCGCGCTGTCGTTCACTTCCAATGCGTCATAGAAAGCAACCTCGTCATCACTCAAGCCGAGGTCTTTGCCCCGCTTCTGACCTTCGCGCATTTGTTTGGCAAGTTCGATCAATTCCGCGATGACCTGCGCGGCCTCGATGGTGCGGTTCTGGTAACGGCGGATGGTGGCTTCCAGCATTTCGGCGAACGAGCGCGACTGGACGAGATATTTCTTGGAGCGGATTTTTAGCTCGTTGTTCAGCAGCTTTTGCAGCAGTTCCACGGCAAGATTGCGTTGCGGCAAATGCTGCACCTCTGCCAGAAACTCGTCGGACAAAATCGAAATGTCCGGTTTCTTTAATCCGGCAGCGTCGAAGATGTCTATGACCTTGTCGGATGAAATAGCGCGGGAAACGATTTGCCGGACGGCCAAATCCAATTCTTCGGGCGATTTTCCACCGCCTTCGGTGATGCTTTTTGCCAGCACCGCCCGGATTTCCTGAAAGAATCCCACTTCATCGCGAATCTCCAAAGCTGAATCATGGGGCACAGACAACGCAAATGCTTTGGAAAGTTCCGTGACGGCCAGCAAGTAGCGCGGCTTGCCGTCCTTTTGTCCAAGCACATGCTCGGCGGCTTGCGCGATGAGCGGCAACCGTTTCGCCGCCGTGGTTTCGGCAGCGACTTCGTAGTCAAACCCATGCAAGATGGCGCAGACCTGTTCGTATTTCTCCAGCATCACGGCCACGGCTTCTTCCTGGTCCAGCGTGATGTCGCCTTTGCCTTTGCTGTTCGTGTAATCGGCTAGCGCCTGTTTCAATTCCTCCGCCAGTCCGAGATAATCCACCACCAACCCGCCCGGCTTGTCTTTGAAAACCCGGTTCACCCGCGCGATGGCCTGCATGAGACCGTGACCGCGCATCGGCTTGTCCACATACATCGTGTGCAGGCTCGGCGCATCAAAGCCGGTCAGCCACATGTCGCGCACGATGACGATGCGGAACGGCTTCTTCGGATTCTTGAACGCTTTCGCCAGTTCCTCCCGCCGCTTCTTGCTGCGAATGTGCTTCTGCCAGTCCAATGTGTCGGAAGCCGAGCCGGACATGACGATCTTCATCGTGCCTTTGTCATCGTCATCGTGATGCCAGTCCGGGCGCAGTTTCTGGATCGCCTTGTAAAGCTCCACGCAAATGCGGCGGCTCATGCAAACCACCATCGCCTTGCCTTCCATCGCGGCGTAACGCGCTTCCCAATGCTTCACCAAATCCTCCGCCACGAGCGCGATGCGTTTGTCCGTGCCGACCATCGCCTCCAGTTGCGCCCACTTCCGCCGCAAACTTTCTTTGACGGTCGCCTCCGCATCCTCCGTCACCTCGTCAAAGTTCGGGTCAATCTTCGGTCGCTCCTCCGGCTTCAAATCAATCTTCGCCAGCCGCGCCTCGTAATAAATCGGCACGGTGGCCTTGTCTTCCTTCGATTGCAGGATGTCGTAAACGTCAATGTAATCGCCGAACACGGCCTGCGTGTTCTTGTCGCCGCTTTCAATCGGCGTGCCGGTGAAGCCGATGAACGACGCCTTGGGCAGCGCATCGCGCATGTGCTTGGCGTAACCGTCATTGAAATCGTATTGGCTGCGGTGCGCTTCAGGGCTTCTGCGTCAACTGTTCGAGCATCCAATCCAAAGATGCCTGTGCGTCGGCAATGAGCTTGGCGTAGCTGCTAAACTGAGTGCGCTTCCCGGAATACTCGTCGCAGAGCGAAGCGTCTGTCGTTCCACCAATAACCACGATGTCCACAGACAACTGAAGCCGGGACTTCAGCCAATCCGCGTATTTCTTGCCCTGTGTTTCATCGTCGCGTCCGACTTCGTAGTTGGGACGCTTGAATTCAACCAGAAGACGGCTGTGAAATGCGTCTTGAGACAACAGCAAATCTGGGCGCGTTATGTTGGCTCTGTGTGGGCTGACTTCCTCGCCGCACTGCTCGGCGATGGTCGCCAATTGTTGATTGCTGGACATCAGACTATATTGCGAACCGAAAACCCAAAGGTTCTTTTCAATCGCCTTGTGCATCTGCTTTTCCAGCGTGTCCGGGTTCCGCGCCAGCCGATCCAGTGATTTCAAAAAGTCCAAACGGCTCTTGGCCTGTCGGCCCATGAAGGCCAAGTCGCAGAGTCCAAATTCAAGCAGAGCATCGGCGAGGTGTATCACGTCCGCTCGTTCAGTGTCGTGGAGTTCATTACACACGGCCCAGTATTCGTCGTGCTCCAGCGCATCCAGCACGAGGTCCACAAGCGTTCCAATGCGTTCTTCCTTTTCGCCTTCCTGATATGCGCGGGAGATAAGGCGGTTCATTCGCTGTTCAATAATGCCGCGACGATGTTCAGGCACACTGACCAGACGCCGCTCCATCTGCTGCTTCCATCGGCCCTTGGCAAGGTTTACCTCGTTCGTGTGAGTTTGCGTAAGGCTCTCGTAAAATTGCTTCTGCAATTCGCCTGACAGGTGCTCGAACGACTTGTCGCTCTCGATCACGTTACCCCCGGCTGCAGTCAATTCGATTGCGTCGGGTGGGACGTTCACCTCCCCGACAATTCGTCGGCGCAATCGGTCCGAAAGCTCATCAACACCCTCCAAGCCGAACAAGTGCGCCTTGCCGATTGTTTTCCCTCCTTGCCGCAACACAACTCCTGCGTGTTTTGCCGGCAATGGTTTATCCGCGACCGTGTAGGTAGCCTTGGCGGTGACTCCATTGGGTAGTTGCACTTCACACTCAAAAGTAGTGCCCGGCACATCGAAGGCGAAGACACGCTCACCATTGACCAAAATCACGAAGTCCGTCTCGCGCCCGTAGTCACGCGCAAGAATCTGTTTGAATCGGTCTGATTGTGGAAGGTTGAGATTCGGGTTCAGCCTCGAAAGAACGATTCGCGTGCCGTGCAAGGCGGCATCAACTTCCTTGGTGGCAAAGGGCAGAGCGACCTGCTCCAAGTCTTGCGCGTCCCGCAAAAGCAACTCCTTGTCCACCTCGACACTCGTGGTGACTCCGAGTGCTGTCGTTTCCAGTTCCATTCGCGAGGCGAGGATCAATCCAGCGAATTTGCCGACTCCCCTGCGGCCCTTCACCAACCGGTTCTTGTTCGGTGTCTTCTCGCCTTTCCGCGTCCAGCGCGGACTGGCGATATTCAAATATTCATCGCGCACTTCGGCAGGTTTCATTCCACTGCCATTGTCCTCCACGATAATGGGGTCGTCGGACAGAATGGTCGGCAATGTCACCCGCACCTCGGTGGCTTCCGCGTCCCATGAGTTATCAATCAACTCCTTCAATGCCTGTTCGCTGGTGGTGTAGCTATCGCCTAGTATCGAGGCGAGACGGGGGTCAACTTTGAAGTTTGCGGTCATGCTCATTGTGTTTTCTCAGCTTCCGGTTGCGGGCGCCAGGCGATTGATGACCTCTTTGAAGCCATCCTTTGTGATTTCCTCAAAGCCGCGCTTCATGACGATGTCCTTTAGCGCTCCAAGCATGTCCGGCAGGCGGGGACACATGTCTTCCATCATATCGACGAATAGCCAAAGGGCTGGGGACTTCCGTGTTGAATCCACCGACTGAAGCTCCGCTCGCAGCTTTTCCATCCGCTCCTGCCAAGCCTTCGCCAAGGCCACCAACGCCAGGTTGTCTTTGAGCAACGGCTTCGCGTCGTCCATTACCACCGCGATGACCTTCTCCTGAAACTCGGCACGCTGGTAATCGCATCTGCGAAAGGCGCGAAACAGTTCATGCGCCATGCAGAACTCCGAGTTCAGCGACTTCTCGCTGATGACGGCGACAATCCGCTTTGCTTTTGAAATCTCGTGAGCGAACCGCTCAATGGAATCCCCGCCGCGCATCCGGTCTTTGTCCCGGCCAATGATTCGCCCACTCTGCTTCACCGTATCGCACAGACGGTCCACAATCTCCTCCCGCTGGCGGCCCGTCTCAGTTGAATCCTCGCCCCAAGCGTAAGAGACATAGATTTCAGGTGGTGCCCCAGCTACAGGCGCGGATGGAACGTGAGCCGTGAGTTTCATAGCGAATTCCACTGGAAGAACTGACTTCCCGAATTGAACACGGCGAACTGCCTGTTTCAGTCCCGTGAGCGAAGCCGGCATATTGGGGAAGAAGAAACACAACCGACTCCCCTCGGGAACAATCTCTTGCTGGTCCCAGAGTCGAAGGAGGAAGGATTCATTCAGTTCACGGCCATCATCAACTGACCTGCCCAAGTAGGTTGCCAGAGAGGCAGACGCTTCGGGGCGTGCATCGCGCCGTAGATGAATGAAGGTGACCAGCCAGCCAACGGGGTTTCCGGCTGCGAAAGTCAGATTCGTAAAGCTCGTTAAGGATTCCCACGCAGCGTGCGCATCACCAGAAGCCAGACGAGAGAATGCTTCTACGCTGGCAAGGGCAACATAGCGTGGAAACTCTTGTCTAGCCGTCTTGGCGGACGCAGCAGCGGCCTGCCAGTTGCCGCGCATCTGAAATTGGAGCACAGCACCAAGTGATGCCGCTTGACGAGTGAGTGCGTCACTACCGGTTGCGGACAGAGCCGTATTGAGCTTGGCCTCGTCATCCGATGCCGCGCACAAATACAAAAGCGCTTCAGTCACTCTGTAACTGGCAAATTGTTCTGAAATGCGCTTGCGTCCTTCGCGCATGGCTTCGATCGCATCTTCGAGTTTCGACGCGCGACAATAGGTTTCACTCAAAACTTCGTAGAGCGAGGAGAGGGACTTATCGGGCGGGATGACCTTGATGCCCTCCTTGAGCAGCGCCACCGCCTCGTCGGTCTTGCCCACTTTGGCCAAGAGGTCCGCGCTAATCTGGTAGAGCGAGAAGAGGTTCTTGTCGGGCGGGATGACCTTGATGCCCTCCTTGAGCAGCGCCACCGCCTCGTCGGTCTTGCCCACTTTGGCCAAGAGGTCCGCGCTAATCTGGTAGAGCGAGAAGAGGTTCTTGTCGGGCGGGATGACCTTGATGCCCTCCTTGAGCATTTGCATCGCTTCGATCTGTTGACCGTTTGCAACCATGAGATTAACACAAAAGGTGTAGAGAATACTGGCACCTTTGTCCACTGGGATGACGAGCAACGCCTCACGTAGCAAGTTAATTGCATCTTCTAGTTGTCTGCCATCTTTTGCGATTATTTCTGCACACTTTGCATAAAGCGAAAACAGGTTCTTGTCGGACGGGATGACCTTGATGCCCTCCTTGAGCAGCACCACCGCCTCGTCTCGACGGTTAGCCACATCCAGCAATTCGGCACCTAGCTGGAAAAGCGAGAAGAGGTTGTTGTCCACTGACACCTTATGGATTGCTTCGTAAATGGTCCGCATGGCTGCATCGATCCCTGCTACTTTATTCTCCAATTCCGCTCGCAGATACCAACTCGCTCCCGATGATTGCGGGCCAGTCGCGCGCTCAGCGTGGACAACTGCTTTTTTAAGGTCGCCCGGTTGCTGGCGCGACTGCAGACAACGCGCGAGGTGTTCTTCCAAACCACGAGCCCCACCGTCTTCAACCAGCACTGCGAGAACGCCGATGCGTTCATCCAATTCCTCCGCATTCGTGGGCACAGGAGAAACGGCGCTGATTTCCCGTTTCAAATGGTCGGTAAAGCGATGTCCGATGTCTCTGATTTCTGTCTCCCGTTTCGCTTGAACTAGATGGTAACGTGCTTCGGCGAATGATTCACCGAGCATGGCCTGGCTGCCGACAATCTGCTTGGCCTTGAAGTGGCGGAGATAGTAGTCCGCCGCCCCTGAATGCGCCTGTTTGCAATCCGCCGGCTCTTCTTTTAAGTGATCGAGTGCAATCTCGCGGACAATTGGATTCAGGGAAAGAGCGCCGCTGCGGAAGTTGATGAGGTAACGGGTGACTAGAATAGCCCTCAGTTTCGCCGCTTCGTCTTTGCTCGCAAAGATCTTCTCAAGTGCCTCCCGCTTGAAACTCCGCCGGTGGACTGCAAGACGCCAGAGCTTTTTCTGATACGCCATGTCCAAATGTTTTAATGTCCGCTCCAATAGGTCGCGCTCCAGCGCATGGAGGAATTCTCGCGACACGACACGGTCTCCAGTGTCCCAAAGCCCGGGTTTGCTCCCATAAATTTCGTCGAGGGAGTCGTAGGCGAGCGCACCAACCAATGACTCAATTGCCCTTGGGTTGTAGTCCAAGCTCTTTACCAATTCCTGCTTGCGCCCCAGCGCTTCAACCAACTCCAAACCGGAGTCCTTCAGCTTATTTTCAAGTGCTTCGATTGCTTCTTCCGGCTCAAGCTTCGTCAACGTGCGCTTTGGAATCCATTCCGACCACTTTGCATTTTCAACGAGGCGGTCACTCAGCAAGAGCAAGCGGCCCTCCAGCTTGGGACGGTTTCGGAGAAATGAGAGAATCCCGTTCATTTCCGGCAGAGGACTGCCATCGCCAGCCTCAAAGAAGCGCTGGGCCTCGTCCAAAATAATTAGGACCGGGCGCTGCAATGCCTTCTCCAATGCGAAGGCGAGATTAGGGTTAGCTTCCCCGAAGAGGACTGCTTCCATTTCAGGCAAGTCTTGGCGACTAAGAGTCGCCGACAACTCCATCAGGCTCTCGATTACCGACGGAGTAGCTCGGTCGGCAATTTCATTGATAACGGCTTGTTTCCACTTGCCTTGCTTCTCGGCGAGATCCCTCAAATCGCGGGCCAGGTCAGTTTTACCGACGCCGGAGAATCCTTGAAGGAAGCAGACTGGTGGCCCGTCCTTGAGCCACACGTTCGAAAGCCATTCGAGATTCTCGGCCCGGTTTTTTCCGATGTATTTCTTAAGCATGGTGGTTTAATTCAACGCGGCGTTGCGCGGGCCGAGATTGGCGTCAATGCCGCGATTGGCGAGGTTCATCCGCGCCAGTTTCCAGGTGGTGTAGTTGGATTCCTGCCCGTAAACCGCGATGTCGCCCACGCGCCCGCCGTGTTCTTCCACGAATTTTTCCGATTGCACGAACATGCCGCCCGAACCGCAGCACGGATCGAACACGCGGCCTTTGTAGGGTTCAAGCATGGCGACGAGCACCTGCACGACGCATTGCGGGGTGTAGAACTCGCCGCCGCCCTTGCCTTCCGCGCTGGCGAACTTGCCGAGAAAGTATTCATAGACGCGCCCGAGCACGTCCTTGGACTTGGCCGCCGATTCGTTGAAGCCGATGTTGCTGATGATGTCCACGAGTCCGCCGAGCCGGACTTTGTCGAGGCTGGGCCGGGCGTAATCGCGCGGCAGCACGCCTTTGAGCGTGGGATTCTCGCGCTCAATCGCGCCCATCGCGTCGTCAATGACCTTGCCGATCTCCGGCGACTTGGCCTTGGCCTTGATGGTGTGCCAGCGGGCTTCGGGCGGCAGCCAGAAGACGTTCGCGGCCAGATATTGGGCTTCCCAAGCCTGCCACGAGAATGTTGCCCCAGTGTTGACGTTCGCTTCGCGAACCGTGATGTCGCGATTCTCGGCGGCTTCGGCGCGTTGCGGTTCGTCTTTGATGAACCATTCGCTCTTGGGATCGGAGAAGCCGAACAGCAGTTGCTCGCGCTTTTCCTCGAAGGCGTCGGAGATGTATTTCAGGAAGATGAGGCCAAGGCAGACGTGCTTGTATTCCGAAGCGTCCATGTGCCCGCGCATCTTGTCGGCAGCGGCCCAAAGCTGGGCCTCGAAGTCGAGCGCGGAGCCGTCAGACTGTTTATGGTTGTTTCCTTTAGCCATGCAGTGCAGGCATCGTAAGCGGCAGAAGTTTTTAGGCAATCGCAAAACAAGTTTGCCTTGCTCGCTTTGCGCAGGGCCGCTGCGCTGGCTTTCACCGGCACCATTCAAGGCGCTGACCGCGCGCGCCGTGATTTCTTCTGGCCGCGCACGACGAGCAGGGGAATGGTCGTTTGATGACGGACTTGCGTGATGGTGCTGCCGTGGAACAGGTCGCCAAAAAAACGGTGGCCGTGCCCGGCCATCGCAATCAAATCACAGGCTTCAGCCTCGGCGACCTTGATGATTTCAGCCGGCGGGTCGCCGAGCGCCAGCATGGTTTCAACGGGAAAGCCCCTGGCGCGGAGTTGGCCGGCGACTTTGTCCAGATACGCGCGGTCATCCTTCATCTCCTCGGACTCGGCGAGTTCAAGCTTGTTGAAATTCCTTGCCGCCCAGCCGTCGGCGACATGCAGCAGCAGGAGATTTGAACTGAAGCGTTGCGCCAGCTCCGCGACGTGCGGCAGGATGGCCTCATCCGCCGGGCCGTTTTCGAGGGTGACGAGGATTTTTTTATACATGAGCTTTGGTTTCAGCTTCGTTGGTCTGCCTCATTTGCCGATGATGACGTGCCACGCTTCCTTGAGCGCCTCCGGCAGGCTGTAAATATCCATTCCGGTAATCATCAGCACGCTGCCCCAGCCCAGCACCAGCAGGAACCAGCCGTTGCGCCACTGGCCCATAATCTTGCGGGAGGAGGTGAAATGCAACAGCGGAAACATGGCGAACGGCAGGACCAGACAGAGATAGACCTGGCTCAAGTTCACGAGGTCGGTGATGCTGCCGTTGCCGCGGATGCCGATGATGACGATGGCCGGAATGACGGCCAGCAGGCGCGAAATCATCCGGCGCAGCCACGGCCGGATGCGCCAGTTCATGAAGCCTTCCAACACGACTTGCCCGGCCAGGGTGCCGGTAATGGTGCTGCTCTGGCCGCTGGCCAGCAGCGCCACGGCGAACAGCGTGCTGGCACCCACCGTGCCCAGCAACGGTGCCAGCGTCAGATAGGCTACGCGAATCCAATCGCTGTCGGGACTGAACTCAATCACATGTCCGCCAGCCACGGTGACGCTGGTCTTGCCGTAGAAAACCATCGCCGCCAGCACGAGAATCGCCGCGTTGACGAAGAACGCAATCGTCAGCGCGACGCTGGAATCCACGGTGTTGAACCGGATGGCGGTGCGGATGGAGTTTTCATCGCGCCCGACCTTGCGCGACTGCACCAGGGCCGAATGTAGGTAGAGGTTGTGCGGCATGACCGTCGCGCCAATCATGCCGACCGCAATCACGAGCATACCGGCCTGGTGCAGGTCCGGTCGCACGAGCGCTGCGGCCATTTCGGAGAAGACCGGCTGGGTCTGGGGGAAAATAAAAATTTCAATGGCGTAGCACACGCCGATGGTCAGCACGAAAACGGCGACCACCGCCTCGATCATTCTCATGCCCATGCCCTGCAACGACAGCAGCAGCAGCACGTCAAACGCGGTGATGACAATCGCCCACAAGATCGGAATGTGGAAGAGCAGGTTCAGGGCGACGGCGCTGCCCAGCGATTCGGCCAGGTCCGTGGCGCACACGGCGATTTCCATGACGATCCAGTTCGGCCAGCGCGCCCAGCGGGGATAAAAATCACGGCTGCATTGCGCCAAATCTTTGCCGGTGGCCACGCCGAGCCGCGCGGAAATGACCTGTAGAATCAAGGCCATGAA
>ODAK010003372.1_pt1 | contig 16591 bp, 18 predicted proteins | sample 1539591 | NCBI WGS metagenome assembly ODAK01 (sample SAMEA3539303, study PRJEB22396) | soil metagenome | biome: tundra; feature: field; material: soil | place: USA | collected 2010-05 | depth 0.15 m
ATCTCGGCGCGTTCGAGGTCACTTGGGAGCAGGCCAACGCAATCGACCTGGAAGTCTGCACGCGCTGCAATGCCTGCATACGCGCCTGTCCGGAACAGGCCATCGATTTCAGCTATCAGATCGATGCGGCCAAATGCAAATCGCATCGCGCCTGCGTCGAAGCCTGCGGCGACATCGGCGCCATCGATTTCGAACGCGTCGAGCGCGCACGCAGCGAACGTTTCGATCTGGTGCTCGACCTAGTCGCGGAGCCCGCGATCAAGTTGAAGCAGCCGCCGCAGGGCTATCTCGCCCCGGGGCGCGACCCGCTCGCGCAAGCCCTCGCCGCAGGGCAACTGGCGCAATTGGTGGGCGAGTTCGAGAAGCCGAAGTTCTTTGCCTATAACGCCAGGATCTGCGCGCACAGCCGCTCGGCCAAGGCAGGCTGCAACAATTGCATCGATACCTGCTCTACCGGCGCGATTTCGGCCGATGGCGATCATGTCAGGGTCGAACCGCAACTGTGCATGGGCTGCGGCGGCTGCGCCACCGTCTGTCCCTCGGGCGCGATGACGCACGTCTATCCGCGCGTGTCCGATCTGGGCCGGCAGCTCAAGACCTTGCTCGGCGCCTATCGCGGTGCGGGCGGTAAGGACGCGTGCATCCTGTTCCACAATGCGGGCACGAGCCGCGATCTGATTGCAAAGCTCGGCCGCCGCGCGCAGCCGGGGAAAAGCGGCGGCCTGCCGGCGCGGGGGATTCCGCTCGAGGTCCATAGCGTCGCCGCGCTCGGCATGGATACGCTGCTCGGCGCGCTCGCCTACGGCGCCAGTCAGGTCGTGCTGCTTGCGAGCGCGCAGGAAGCCGATGAATACGGCCCGGCCGTCGAAAAGCAAATGCGCCATGCGCAGACCATCGTCACCGCGCTGGGCTATGCCGGCATGCATCTCGAGTTGCTCGCCACCGAAGACGCGGCTGTGTTGGAGCGCGAGGTCTGGGCGCTGAGCCCAGCCCGGACAGTCGCCGATCCGGCAAGTTTCAACCTGAGCGCGGATAAGCGCACCACCCTGGAATTCGCGCTCGAGCATCTGGCCAGGTTGGCCCCCGCGCCGCAGCAGGAAATCGCGCTGGAGCAGGGCGCACCTTGGGGCCGGGTCAAGGTCGACCGCGACACTTGCACGCTGTGCATGGCCTGCGTCGGCGCCTGTCCGGCCTCGGCCCTGGTCGATGGCCGCGACCAGCCTTTGCTCAAATTCATCGAGCGCAATTGCGTCCAATGCGGCCTGTGCGCCAACACCTGCCCGGAGAAGGCGATCACGCTCGAGCCGCGGTTGCTGCTTAGCTTCCAGGCCAAGGCGGAACAGGTGCTGCACGAGGCAGTTCCCTTCAACTGCCTGCGCTGCGGCAAGCCGTTCGGCAACCGGCAACTGATAGACAACATGATGGGCAAGCTGGGTACGCATTCCATGTTTTCCGGCGACGACCTGAAGCGGCTGCAGATGTGCGCCGATTGCCGCGTCATCGACATGATGGAAAACAAGAACGAGCAGACCATCTTCGGTATCCGATCGTGAACGCCAATCCGGTGAACATCGCCCAGGCAATGTTCGAGGAGGATCGGGCGCGCGCCGATTTCTATGCTCTGATCGCGCGCCTGTTCTACGCCGGACCGGACGCCGCTTTGCTTGCCGCCATCGCCAGCGCCGATGAAATTGCGGGCGAAGGCGAGGCCGCTCCTCTGGCCGCGGCGTGGAGAGCGCTGGGCGCGGCCGCGGCGGCGATGGATGCGGAGGCGGCGAGGGAGGAATACGACCATGTGTTCGTCGGCACGGGCATGGCCGAGATCACCCCGTATGCCTCGCACTACCTCGCGCAATCCATGCAGGAACGAGTGCTGGTGCGGCTGCGCGATACCTTGACGGAAATGGGGCTGGCGAAGAGCCAGTCCGCGGCCGAGTACGAAGATCATTTCTCCGGCCTGTGCGAGGTCATGCGCCAGCTCATACTTTTTTTTGGTTCCGACGATGTTGCAGTGCGGAAACAAAACTCATTCTTTTTAGGGTATCTTCTGCCCTGGTATGCGGTTTTCTGTGCCGCGGTGACGGCTTCGCCCAATACTAATTTTTATAAGCATGTGGCGGTTTTCACCAAGGCATTTCTGGATGTCGAGAAGGATTCTTTCGAGTTGATCTGACCGTTGGCAGCGGTCATTTGTGAGGAGACGAGCATGAGCCAAGGCCAGACCAAACTGAGCCGCAGAAATTTCCTGTTTGCGGTCGGCGCAGGCGGCGCTGCAAGTGCTGCCGCCATAGTCGCGAAGACCGTGCCGCAAGCGCAGCCGGCCGTGACTGCGGATGACAAGAAAAAAACGAGGGGCTACCAAGCCTCCGGGCACATTCGCAATTACTACAGAACCACCAAAGTCTGAGGGGGCCTCATGTTACTCACCCGGAAATCCGCAAGTGCGCCCTCGGCGCAAAGCCGCCTGGCCAGAGGCCTGGCCGGCATGCTCGCCAAAACCATCGATCGCCGCTCGTTCCTCAAGCGCTCCGGCGTGGCCGCAGGCGCGGGCGTTTTTGCGAGCCAGTTGCCTTTCAATATGATGGGCAAGGCTGAGGCCGCAGGCGAGACCAAGGAGGAAGGCAGCAAGATCGAAGTCAAGCGCACCGTCTGCACGCATTGCTCCGTCGGCTGCGCCATCGATGCCGTGGTGCAGAATGGCGTGTGGGTGCGGCAGGAGCCGGTATTCGACTCGCCGCTCAATCTCGGCGCGCATTGCGCCAAGGGCGCGTCGGTGCGCGAGCACGGCATGACCGAGCATTCGCACCGCCTGAAGTATCCGATGAAGCTGGAGAATGGCAGGTACAAGCGCATTTCCTGGGATCAGGCGCTCTCCGAGATCAGCAGCAGAATGCTGGAACTGCGCAAGGAGTCCGGCCCCGACGCGCTTTATTTTGTCGGCTCCTCCAAGCACAACAACGAGCAGGCTTATCTGATGCGCAAATGGGTGTCCCTGTGGGGCACCAACAACTGCGACCACCAGGCGCGCATCTGCCACTCGACCACGGTCGCCGGCGTAGCCAACACCTGGGGCTACGGGGCGATGACCAACTCCTACAACGACATGCAGAACACCAAGGCGATGATGTTCATCGGCTCGAACGCGGCCGAGGCGCACCCGGTGTCGATGCTGCACACGCTGCATGCGAAGGAGTCGGGCGCCAAAATGATCGTGGTCGATCCGCGCTTCACCCGCACCGCCGCCAAGGCCGATCAGTACGTGCGCATCCGCTCCGGCACCGACATCCCGTTCCTGTTCGGCGTGCTGCATCACATCTTCAAGAACGGCTGGGAAGACAAGCAGTACATCAAGGATCGCGTCTACGGCATGGACAAGGTGCGCGAGGACGTGATGGCGAAATGGACGCCGGACAAGGTCGAGGAGGCCTGTGGCGTGCCCGAGGCGGAGGTGCTCAAGGTTGCCGAGACCCTGGCCAAGAATCGCCCGAGCACGGTGGTGTGGTGTATGGGCCAGACCCAGCACACCATCGGCAACGCCGTGGTGCGCGCCTCCTGCATCCTGCAGCTCGCGCTCGGGAACGTAGGCACCTCGGGCGGCGGCACCAACATCTACCGCGGCCACGACAACGTGCAGGGCGCGACCGACGTGGGTCCGAACCCCGACTCGCTGCCCGGCTACTACGGCATCATACCGGGCGCCTGGGCGCACTGGGCCAAGGTGTGGAACGTCGATCTCGCCTGGCTGAAGAAGCAATTCGCCAGCGAGGCGATGATGACCAAACCCGGCATCACGGTCTCGCGCTGGATCGATGGCGTGATGGAAAAGAACGAGCTGATCGATCAGGATTCGAACATCCGCGGGGTGTTCTACTGGGGCCACGCGCCCAACAGCCAGTCGCGCGGCATCGAGATGGTCAAGGCGATGCAAATGCTCGACCTGCTGGTGGTAATCGATCCGTATCCTTCGGCCACGGCGGCCATGGCCAACATGAAAGTGGACGGCGTTGCGACCAACCCGAAACGCGCCGTGTACCTGCTGCCGGCGGCGACCCAGTTCGAGACTGTGGGCAGCGTCACCGCGTCGAACCGTTCGCTGCAGTGGCGCGAGAAGGTCATCGACCCGCTGTTCGAATCCAAACCCGATCATACCGTCATGTATCTGTTCGCCAAGAAGCTCGACTTTGCCGATGAACTGGTGGGCAAGAAGGAGGGCAAGCAGAACATCGCGGTCGCGAACGACGAACCGTCGGTCGAGGACATTCTGCGCGAAATCAACCGCGGCGCCTGGTCCATCGGCTATACCGGCCAGAGCCCCGAGCGCCTGAAGCTGCACATGAAGAACATGCACACCTTCGATGTGAAGACGCTGCGCGCCAACGGTGGCCCCTGCGACGGCGAGTATTACGGCCTGCCCTGGCCTTGTTATGGCACGCCGGAAATGAAACATCCGGGCTCGCCTAACCTGTACGACACGTCCAAACACGTGATGGAAGGCGGCGGGAATTTCCGCGCCAACTTCGGCGTAGAGAAGGACGGCGTCAATCTGCTCGCCGAGGACGGATCCCATTCCAAGGGCGCCGACCTCACTACGGGTTATCCGGAATTCGACCACGTGCTGCTGAAGAAACTGGGCTGGTGGGATGAGCTCAGCGACGCGGAGAAGGGGGCGGCAGAGGGCAAGAACTGGAAGACCGACCTCTCCGGCGGCATCATTCGCGTGGCCATGAAAAACCACGGCTGCCATCCTTTCGGCAACGCCAAGGCGCGCGCGGTGGTGTGGAACTTCCCCGACGGCGTGCCGCAGCACCGCGAGCCGCTATACAGCCCGCGTCCGGACCTGGTCGCCAAATACCCGACCCACGACGACAAGAAGGCCTTCTGGCGCCTGCCGACGCTGTACAAATCGGTGCAGCAGAAAAACAAGGACATCTCGAAGCAGTTCCCGATCATCCTCACCAGCGGCCGTCTGGTCGAATACGAGGGCGGCGGCGAGGAGACGCGTTCCAATCCCTGGCTGGCCGAGCTGCAGCAGGAGAACTTCGTCGAGATCAATCCGAAAGCGGCCAATGATCGCGGCATTCGCAACGACGAGTTCGTCTGGGTGAAAACCCCGACCGGAGCCAGAATCAAGGTCAAGGCCATGGTGACCGAACGCGTCGGGCCGGATACGGCGTTCATCCCGTTTCACTTCTCCGGCTGGTGGCAGGGCAAGGACATGCTCGACCAGTATCCGGACGGGGCGGCGCCGATCGTGCGCGGCGAGGCGGTCAACACTGCGACCACCTACGGCTACGATTCGGTGACCATGATGCAGGAAACCAAGACCACTCTGTGCCAGATCGAGAAATTTCAGGGATAAGGGGAAACCACCATGGCCAGAATGAAATTCCTGTGTGACACCGAACGCTGCATCGAGTGCAACGGCTGTGTGACGGCCTGCAAGCAGGAGAACGAGGTGCCCTGGGGCGTGAACCGCCGCCGCGTGGTGACCATCAACGACGGCGTGCCCGGGGAGAAATCGATCTCGGTCGCCTGCATGCATTGCTCGGACGCGCCGTGCATGGCGGTGTGCCCGGTGGCCTGCTTCTACCGGACCGAGGAAGGCGTGGTGCTGCACGACAAGGACATTTGCATCGGTTGCGGCTACTGCTTCTACGCCTGTCCGTTCGGCGCGCCGCAGTTCCCGCAGGCGGGCGCCTTCGGCATGCGCGGCAAGATGGACAAGTGCACTTTCTGCGCCGGCGGTCCGGAGAAGGACAACTCCAAGGAAGAGTTCGCCAAGTACGGCTCGAACCGCCTGGCGCAGGGCAAGCTTCCTGCGTGCGCTGAGATGTGTTCGACCAAGGCGCTCTTGGGTGGCGACGGTGATGTCATCGCCGACATTTTCCGCAATCGCGCGCTAAAGCGCGGCAAGGGGTCGGAGGTGTGGGGCTGGGGCACGGCCTACGGCAAGCCCGACAATCCGCAGCAGCAGGCACCGAAGGGAGCCAAATCATGATCAGCATATGCAAACTCGTGATCGCCGGTGCTGCCCTTATCGCTGTGGCCGGTATGACCGGCTGCGGCGAAAAGGCGCAGGTGGTCGTGTATCAGCAGGGCAAGTACCAGGGCAAGCCCGACACCAGGCCCTGGGAGAACGACCCCGCGGCCAGCCTTTACACCGCCTCCAAATGGAAAGCGGGCGACAAGAGCGGCTGGGAGACCGCCCTTAAGTCGCGCAACCAGAACCAGAATGAATACACGCGCGCCGAATAAGGAGCAGTCATGCGAGCCACTTTTTCAGGCGTGCGGCATTTCCTCTTGGGACTGCTCTTGCTGCCGCCGTTGTTCGGCGGGACGGCTTACGCCCAGGGGCAGGAAAGCCGAATGCAGGAAAGTCAGGCACAGCGCCAACAGGTGCAGCCGGGCAACAACGCGCCGGTGTGGCGCGAGGTGCGCTCGGGCAAGGAGGCGTACACCTCGGTCAAGGGGCGCGAGACCGGCGTTCTGATCCAGACCGAAGGCGAGACCTGGCGAAAGCTGCGTAACGGCCCGATTACCCTGTACGGCGGCTGGCTGGTGGTGTCGGTGCTGCTTGTCCTTGCCCTGTTCTACAAGTGGCGCGGCGCGATCGGCTTGCACAGTCCACCCACGGGCAAAATGATCGAGCGCTTCTCCAGCTTCGAGCGCATCGCCCACTGGACCATGGCGATCAGCTTTTGTGTTCTCGCCGTCAGCGGGCTGACCATGCTGTTCGGCAAGTACGTACTGTTGCCGTTGATCGGCCACACGCTGTTTGGCTGGCTCGCAACGCTGGGGAAGAACCTGCACAACTTTGTCGGGCCGGTTTTCATGTTCAGCATCGTGGTGTTCGTGGTGACCTTCATCCGCGACAATTTTCCGCGTGCCTGCGATTTCATCTGGCTGGCCAAGGTCGGTGGCGTGCTTTCCGGGGAAGTGGTGCCTGCCGGCCGATTCAATGCCGGTGAGAAAATCTGGTTCTGGGGCGGAGTGATCGGCTTGGGCGTGGTGTCGAGCGCCAGCGGCCTGGTGCTGGATTTTCCCAACTTCGATCAGACGCGGGCGTTGATGATGCTTGCCAATATCGTGCACGTCATCGCCGCGCTCCTGTTCATCGTCTGGTCGTTTACCCATATCTATCTGGGCACCGTGGGAACGACCGGGGCCTACGAGGGAATGCGCAACGGCTATGTGGACGAAACCTGGGCGCGCGAGCACGCGCAATACTGGTACGAAGACGTCAAGTCCGGCAGGAGAGCGCCACCATCGGGCGCACCGGGCGCGGCTGCCGCAACGACTGCACCGCAGCTACAACACTGAGGAGGCTGAAATGAAAACCGGAAAATTGCTTGCGGCCGCGGCACTGGCTTTCGCCTTGAGCGCGGGGCTGGCCCAGGCCAAGATACCTGTTGCGCCGATGGACGACGCGGCCAAGGCCAAGGCTGAGGAAACCAAGGCGAAAGCTGCCGATGCGGCCAAGAAGGATGCCGAACAACTGGCTACGGCCCAGGACCGGGTGGCGGAGCGCTACAAGAAGGGCCAGGCCAAAGGTGGCAAGGCTGCACCTGTGGCCAAGGGTGCCAAGCCGGCGGCGGCAGCGGCCAAAAAATAGCCGGATAGGCAACGATAAAGGGGCGCTGCGGCGCCCCTTCTTATTGCTCGAAGCTTTTATACGCCCTGCACCAGCAGCGCCTTGAAATTTGCCGCCCCGGCGCGCGCTTTAATCGCGACCTGATATTCCGGCGAGGTGTAGAAGGCTTTCGCTTTTTCCATCGAATCAAATTCGACTATCGTCAGCCGCTGCGGTTTCCAATTTCCTTCGATGGCCTCGTACGCGCCGCCGCGGATGAGGTAGCGCCCGCCGTACTTGTCGATCGCCGCCGGCGCGAGTTTCTTGTATTCCTCGAACTGCACCGGATTGGTCACGTCGATGTCGACCACGAGATAGGCTGCCATTTTTTCTCCTCTCACATTAACAACGTATAGACCAGTCCTGCAGTGCCACAAGCCAGGATCACTGGAATGATACCGGCTTTGTACCTGAACATGGCGACGAACGCTGTCAGGCCGGCGAGCGCCGAGAACCACTCGAAACTGCCGCCGAAGCCGGCTGGCCATAGCACATGCCAGGCGAAGAACACGGCGAGGTTGAGGATCACGCCGACCACCGCCGCGGTGATCCCGGTCAGCGGGGCGGTGAACTTGAGGTCGCCGTGGGTCGCCTCAACCAGCGGTCCGCCGATGAGGATGAAGAGATACGAGGGCAGGAAGGTGAAGAAGGTGGCCACGGCGCCGCCGGCCATGCCGGCCCAGGCGAGCGAGGCCGCATCGGCACCGAACAGCTGCTTGGTCCAGCCGCCGACGAAACCGACATAGGTCACGATCATGATCAGTGGCCCGGGGGTGGTTTCGCCGAGCGCGAGGCCGTCGATCATCTGCGCCGGGGTGAGCCAGCCGTAGGTCTCCACGCCGCCCTGATAGACATAGGGCAGCACGGCGTAGGCGCCGCCGAAAGTCAGCAGCGCCGCCTTGGTGAAAAACCATCCGATTTGGGTCAGCGTTCCGTCCCAGCCCTGCAGAGCGTAGAGCCAGGCCATTGCGCCGGCCCAGAGCGCGAGGCCCGCGGCGGTGAAGCCGATGAAGCGCTGCCAGGCAAAGCGCGCGTGCGCGGGAGTGGGGGTGTCGTCGTCGATGATCGCCGCGCCATAGCTCTTGCCGGCTGCGCCGTGCCCGCCGCCGGTGGCGAACCTGGCCGGGGCCAGGCGCCCGCCGATGGCGCCGATGATGCCTGCGGCCAGCACGATATACGGGAACGGGACCTTGAACGCGAAAATGGCGACGAAGGCGGCGGCGCTGATCGCCCACAGCACGCCGTTCTTGAGCGCGCGCGAGCCGATGCGGTAGGCGGCGAATATCACGATGGCGGTGACCGCTGGCTTGATGCCGTAAAGGATGCCCGCCACCAGCGGCACCTTGCCGAACACCAGATAGATCCAGGTGAGCGCCATCAGGATGAACATCGAGGGCAGCACGAACAGCACCCCGGCGATGATGCCGCCCCGGGTCCGGTGCATCATCCAGCCGATATAGGTGGCGAGCTGCGTTGCCTCCGGACCGGGCAGCACCATGCAGTAATTGAGCGCATGCAGGAAGCGCTTCTCGGAGATCCAGCGCCGCTGTTCCACCAGGTCGTGGTGCATCATGGCGATCTGCCCGGTGGGGCCGCCGAAACTGATGAAGCCGAGCTTGAGCCAGTACCAGAAGGCGTCTCCGAGGCTTACTGGCGCAGGCGCTCGCTGCATGTTTTCGGTCACAATTGCTTCATGATCAGTCAAGGACATGCGATGCGATCATTCTTCGGGCGCTCGCGTTTGACCCAATTGGAGTGCGAACGTTGAAGAAGTTGCGAAATTGATATGCTGGAGATAACGGTGTCCATGAGTATCCTCGCGCAATGAAAGTCGCAGAACTTGGACGGGACACCGTCTGACCGGGAGTCTGCTTGTTCCCGATGAAAGAACTATAGCGCAAAGGCAGGAAGACGGGAAGCACTCGAGCGCCGAGCGCGGGCCAGCAGACGGATCCTCGCGCGGAGCGGGCAGATCGACCACGCTTACTCGGTTGCTTTCTGGTGCGAGCTGCGACAGCTTGGCGCCGCCGGCCGTTCAGTCGATGGCGACCATCACGCTGCTCGCCTTGATGACTGCATAGGCTTTCTTGCCTTTTTTCAGCTTCAGCGCTTTCGCCGAAGGCGTGCTGATTACCGCGACGATTTCTATTCCCGGCGAAACTCTCAGCACCACTTCAGTGCTGACCGGGCCTTGAATGACATTCTTGATCGTGCCTTTGATGGTGTTTCTTGCGCTGATTTTCATCGGGCTCTCCTCAGGTTGAACGCGCTATGGCCGGGGCGGTACGCCGCGCCGGTAGTACATCACTTACGTCGTAGAATTTCCCGGTGATGGCCGTGCCATATCCTGGCATGGCAGACAGGATGTCGCGCAATTCCGGACCGCGCAGCAGTTCGATGAACCTTGCGTGCAGGGGCTCTTCCATGGAATCGCTGCGGCAGGCCAGGTAGTAGCGCTCGGTCAGCAGCGGGATGAAATCGAGGCCGTAGTGGGCCGCTGCCGCGCGAATACCGTAGCCGGCGTCGGCCATGCCGCCCGCCACCGTGGCGGCAACTGCGAGATGGGTAAATTCCTCCGTGTGGTAATCGGCTATGGTGGCTGGGTCGATGCCGGCTCCGGAGAGCAGTTCATCGAACTCGACGCGCGTGCCGGAGTCGCGCTGGCGGTTGACGAGGCGCACCTTGTTTCGGGTCAGATCGGTGAGGTCGTGAATGCCTTTTGGATTGCCTTTCGCCACCATCAGGCCTTGCGTTCTCGTCGCCAGGCCGATCAGCTGGTGCTGGCCCGGCTTGAGATAGCGGCGGAACATGGCCGAGGCGGACGGCTCCATGCCTTCGGCGATATGGAAACCCGCTATGCTGCATTGGCCCTTGGAAAATGCAGCCAGGCTGTCGAGGCTGCCGAGGAAACGCAAATCGAGTCTCAATCCATCGCTTTGCGCGAGCCGGTCGCGCAACTGCGCGAGCGCAAGATCGTGGCTGGCACAGATCGCCAGCCTGGTCGCGCTCGCTTCACTGACCTGCGACAGCACGCGTTCGATTTCGCGGCCTACGCTCTCCAGTTCGGGCGCCAGCCGAGCCTGTACCAGTTGTTCGGCCCATAGGAGCTTCTGCCCGAATTCGGTTAATTCCGCGCCGCGGCCGCGGCTCAGCTTGACCAGGGGTTTGCCGAACATACGCTCCCACTTGCCCATTAGACCCCATACATGCCGGTACGACAGGCGCAGCGTCCTCGCGGCTCCCGCCAGTGAGCCTGACGAGTGGATCGCATATAGCGTGCGGAACAGAATCGGCTCGACGCCGTGGCCGCCGCCGGGCTGGAGTTGCCACTCATATTGGAGCTTGACCCGAATCATTATGTAGTCCAGTTCATATTTGGATGCGACTCGCAATCGAATAGTATCGCCAAAACATAGATTCGAGGAGATTGGACTTGAGAAAGGCAATTGCAATACTGTTCGCGCTCAGCACATTCATTCTCGGCGCGATCAACCCGGCGACAGCGCAAGACATCAGGATGTCGACCACCACCAGCACTGACAATTCCGGACTGCTGCGGGCCATCCTGCCGGCGTTCGAGAAGAAATACGGTGTCAGGGTGCAGGTGATTCCCGTGGGCACGGGCAAGGCTCTGAAGATCGCCGAGAACGGCGACGTGGACGTGACCTTGGTGCACGCGCGACCGGCCGAGGACGCTTTCGTGGCCGCGGGTCACGGGGTGAACCGGCGCGACGTCATGTACAACGATTTTGTCATTGTCGGGCCGGGGGACGACCCTGCCGGCATCCGCGGCATGAAAGACGTGGTCGCGGCGATGCGCAAGCTGAAACAGGCGGGTGCGCGCTTCGTTTCGCGCGGCGACGATTCAGGCACGCACCAGATGGAATTGTCCTACTGGCGGCTGGCTGGAGTCCAACCCGGCGGCTCGGCGTACCTGTCCGCCGGGCAGGGCATGGGCGAGGTCCTGACCATGAGTGCGAGCCTGCGCGCCTACACGCTCACCGATCGCGCCACCTATGCCGCCTATCGCAGCCGCACCGGATTGGCAATCCTGGTCGAAGGAGACCCGCGGCTGTATAACCCTTACGGTATCATCGCCGTGGACCCGAAAAAATATCCCGGAGTCAACCATCGCGGCGCGATGATGCTGATCGATTGGATCACCTCCGCCGAAGGCCAGAAGCTCATTGCAGATTTCAAGGTGGACGGAGTGCAGCTGTTCTTCCCCAGTGCAGAAAAATAGGCAAGCGATCCGAATTGTGTCCCCGCTCGCGCAAGTCGCGGCGCAAAAGCGCCTGATCTGATATGACCCGCAGTCGGTTTTCCTTGAGCACCGTCGACGGCGGCGTTATATTCCGCAAAACATAACGATGCCTCCCATGCGCCCTTACACTTCCTGTTTGCGTAGCTTATGCAGCATTGCCACCGCACTCGCTTTGGCGTTGCTGACGCAGCCGCTCGCGGCGGCCGAGCTCAAGCTGGCGGCGACGCATACGCTGGAGGATTCAGGCCTGCTCAAGACGCTCATTCCGGCATTTGAAGCGGCCTCGGGCGTCAAGGTCCGGCTCGCCATTGGCGGCACCGGGCAGGTGATCAAACTTGCCGCGAACGGCGACGTGGACGCGGTGATGTCGCATGTCAAAGCGGAAGAAGACAGGCTGGTTACCTCCGGCGCGGGGCTGAAGCGCTACGCCGTTGCCTTCAACGATTTCTTCATCGCCGGCCCGCCGCAGGATCCGGCCCGCATCCGCGGTATTCAGAATGCAGCCGAGGCAATGCGCAAAATCCATGATGCGAGGGCGCGTTTCATATCCCGCGGCGACGAGTCCGGGACGCATGTCAAAGAGCGGGAGCTATGGCGCGCCGCCGGGCTGGAGCCCCGATGGGCAGGCTATCTGTCGGCCGGCGCAGGCATGGGCAGCGTATTGATGATGGCGGGCGAGATGCAGGCCTACACACTGTGCGACCGCGCGACTTTTGCCGCCTTGCGCACCAGGACCGGCCTCGACATTTTGGCCGCCGGCGACCCGCGGCTGTACAACGAATATGGCGTCGTCGCGGTGAACCCGGCGCGGTTTCCCGGCATCAACGCGGGCGCCGCGGCCAAGTTCGTCTCCTGGCTGACGTCACCCGAAGCGCAAGGGCTGATAACCGGCTTCCGCATCGGCGGACAGCAGGTTTATTTTGTTCCGGCACAGGCGCGCTAGGTCGTCTATGGATATCCTCGCGTCGACGCGTCAGGCATTTGCTCTGCTGTTCTCAGGCGACGCCGAGCTTTGGACCATCATCTGGATCTCCCTCCGGGTATCGCTCATTGCGCTTGCCGTGGCCACGCCACCCGCGGTCGTCCTCGGTTATGCCTTGGCGCAAACGCGCTTTCCCGGCCGGCGCATCCTCGTCGTTCTGATCCAGGGACTGCTGTCCTTCCCCACGGTAGTGGTCGGGCTGATCCTGTACATCCTGCTCACGCGCCAGGGACCGCTGGGGTCCTGGCAGTTGCTGTTCACCCAGGAGGCGATGATCATGGGCCAGGCCGTCATCGCGTTCCCGGTATTGGCTGCGTTTGCGCTGGCGGCGGTGCAGGGCGCCGATCCGCGTGCGCACGAGACCGCGGTGAGCCTGGGCGCCTCGCCCCTGCGCGCCGCGCTGACCACGCTGCTGGAAGTGCGCTTCGCCGTGGTGGCGGGCGTATTCAACGGGTTCGGTCGGGTGATTTCCGAAGTTGGCTGCGCCATGATGGTGGGCGGCAATATCGCCGGGGTCACGCGCAATATTCCAACTGCCATTGCGCTGGAGACGAGCAAAGGCGATTTCGCGCAGGGCATCGCGCTGGGTGTGGTGCTGATGTTGTTCGCACTGGGCATCAGCATCACCCTGGGCCTGCTGCAAGGCAGGGGCGGACTCAAGTGAGCGTCCTGCTGTCGTTTCGGTACCTGTGCAAATCCTTCGGTGAGCGAAAGTTGCTCGACCTCGATCCGTTCGTGATCGGCGAGGGCGAGGCGTATGTCATCACCGGCGACAACGGCTCGGGCAAGACCACGCTGCTTCGCATTCTGGCGGGGCTAGAGCCCGGCGAGATCGCGGGCTTCGAGTTCCGCGGCGTGCCGCTGACCCACGGCAGGCTGCCCGACAATGTGCGCCACGATATCGTGTACGTGCACCAGCATCCCTATCTGTTTCATACCACGGTGGTGCATAACATCGGCTATGGGCTGGCGGCGCGCGGGATCGACGGCGCCGAGCGGGGGCGCCTGGTGGAGGAGGCCGTCGCCTGGGCCGGCGTGGGCCACTTGCGCGGTGTGCCTCCAGCCAAGCTCTCCGGCGGCGAGAAGCAGCGCGTGGCCCTGGCGCGCGCCAGGGTGCTCAAGCCGCGCCTGTTCCTGCTCGATGAACCGACCGCCAACCTCGATGGCGAGGCGCGCGGCCAAGCCATTGCCCTGATCCGGCAACTGGTGCAGGACCAGAGCAGTCTGCTCATCGCCTGCCACGACCGCGAACTGATCGAATTGCCCGGCATGCGGCGCTTTCACCTGGAAAACGGCAAGCTGGTTGAGGCCCGATAAAGGCTCGTTCTGCTCCGGAACGGGTCGAAGAAGCTGCTAAAATACGCGATTGAATCAACAGCGCTGACCGCGGTTTCGGGGCGGACAGAGCGTATTGTCTGCGATGAAAATTTTCGGCTTTGCCGGCTGGTCCGGTAGCGGCAAAACCACCCTGATCGAGCAGGTCATTCCGCGCTTCGTCCGCGCCGGCCTCAAGGTATCGCTGATCAAGCACGCGCACCACCGCTTCGACGTGGATCACCCGGGCAAGGATTCCTACCGCGTTCGGGAAGCCGGCTGCAGCGAGGTGCTGGTCACCTCGGGTCAGCGCTGGGCGCTGATGCACGAAATGCGCGACGAGTCGGAAGCGCCGCTGGAGGAGCAGATCGCGCGCATGTCGCCCTGCGACTTGCTCCTGATCGAGGGCTACAAGTACTATCCCTTGCCCAAGCTGGAGATCTGTCGCGCGGCCAACGGAAAACCGTTGCTGTATCCCGAGGACGAGCATATCGTGGCGCTGGCAACCGACACTCCGGTTCAATCCGGCTTGCCGCAGTTCGGCCTCGAGGACTACGACGCGATCGCCGCTTTCGTGCTCGACACCCTGGAGTTGAATCGATGAACCAAGGCATGCTTTCAGTCGACGAAGCGCTGGCCTTTCTGCTCGGCGGGGCGAGACCGGTGGCGCAGACGGAGCAAGTGGCGACGCTCGCCGCCACCGGCCGCGTATTGGCAAAGGCGCAATATTCCACGCTTACCGTGCCCGCAGTGGACAACACTTCCATGGACGGCTACGCGGTCTATGCGGCGGATTGCGCCTCGGGGGGGACTCGCCTTACCGTGTCGCAACGCATACCGGCCGGCAGCATGCCGCAGCCGCTCGCGCGCGGCACAGCGGCGCGCATTTTCACCGGCGCGCCGATTCCGCCGGGTGCCGATGCGGTGGTGATGCAGGAGCAGTGCGTAGGGGACGGCGATGCAGTGATCGTGAAGCACCGGCCCGAGCCGGGCGAATGGGTGCGCCGTGCAGGCGAGGACATCCGCGCCGGCAACGAAATTCTTGCGGCGGGGATGAAGCTGCGGCCGCAGGATACCGGCCTAGCCGCCTCGGTCGGAATTGCCGCACTGCCGCTGTATCGCAGGCTCAAGGTCGCGGTGTTCTTTACCGGCGACGAACTGGTGATGCCGGGCGAGCCCTTGCCGCCGGGCCGCATCTACAACTCCAACCGCTTTACCCTGAACGGCCTGCTGCAGCTGTTCGGGTGCGAGGTCACCGACTACGGCATCGTGCCCGACCGGCTGGAGGCGACGCGCGCGGTGCTGCGCCAGGCCGCGGCCGGCAACGACCTCATCGTCACCTCGGGCGGTGTGTCGGTGGGCGAGGAAGACCACATCAAGCCCGCGGTCGAAGCGGAGGGCCGGCTCAGTATGTGGAAAATCGCGGTCAAACCGGGCAAGCCGCTGGCATTCGGCGAAGTCAATGCGGGCGCGGGGCACAAGGCGCATTTCATCGGGCTGCCCGGTAATCCGGTGTCGAGCTTCGTGACCTTCCTTGTTTTCGTGCGGCCGTTCATCCTGCGCTGCCAGGGCGTTGCCCGGGTAGAGCCGCTAGCCTACCCGCTGCGAGCCGATTTCGATTTGGCGAAACCCGACGCGCGGCGCGAATTCCTGCGGGTAAAATTGAATGCAGCCGGCGGGCTTGACCTGTACACCAACCAGAGTTCGGCGGTGCTGACCTCGGCGGTGTGGGGCGATGGCTTCATCGACAATCCGGCCAAGTGCGCGATCCGCCGCGGCGACTTGGCGAAATTTCTTCCTTTCTCGGAGCTGTTCCAATGAGCATCAGGATTCTTTACTTTGCCAGGCTGCGCGAGGATATGGGCATAGCCCAGGAAATGTTCGATCTGCCGGCGGAGGCCTGCGACGTGAACAGCCTGCGTGCGCAGTTGGTCGGGCGCGGCGGCGTCTCTGCTGCGGCGCTCGGGCAGGGCAAGGCGGTGCGCGTTTCGGTCAACCAGGACCTCGCGCGCGGCGATACGCCGGTGAAGGCGGGCGACGAGGTCGCGTTCTTTCCGCCGGTGACCGGGGGCTGAGATGGCGGTGCGGGTGCAGCGGCAGGATTTCGATATCGGCGCGGAAATTGCCGCGTTTCGCCGCGCCGATCCCGGAATCGGCGCTATCGCCAGTTTCATCGGCTTGGTGCGCGACACCAACGACGGCGCAGCGGTCGCCGGCATGACGCTGGAGCACTATCCCGGCATGACGGAAAAAGCACTGGCGGGTATCGTCACCGAGGCGAAAGGCCGCTGGGACATCACCGATGCGCTGGTGATCCATCGCGTCGGCGAACTGAAGCCGCTGGACCAGATCGTGCTCGTGGTGGTGACTGGCGCGCACCGCGGCGCAGCCTTCGCTGCCT
>ODAK010003374.1_pt1 | contig 16580 bp, 15 predicted proteins | sample 1539591 | NCBI WGS metagenome assembly ODAK01 (sample SAMEA3539303, study PRJEB22396) | soil metagenome | biome: tundra; feature: field; material: soil | place: USA | collected 2010-05 | depth 0.15 m
TGACCACGCCAGGATAGATCAAAATTGGAACGGTATCATCGGGCCCCAGGTCGCGCCATTCTTCAGGAGGACCTAATTTCATTTTGATCAGCCCGCCGATGGTTTGAGATTCGCCCCAGGCATAACCGTATTTCAAGGCGAGATCGATATGACGGATACTGACCCTTGAATTTTCGAACAGGTATTTCTTAACGTCCTGTTTCGTATAGCCGCCGTCGGCAAGAGCTCGAGCGACGGAAGGAGTAATGAGCACCGTCAGCATTTGCGAGTCCTTGTGCATGAGCGGACCCCACAGCACTATGCGTTTGACAATATCCTGGCATATCGCTTTCAAATGCCCTTCCGGCTCCGTCCCGGAAGGAAAAGCCTGAAAGCCCCAGTTCTGGGTTGCTCCCGCGGTCACGGTGCTCGTATTCTTCTTGAAGCCGTGCTCAACGTGGTAGGGCTCCCATGGGGATTTCTCTTCATCCTCGGCCAGCACGAAGGGCATGATATAGCCGAACGTTCCCATGTACTGTTCTGCTGGCCTGAGTTTGGCCACGTTTCTGATGATCAAACCGAGTGCGCGTCCGATAGCGGGATTCGGGCCTCTCGAGACCAGTCCCGTGTCAAACTTGATGCCCAGCTCATTGACTATGGGTCCATTGATTAGCAGGAACGGATTGACTCCGCCGGTGGTGCCAAGCTGATCCAGGTTGTAATTTCTGTCCGCGATAGCCTCCACGGCGGCTATCAGGATCGGCATATGTTCGGGGCGGCAGCCCGCCATCACGGCGTTCGCGGCAATGACCGCCGGAGTGGCCCGCAAGTTTCCCGGCCGCAAGATCGCAATTTCCTCGTTCGGGGAGCGGTCCGTATAGCGCAGAAACTCCTCGACCTTCTGCACGGTCGGAGGAATGATTGGGAGCTCGTCCGTCGCATTCTGCGTACGGAATGATTCATTGATTTCCTCGAAGGTCCCGGTCAATACCACATCTTCCGTGCCGCTCGCTGCCGCAGAGTAGCTCGTAGGGTTCACGGGCCTGGTTAGAGCGGCCACAATCTGGTCAAGAGTTCCCTCTTCAAGTCTTTCTCTTATGGCGGACTCTGAGTCGATGCTGAACGTGCCGCGGTATTCGGCCACTTTTATTCCGGGGATCCCTTCCTGCTTGCCCAATAGACCGACCAAAGGCAAGAAACTCGTGCCGGCAACGGCTACAGCAGGAATACCTGCTTTTTCGGCTACTATGCCCGGCCGCACCGCGGCTGGTGTGCAGGTCCCTCACCCGCCGTTACCGGTTATTACGGCATCACAGCCCTTGGTCAGCAATGCAGCCCTCACCGCTTCCAATGTCTCCGCTTTCTTTCCAGATCCCAATGAGGAAATAGTGACAGTGGGGAATTCAGTAAACGGAATCATCTTGACGGTCGGATAGCGCTCGCGCAGCATCTGCTCGATGATCGGGAACATGACATCCGCCTTGAAACCGCCATTCCAGATCTCGCACACCGTTTTGCCATCCAATGTCTCAAGGCGGGGCGCAAGGGAGGTTATCGTCTCGCTCACGTTCTCTCCAACCGGGCTTACTACGTTCAATATGGCATCCATAATTAACTCCTTATCTATCATTTCACGTTGAGACCGAGCGATGCGATGAGCTTTCCAGCAAGCTCGTAATTCGTGCGTACGAAGTTGCGGAATTCGGCGGGTGTCGTGTTTGCTGCCGCCACATAACCTCCCTCGGGAAGGCGGCTCTGTAAATCGGGAGCCTGAGCCGCCTTATGCAGATCCGAATTAAGCTTCCTCAACACGACTTCGGGCGTGCCGGCCGCTGCGAACACGCCGTACCAGGGATTTCCCAACCCTGTGTCGTAACTTTTCACCACATCGACGATCGGAGGCACATCGGGCAAGAACTCGCTGCGCTTCGCGCTAGTTACCGCAAATGCCTTCAGTTTGCCCGACCGAATGTGCGGCAGCATGATGGGAAGCGCCTCGAACAACAGTTGTACCTGGCCGCCGAGCAAATCGACTCCCGCCGGTGCGCCACCCTTGTAGGGAACATGGACGACATCGATGCCGGCGCCGCTCATAAGCATTTCAAAATCGATATGGGCCTGGGAAGCCAGTCCCGCCGAAGCGTAGGTCAGCCTGCGCGGGTTGTTCTTCGCGTACGCAATCAGTTCGACGAGCGTCTGAAATGGAACGGAGGGATGCCCAACTAACACGAAGTTCCCGGTAGCTACGAGCGCCACCGGGTCGAGGTCCTTGAGCATGTCCCAACTGATCGGGTACATGTGCGGGTTGAACACGATGGGACTGCCCGGCGTGAAGAGCAGCGTGTAGCCGTCGGCGGCGGATTTGACGACTGACTCGATCCCGATTACGCCGTTCGCGCCCGACCGGTTCTCGACAACCACGCTCTGACCGTATTGCGTCGAGAGCCGCTGCGCGATCGCGCGAGCGAGCACGTCCGTCCCGCTACCTGGCGGATACGGGACCACCAGGCGCACCGTTTTCGACGGGAAATCCTGTGCGAAAACGGTAAACGGAAGGAGCGAGAAGGCGGATGCAAGCAGGGCATAGAGTAAGAACGTGCGTAGCAAACTGCGCCAGATAAATTTCATCGGTAGCTCCTTGGATTATTATCGCAACCTCGACGTTCTCTCTCAAAGCTTTGGGCCGGTTGCAGCTATGGCGTTACTCGACATGCACGCCCGATGCCTTGATCACTTTTGCCCAGCGCTCGATCTCGGTCTTGATGTACGCGGCAAACTGCTCGGGCGTGTTGCCGACCGGCTCGGCGCCGTCGGCGGCGAGCCGTTCCCGGACTTCGGGCCGTTGCAGGATCTTCAAGAGCTCCGCGTTGAGCCTCATGATGATTTCTTTCGGTGTCTTTGCCGGCGCCAGAGGCCCAAACCAGGTTGTTGCCTCATAACCGGGCACGCCGGCCTCGGCGATGGTCGGCAGCTCAGGTAACAGCGGCAGTCGCCGCACGGATGCAACGCCGAGCGCGCGTAGACGGCCGCTCTTCACGAGCGGATAAAGCGGCGGCACACCGGTGATGGTGAATGAAGTCTGCCCGGCGATAAGGTCAGTGACCATTGGGCTCGTGCCCTTGTAAGGGATGTGCACGATGTTCGTCTTGCTGAGCAGCTTGAAGTACTCGACGGTGAGGTGCGAGGCGCTGCCGCTGCCTGCCGAGCCGTAGTTGAGTTGGCCGGGGCGGGCCTTCGCGAGCGCAATCAACTCCTTCACCGATTTCACCGGCAGCGACGCATTCACGACGAGCATGTTGGGTACGTTCGCAAACAGCGTGATCGGCGCGAAATCCCTGATCGAATCATACGGCAGCCTGGAATAGAGCGACGGGCCGAAACCGAAAGTGCCGATGTGCCCCATCACCAGCGTGTAGCCGTCGGGCGCGGACTTGGCGACGAATTCCACGCCGACACTGCCGCCGGCACCGGGGCGGTTATCGATAATCACCTGCTGGTTCCATGCTTCGTCGAGCTTCTGGCCGACGATGCGCGCCACGATGTCAGTACTGCCGCCAGGCGTGAACGGCACGACCATCCTTATCGGCTTCACCGGATAAGCCTGTCCTGAGCCTGTCGAAGCAGTCTGAGCCAATAACGGCGCGTTTACCGTCAACAACACCGTCGTGATAAAAATGGAGCCGCACGTCTTGCGGATATCCTGGATTCTCGCTTGGCTTCTGATCTGCTCGTCACTCATCGCGTTTCACCGCCATTTTATCGAGCGGGCGAAATAACGGTAAACAATCCTTGAAACATGACCAGATTGATACCGACCGGGTCTGCCGTTGATGATAATCCCTAGTATGCTCGCGCAGTCGAGCTGGGGGCTCGAATCTGTTACGCCGACGACAGCAGACCGAGGTGTTATTCCTGGCGTATGCCGGCCTCGCGTATGACACGCGACCAGCGCGCAATGTCTTCCTTGAGAAACTTCGAGCTTTGCTCAGGCGACAGACCGAGCGGTTCCAGGCCTTGGCTCTTGAGCCTTTCCTTCATCGCATCCGACTCGAGGCCTTTCTTCGCCTCCACGTAGATCCGGTTGACGATTGCCCGCGGCGTGGCAGCTGGCGCGAGCAATCCATACCACCCGCTCACTTCAAACCCGGGCACGCCGGCCTCGGCAATCGTCGGAACGTCCGGCGCCAGCGCCGAGCGCCGCGCCGAGGTCACCCCGAGCGCCCTGATCTTTCCGGCCTTCGCCATGGGCTGCAGCACCAGCACCGGAGCGAACAACATCTGGATGTGGCCGCCGATCATGTCGGTCATGGCCAACCCCGCGCTCTTGTAGGGAATGTGCACGATGTCGATTTTCGCCATGCTCTTGAGCATCTCGCCCGCGAGATGGATCGTCGAGCCGGCGCCGGAGGAGCCGAAATTGAGCTTGCCCGGACTCATCCTGGCGAGCGCGATCAGTTCCTTAACTGAATTTGCAGGCAGCGCGAGGTTGACCGCCAACAGATACGTCCCGCTAACGGAGATCGTGATGGGGGCGAAATCCCGGATGGGATCGAACGGCAGCTTTTTGTGCAGCCCCGGCATCGAGGCGACACCGACGCTTCCCACAAGTAGCGTGTAGCCGTCAGGCGCCGAATGCGCGGCAATGTCGATGCCGATGATGCCGCCGCCACCACCGCGGTTGTCGATGACGATCTGTTGGCCGAGGCGTGGCGCGATGTCCTGGGCCATCAGTCGCCCAACGCCGTCCACGCCGCCGCCCGGTGCATATGGCACGATCAGTCGCACCGGCTTCGTTGGATAAGCAGCTTCGGCTGCGGATGCGTGCGGGGCATGCAACACTGCGGCAGCCAGCGCTGCGAAAGCGAAGCCGTGCAGTCCAGTGCGTGCGCCGCGATTGATTCTTTTAATGACGTTCAAGCGCTTCCCCTCGGTGGGTATTCTCTACCCAATAATTCCATTATGCTCCATCGATGCCAACTAATAGCCGAAGAGTTTTTACACAGCCTCGACCCACAACGGTCACTCGTGCAGTCAAGAGAAGCCAGCCTTGCCTACGTCAGGCTGTAGTAGTAGCCTGCCATCTAACACGGCTTTTGCGAACGCGTACGCCTCCGCGTTACCCAGCTTGAGGTTAAAGGCGAACTGACGGGAGAGAGCTACGAATATGGAAGTGCCAGATAGCGTCAAGCAGGAAACTAGTCGCTGTCCAAACGATTTCACATGCATTGCCACCGGCTACTGTGGCCATCAAGAAGATTGCACGGTCCATCATTCAGCTGGCAGAAACGTGCTGTCCCTTACCTCCAATGAACGCTGGGCATTTTCATGTCCGTACCGCCTTTCTTTCGGATACGGTCAGATATGTACCTGTCCAGTTCGTTATTATCTCTATACCAAATACCCCCACAAGTTTGGTTAGGAATGTCTTTGATGAGCCGCGCAAAGCCCGTGCGTCCTAAGCCTGACGTAACCTAAGCGGCACCTTCAAGTTCCAGCGGTTCCCAGATTGGTAATACAATGTCGTCTGAGTCGTGGGCAATTCATGGGTTGCACAATGTTTAGGGAAACAAGATGAGCGAAATGCGTTATGAGGCGCCAAAGACGCTGGAGGCGGCGGTAGCCCTGCTCTCGGGCGCGAAAGGCCCGTAATTGGCGCGACCGGCGTCCGGCGAAGGTATGGCGTTCGGCCGTGATCGAAGTAATGCTTTTCAGTCTGGAATAATTAATCGATATGTGCTCTACCGTACCGCGCAGCGTTTTTAGCGGGGGACTATTGTTTAACTTCTGGTCCCAGCGGTGAAGTTGGCTTGATACTGGTGATCGTATTGACTTTATTTTCGCTGGGCAGGATCTGGCGGTTATTTTACATCGCGCTGAGTGTAACGCTTACAACAGGAGCAATCGAACATCAACAAAGACCAAGTGAAGGGCGTAGCGAAGGGCGTCGGCGACGTCAAGCAGTCTGTTGAGGATGGGGCAGCGCACCCCGCCTCACACCTAAGGATACGAAGCAATGAATGACAAGCAGACGATACTGACGCTTCTCTTGCCCAAGGCCGTGCTCAAGGCCATGACCCCGGAAGCGGAGCGCGCAGTTCCAGACGGAATGATCGAATCCGGGTTGATCAGCATCCGACAGTTCCCGTTCAGGGTTGGCAGGGAATCGCGCGGCGCGATAGTCGACGGCGAATTCCAGAGGACCGAAAGGCCGAGATTCGGCAACCGGAAACCGGACAACGACCTGTACCTCATCGACGCAGGTCCGTTGCTGCATATCTCCCGCGAGCACTTCCAGATCGAGAGCACGGCGGAGGGCTATTTGCTGGTCGATCGGGGTAGCGCGTGCGGGACAACGGTGTGCGGAATCCGCGTAGGAGGCAGCGACACCGGCGGATCCGCGCCGCTGAGGGATGGCGACACGATCGGCATCGGCACCGAGTCGACGCCCTATCGCTTCACCTTTATCTCAGGCCTTATCTCTGATAGTCGGTAGGTTGCTGCTGTGCGGGCAACGGGTGGCGCTCGGTGCGCAGATTCCATGGGGTAAAACGCGGCAAGCAGCTGGAGGGTGTAAATTCGCTACGTTCCAGAAAACGCCAGGTCCCGCGATGGTTGCTCCAATTGGTAATGACAATGTCGTCCGAGTCGTGGACAATTCATGGGTTGCACAATGTTTAGGAAAGCGAGATGAGCGAAATACGTTATGAGGCGCCAAAGACGCTGGAGGCGGCGGTTGCCCTGCTCTCGGGCGCGAAAGGGCTGGCGAGAATGCTGGCCGGCGGCACCGACCTGCTGATCCAGATGCGCGGCGGCCGCGTTGAGCCCGAGCTGCTGGTCGACATCAAGGGCATCCCCGAGATGACGTCGATTGTTGCCGAAAGCGGCGGGTTTCGTATCGGCGCGGCCGTTTCCTGCATGGAGCTGGTCGAGCACGAGGCATTCGCGAAGGCATGGCCCGGCGTGACCGAAGCAGTCAATCTGATCGGCTCGATCCAGGTGAGAGGACGCGCGACCGTGGGCGGCAATCTGTGCAACGCCTCGCCGGCTGCGGACACCGTTCCCGCCATGATCGCCGCCGGAGCGGTCGTCAGCATTGTCGGGCCCAACGGCAGACGCGAAGTACGGGTCGAGGACATCGTCACGGGGCCTGGCAAAACCTCGCTGGCCAAGGGCGAGATCGTCGCATCATTCCTGCTGCCGCGGCGCCCGCCGCATGCGGGTGATGCCTATCTTCGCTTCATCCCACGCACCGAAATGGACATTGCCGTCGTCGGCGCGGGCGTCAACCTCACGCTGGATGAACAGGGTGTCTGCAGCCAGGCGCGGGTGAGCCTCGGCGCGGTCGCCGAGCGCGCTTTGCTGGTGTCCGAGGCAGCGGCCGCGCTGATCGGCACCAAGGTCGACGCTGCGGCGCTCAAGCGCATGGGCGCTGCCGCAAGCGCGGCCTGCCGGCCGATCGACGACAAGCGCGGAACCAAGGAATACCGGATCAAGGTTGCCGCTGTAATGGCGCGGCGCGCCGCTGAAATTGCGCTCGACAGAGCAAGGAGGAAGAACTGATGGCCAAGCAACATGTGACGGCGACGCTCAACGGCAATGCCGTCGAATTTCTGTGCGAAACGCACCAGACGCTGCTCGAAGTGCTGCGCGACGAACTGCACCTCACCGGAACCAAGGAAGGTTGCGGCACGGGCGACTGCGGCGCCTGCAGTGTAACGGTCGACGGGCGCCTCGTGTGCTCGTGCCTCGTCCTCGGTGTCGAAGCGCAGGGCAAGTCGATCCAAACGATCGAGGGCATGGCCACAGGCGATGCCCTGCATCCATTGCAGCGCAAGTTCCTGGAGCACGCCGCGCTGCAATGCGGCGTCTGCACGCCCGGGATCCTGATTGCGGCGCGGTCGCTGCTGGAGCGCAGTCCCGATCCGACCGAGGAGGAGGTCCGCTATTGGCTGGCCGGCAACCTGTGCCGGTGCACGGGGTACAACAAGATCATCGATGCGGTGCTCGATGCGGCACGCGAAATGCGGGGGAACTGACCATGACTACGAACACGATTACGCACGATGAGAGAAGACGTGACGACAAGGCACACGACGACAGGGCGCTGAAGATCGTCGGCACGCGCCCGCTGCGGCCGGATGGCGTGCCCAAGGTGACGGGCCTCGCCCGCTACGGCGCCGACTTCGCTCTGCCAGGCATGCTGTGGGCCAGCATTCTGCGCTCGCCGCATGCGCATGCCCGCATCCGCTCGATCGACACCTCGAAAGCGCAGGCGCTCACCGGCGTCAAGGCGGTGATCACGTCGGCGGACTTTCCCGAGCAGAAGTTCGAGTATGTCGGCCCCGAGCGTATCGCCGTGAACTACTGGCACATGACGCGCAACATCATGGCGCGCGAGAAGGTCCTCTATGAGGGCCACGCCGTCGCCGCCGTCGCCGCGACCAGCAAGGCGATCGCCGAGGAGGCGCTGCGGCTGATCGAAGTCGATTACGAGGTGCTGCCGCACGTCATCGACGTCGATGCGGCGATGCAGCCCGATGCTCCTCTGCTGTTTGAGGACATGATCACGCGGGGCATCGAGCCCGCGCCGAAGAAGGCCTCGAACATCTCCAAGCGGGTCGAGTTCAAGATCGGCGACATCGAAGCCGGCTTCGCCGCGGCCGACGAGATCGTGGAAACGAGCTTCAAGACGGCGCCGGTGCATCAAGGGTATATCGAGCCGCAGGCGTGCCTCGCGCGCTTCGATGCCGACGGGCAGGCGGAGCTCTGGGCGTCGAATCAGGGTCACTTCATCGTGCGCACATTCACGGCGCGGCTGCTCGGCATGAAAACCGGCGACCTGCGCGTTCATCCCGCCGAGCTCGGCGGCGCCTTCGGCGGCAAGACCGTCGTCTACGTCGAGCCGGTGGCGCTCGCGCTCTCCCGCAAGACGGGCCATCCCGTTAAGATCATGATGAGCCGGGAGGACGTGTTCAAGGCCACCGGACCGACCTCCGGGGCGTCAATGACGATCAAGATCGGGGTCACGCGGGACGGCAAGATCGTCGCCGCCGACGGCCTCTTCAAGTATCAGGCGGGCGCCTTCCCCGGCTCGCCGGTCATGAACGGTTGCATGTGCGGTTTCGCGCCCTACGACATCGCGAATGTACGCACGGTCGGCTACGACGTGGTTTGCAATCGGCCAAAGTCGACCGCATACCGCGCGCCCGGCTCGCCGATCTCGGCTTTCGCCGTGGAGAGCACCATGGACATGGTCGCGATCAGGATCGGCATGGACCCCCTGCAGTTCAGGCTGAAGAACATTGCCAAAACAGGAACGCCGACGGTCTGGGGACCGAAGCATGCGCACGAAGGCTTCGCCGAAACCATCGAGGCGCTGCTGCGGCATCCCGGCTACACGACGCCGCTCGGCAAGAATCAGGGACGCGGCGCCGCTTCGGGTTACTGGTTCAACGGCGGCGGCGAATCGAGCGCGACCGTGCACGTCAACGAAGATGGCACGGTCGTCGTCGCGACCGGCAGTCCGGACATCGGTGGATCACGCGCGTCGATCGCCCTCATGGCGGCCGAGACGCTGGGAATCGATTACGACAGGGTCCGGCCGATCGTCGCCGACACCAACTCGATCGGCTACACCCAGGGCACCGGTGGCTCGCGCGTTACGTACGCGACCGGCATCGCCGTGGTCAACGCGTGCAACAAAGTGATCGACGAGCTGCGCGCCCGGGCCGCGATAATCTGGAAAGTGAACGCCGACGACGTGATCTGGGAGGACGGCTGCGCCAGGCCCGCGGGCAAGAAGGCCGGCGAGTTCGAGCCGCTGCCGCTCAAGGCAATCGCCGCCAAGCGGTCCGCTACCGGCGGGCCGATCAGTGCTTCGGCGTCGCTCAACGCGGGCGGCCAGGCGCCCGGCTTCGCTACGCAGTTTTGCGACGTCGAGGTCGACCCCGAGACGGGCCACGTGAAGATCCTGCGCTTCGTCGCCGCGCAGGATGTGGGCCGCGCGATCCATCCGGGCTATGTCGAGGGACAAATCCACGGCGGCGTCGTGCAGGGCATCGGCTGGGCGCTGAATGAGGAATACATCTACGACAAAGAGGGTCGCCTTTCGAATGCGGGGTTCCTTGACTACCGGATCCCGGTCGCGTCCGATTTGCCGATGATCGAAACAATACTGGTCGAGGTGCCGAACCCGAACCACCCGTATGGCGTGAAGGGTGTGGCCGAAGCCAACATCGTCCCGCCGATGGCCGCGATCGCCAACGCGATCAACAATGCGATCGGCCGGCGCATGACCGAACTACCGATGTCGCCGCCTAAGGTGCTCGCCGCTCTCGACTCAGTCGCCGGGGTCTAGTGCCGTTCCGACCGGTAAGTGACACAATAAAACCACAGTTCACTCGAAAGTGACGAGCAACCATGGCCGCCAGCGAAGTTCGTAACTATGCCGTGCGCGCGCGTTCGACCGACACCCACGGACGCGTGCTGTGCAACGTGCGCAATCATCACTTCATCGTCGACGGCCCGGTGCAGAACGGCGCTCCGGGCGAGGAAGTCACGCCCGCGGAATTGTTCCTGACCGGCGTTGCGGCATGCGGCGTGGAACTGGTGCAGGCCTTTGCCAAAGCCGAGTCGATTCCGCTGCGCGCGATCAATGTCGATATCTCCGGCACACTCGACCGCGCGAATCCAGTGCGCAAGGACGTCAGCGTGTTGAATTCGGTGCGGGTCAAGTTTAATCTGACGGGCGTCACTGCCGCGCAGGGCGCGACGCTGATCGACCGCTTCAAGAGCAGGTGACCGCTCTATGGCAGCGTCGCGGTCGCGACGCCGGATGTCAAAGTGGAAGTGAGCACGGAGAAATAGTTCGTAATGGGGAGCGGCGACGTAATTCCGCCTCACGAGCTACGAACCACGAGCCACGAATTAATAATCACTGGTTTTAAATTAATCGAGCCTGGCCCCCTTTGATGTTGCGACCGGTCGCAGGCGCAAGTTAGCATGCGGCACCAGCCGGTACCCGTTGTCTGCGGAACCATGCCCGCCGAAAGGAGCTTTGCATGCGCACTGTCGATGCCGTTGCGGAAATACTCAAGCGCGAGAATATCCACATCCTCCCGTCGTTTCCGACGACGCTTGTCATAGAGGCCGCTGCCGCGGCAGGTATCAAGCCCATCATCTGCCGGCAGGAGCGCGTCGGCGTCGGCATTGCCGACGGCTGGAGCCGCGTCAGGAACGGCCAACCGGCCGGCGTGTTTGCGATGCAATACGGTCCCGGCGCCGAGAACGCTTATGCGGGCGTTGCCACCGCTTACTCGGACGCCGTTCCCATACTGGTGCTGCCACTCGGCCACCCGCTCGAACGCGACCGCGTTTTTCCCAACTTCTCGTCTGTCAGATCCTACGAGTCCATCACCAAGTTCGCGGAGCAGATCAATCAGCCCGCACGCGTAGGCGATACGCTGCGCAGGGCTTTCGCGCAGATGCGCTCGGGCAGGCCCGGCCCCGCGCTGGTGGAAATTCCCATCGACGTCGGCAACGCGGAAGTGGATCCGGCGGTGGTGGAAAACTACCGTCCGGTAAAAATTGCCAAGGCGCAAGCCAACCCCGAAGAGGTAATGACCGCTGCGAAAGCGCTCCTCGCCGCCGGGCGACCCGTCATCCAGGCAGGACAGGGCGTGCTCTACGCGGAAGCGACGCCGGAATTGATCGAGCTGGCCGAACTGGTGCAGGCCCCCGTTTATTCCACGCTCGCGGGCAAGAGCGCGTTTCCGGAATCGCACCCGCTGGCGCTGGGCAGCGCCGGTGGAGGGGCGATGAGCGGCACGGCCTATCACTTCCTCAAGGAGGCGGATCTGGTGTTCGCGGCCGGGTCATCGCTGTCCAGGCACGGCATGTCCACCAACATTCCCGGCCGCAAAGTCATCATCCACAACACTGCCGACACGATAGACCACAACAAGTCGTACTACGCCGACTTTCCCATCCTCGGCGACGCCAAACTCGTGCTGAGGCAGTTCGTCGACGCGTGCCGGGAATTGCTGGGGCGTCAATCGCGCGACGGCGCGGCGGTGCGGGCCGAGATCGCAAAAATACGCGACGCCTGGCAGCAGCAGTGGCTGGCCAAGCTGACCTCCAACGACATGCCCATCAACCCGTACCGCGTCATCGCGGATTTCATGCAGGCGGTTGACCCGGACACGGCCATCGTCACGCACGACTCCGGCAGCCCGCGCTATCAGATGATGCCGTTCTACCGCGCCGGCGGGCCCAGGTCGTACGTGGGCTGGGGCAAATCGCACCAGTTGGGTACGGGCCTGGGGCTTATGATGGGCGCGAAGCTGGCCGCGCCAGACAAATTCTGCGTGAACTTCATGGGCGACGCGGCGTTCGGCATGACCGGCCTGGACTTCGAGACTGCGGTGCGGTCGGGCATCCCCATCCTTACGATTGTCCTGAACAACAACAGTATGGCGGTCGAGACGGAGCACATGAAGAAGTCGCACGACATGTTCCGCACTCGCGACCTGCTGGGCAACTACGCGGACATGGCAAAGGCCATGGGCGGGTGGTCGGAGCGGGTCTGCGATCCGGCGCAGATCAAGGACGCCATTGAACGGGCACGCAGGGTCACGGAAAGCGGCAGAGCGGCGCTGCTGGAGTTCGTGACCGCACAGGAAAACACGGTCTCCCACCAGCTGGCGTTTCGTAACGCCTGACCCAGGAACGGGGCCCGGCTCGCATTATAACCAACCACTAATCACCGCTTTCCTTGCTTGTACTCTCTGCAAAGGTCACCAATTCTCTGGCTATAGCAATTAACTCGCATTTTTATTCGCTCCCGGGATCACGGGCTTCAATTTTAAATAGAAAAATAATAATGGTTGATCACCGTTCCTGTAGATCATCCGGAAATTCCGACGCCGGTTCCACGCTCGTCACGAGCAGGTGATCGCGCGCGCGGGTGCAGGCGACGTACAGCAAGTGGCGTTCTGTGTTGTAGACCTCTTCCAGATCGGTGGCATCCGCCACGGTCTCGATGCGCGATTGCAGGGGGATGATTTCGTCATCACACGCCATCACCACCAGTGCGCGGAACTCCACGCCCTTGGCTAAGTGCATGGTGCTAATCGATACCTGACCGCTGGTAGTCTCAACGTGCTCATCGAGACCCGCCCTGCTCGCACCATTTACGCTTTGCCGCTTTACCGATGAACCGAAGCAAACCGTGATGCCGCGCCGACAACAACGCTTCGCCGGAAGCCTGTTCGAATTTGCCGCCACGCTCCCTGGTGGGACGGGGTCGTGTGCGCGGCTTGCGGCCATTTTCACTATGAACGTGAATCTTGAGGACTACCATTGATGGACTCGATGCGAAGCAAAGCACGGAAGCCGACTCACCCCGGGGAAATCATGCGCGAAGACGTGTTGCCGACATTGGAAATCACGCAAGGCGAGCTGGCCGATCAACTCGGCGTTTCGCGGCGTACGGTGTCGGAAATACTCCACGGGCGCAGGCCCGTTACTCCGGACATGGCTATCCGTATCGGTCGTTTCTGCGGCAACGGGCCGGAATTATGGCTGCGGATGCAGGCAGCGCTCGACCTGTGGGAACTCGAACGCAGCAACGCGACCTCGTACCGGCGCATCACTGTGCATCGAAAGGCAGCGTGAGAGGCGATATCCGTAGATGCGCGCATGAAATTCTCGTGGTCCACAGCGATGCCCACGTGTTCCTTCGCTGCTACAGGTGCCGCACCATGAAATCCGCCATCGCCGGACGCACGATATGCGAGCGATCGTGGCAACAGTGACCGCTGTCCTCCCAGATGAGGGTCTCCACCGGGCCGGCTGCTTCCTGCACCAGACGCGTGGCGTTCTCCAGCGGCGTGATCGTATCGAGGCCGCCGTGCACGACGAGCAGCGGACAGCGGATCCTGGACGCCACGCCCTCCAGGTTGATGCACTCGAAGAAGCGCACCGCTTCCTCCACGCTCTTCGAGCCGCTCACGAACACGAAGCCGTCGCGCGTGACCGCGGGGACGCTGGCGAGGTTGCGGAGGTGATACATCGCCCCCCACGCGACGGCCGCCTTGATCCGCGCGTCAGTCGCAGCGGCCTGCGGAGCGTAGAAGCCGCCGGTGCTGCGGCCGATGATGCCGATGCGGCTGCGGTCGATCTCCGGTCGTCTCTCCAGATAATCCAGCACCGCGTAGATCGCCCGCCCGAAGTCCGGACGCCATAGCATCTCGTACAGCACCTCGCCCTGGCCAGGCCCATCGAACGCCAGCGTCGCCAGGCCGCGCTCGGCACACAGATTATTGACGACCATGTAGTCTTCCTTGGTCGTGTCGAGACCGCCGAGGAGGATCACGCAAGGCGCCTGCGCTCGCCCCGATGGCAGGCGCAGATACGCGGGCAGCGAAATCTTCTCGAAGGGAATCCCGACGCGCTCGAGCGGCGGGTCGAAAAGCGGGGCCGCCCGCTTAAAGACCGACACTTTGCGATCGTGCGCCTTGCGTTTTACCTTCAGATCGTCGTAGTACAGATTCTGCGCATAGTGGAAGTACAGCGCGGCGCGCCCGAACTCCGCCGCCGCCGTGCGCGTGTGAGACTGCCGGAGTGCTGCGTCTCCGCGTTCTTCCGCAGCCGCGGCGAACTCCGACCATACCCGGCACCACTGCGACCAGTCCGCCGTCGCCGCCTGGATATCCACGAGATCCCGGTAGTGCACGCCATCGGCGAGAAAACGATGAATGCCGTGCGTGAGGAGCTGGTCAACGACTTCCTTGGACATGTAAGACCCCCTTAAGCCCGGCAGGGAACGGCCTGGCTGTGTATTGGTACTTGCAGGATTTATCGAATTCGAGCGAGAACAGTCTAGAACCGGACGGCTATTGCTGGCAAGATATGCCACCTGAGGAGAAAAGCAAATGCGTTTACTTCACGTTTTCGCAGCGGCAACCTTGAGTTGGCTTCTCACTGTTCCAAATGTCGTTGCACAGAACTACCCGGTCCGGCCAATTCGCGTGATCGTCCCGTCTGCGGCTGGCGGAAATCCGGATTTCATCGTGCGGCCCGTCGCCCAAAAAATGAGCGAAAGCCTCAAGCAGCCGTTCGTCATCGACAACCGCGCGGGCGCCAACGGGATCATTGCGCTGGAATTCGCCGCCAAGTCCCCGCCCGACGGCTACACGATCCTGCTGGGCGCGATCGGCCACTTCGCCACCAATGTGGCCATCAACGAGAAGCTGCCGTTCGACGTCATCAAGGACTTCGCGCCGATTTCCAATCTCGTCAACACGCCATTTTTTCTTTTCGTCCATCCGTCGGTGCCGGCAAAGACCGTCAAGGAGTTCGTCGCGCTGGCCAAGTCACGCCCGGGTCAGATTACCTATATGAGCTTTGGCGTCGGCAGTTTTCCCCACTTCCTCACCGAGTCGTTCAGCTCGATGACCGGCATCAAGATGATCCACGTGCCTTACAAAGGCAGCGCGCCGGCAGCATCCGCTCTGTTGGCGGGGCATGTCATGTCGGGTTTCGACTCCATGCAGACCGCGATATCCCTGGTCCGGGCAAAGCGCCTGCGGGCCCTCGCCATCGGCGCGGAGAAGCGTTCCCCGATCGCACCGGATATCCCGACGTTCGCGGAAGCTGGATTCCCCGGCGCAGGAGGTAGCGCATGGTTCGGGCTGTTCGCCCCGGCGAACACGCCACGCGACATCGTAATGAAACTGCATGCCGAGATCGTCAAGGCACTCGCCACACCCGAGATACGCCAGATCTTTGAACCGGCCGGCCTCGAACTGGTTGGGAGCACCCCCGAGCAGTTTGCGGCGCTGCTGCGGAGCGACATTGACAAGTTCGTCAAGATTGCGCGCGAAGCCAACATCCGTGCCGAATGACTACCCTGGGGAAGAATGAACCGAGAAAAGCTGTTCACCGCGAAGGACGCCCACCCTCTCTCCTATCCTCTCTCCTATCCTCTCTCCCATCAAGGGAGAGAGGAACTATCTGCTCCCCTCTCCGCCGGTCGGAGAGGGGTCGGGGGAGAGGTGGACGCGAAGGAAAACAAAGTACAAGCCTTGTCATCAAGATCACCGATCTGGTGATTGCATCGGTTTCACCTTCGCCACGATGTGCGTTTGCCCGCGGTGAGTTCATCGAGCCATGCGACGACCCGGTCATTGGGGATCGCCTCGCCGCTGGCTTGATAACGCTCCCAGCGTATCTCATCTTCGCGCCGTACGCGCTCGACCAGCTCCTCTTTGGCGAGGTACTCTTCGATTGCCTTCTTGATCAGCCAATGAGTTGCGCGATCTTTTTTGCGGCCCAAGGTTTTGAGCCGATCGCGCGTTTTGACGTCGAGTTTGATTCCGAGCGTAGTCGAATCCATATAGCCATTCAAAGTATGGGTTGCAATTGTTGCAACTATACCTTTTTCCGCGTGGCGTCTTGATCGCATCGAACGGCATTTTTGCGTAGAGGCTCTTGATCGCTGGGCATGAATCTGACTTGCGGTGTGAAAGGTAATTGTTTCATTTTAACGACGGAGAAAAAATTACCTTATATACTACAAAGCCTGCCTCGAATGCGCGCTC
>ODAK010003375.1_pt1 | contig 16579 bp, 11 predicted proteins | sample 1539591 | NCBI WGS metagenome assembly ODAK01 (sample SAMEA3539303, study PRJEB22396) | soil metagenome | biome: tundra; feature: field; material: soil | place: USA | collected 2010-05 | depth 0.15 m
CGCGTCTTCTGGATCATGGACAACTGCTCCGCTCATCGTGGCCAGAAAGCTGTCGACCGCTACCGCGCCAAATGGCCCAACGCGATCCTCGTCCACACCCCAGTCCACGCCAGTTGGCTTAATCAGATCGAAATCTATTTCTCAATCGTGCAGAGAAAGGTCCTCACCCCCAACGACTTCTGTTCTCTGGCCGAGCTTGAAGAGCGCCTCCTTGCCTTCCAGGACCGCTACGAGCGGACGGCTTCCCCCTTCAAATGGACCTTCACTCGCCATCATCTTCACGACCTTCTGGCCAAGATAGCCGCCAAACAGTTGGCGCTCGCAGCCTGAACGGAATACGTCACCGTAATTCCGAACGGGAGTACTTAGCGAGTGAGGATGCAGAACATGATGAAGCCGGACATCAGTTTGTTTTCGAGACGCCGGATTCTTTTGGCCGCCGCCGGCACGCTGGTCCGCCGGGCATTGGGGGCAGCAGTCCCCCGGACGGCAGCTGCCGGCACGGAAGCCGACGCACTCCGGAGTTTCGATGTCGATCGCTTACTCGACACCAGCGCTTCGGGCGAGCCGGCATTGGAGCCGCGGGTTCATTTCACTCGCTACACCGCGGGCGCCACAGTCACCCTGTTTTCGATCCCGCTGGCATCCCGAGCCTCCGTTGGCAGCGGCTACGCAGTCGTAGAGGAAGTCGATTTGCCGGCGGGACGCACGTTCTCGATCCAGTTCGGCGCGGGCTCATATCCGGACAGAGCGCGTGGCCTGAATCGACTGGGCTTTATTCAGGAAGCTGTCGTGGAGGACGCGCCCGGGCAGGCCTCGGAATGCGCCTGGTTTGCGTTCATGACCACCTCGCGCGAAAAGGATCTCAGCCAGGCGCGAGTCGCGCTTCAGACGCCCGGGGACACGGTTCCTTACAGCGGCTCGCAGGGCGCCGGGCTCAAAGGCGATTTCCGTTCGCGGACGGACCGGCTTGAATTCCCCAATCGGTACACATGGCATGATGTCGCGCATCTGGTCGAACAGGCTCGGCGGGCCATGGTCGGTGGCGCGGGTGAAACGTCGCGTCGCTTTTCCCCGAGCGGTCACGCGCAGGACGACCGGCCCGCAACGTTTCTTTACATGGTGCGGCGCGCCATGCTCGATCCGCAGCCGCGTACGACAGGCTCCCTCGTTTTCAACGGCAAACATTTCCAGCTGGACACTCAGAAGGAAAAAGACGAAGCGGCGGTGAATTATTTCGCCGCGAAAAATCAGCAGACTGCGATTTCCGTGACGCGCCTGAGTGCGGTGATCACCGAAACGCGCACGGGTGAGAAGACGCCTTTCCGGCTCTGGTACCAGACGGGCTCCGAACAGATGCCGCCGCTCCGTTTTGAATATCAGGCCAAATCCTTTCTGCGGCTGACATTCGAGGCCGACGTCCGCGCGGAGACTCCGCCAATTCATTTCGCATTCAAACGGTTGAAGGAGGATGCTTGAGAGAAACACGAGTCCATTACTACTGGCAGAAGGATTTCGATCCGCCGTTCCGCACCGGTGTGTCTCTTCACAGCCACACTTTTCACTCTCGCGAATCTCTCGATTTCATAGGACGCGCCACAGCGAACACACCCTGGCTATCCGGCGCCATTCGCAAACAGCAGGCCAAATACCGCTCGCTGAAAGGTCGTGACCTTGACCTGAAGCGCGCATGGTGGACTCCGCCGCTGTCTCCCCGTCAGGCATACGATCTCGAGCGAGCCCAGATCGAAAACCACCTCGGGATGCACGGTCTGGTATCCATCTCCGATCACGACAATATCGACGCCGCATCGAGTTTGCATGTGCTCGAGCAAATGCGCGACTGTCCCATCTCCATCGAATGGACTGTGCCCTTCCGCCAGACGTTCTTCCACATAGGAATTCACAACCTTCCCGAGGACGAGGCGACGTCGGTGACCGCCGCGATGAATGCGTTCACCGGCGCTCCGGATGAATCGCGCATCGCCGGTCTGCTGGATTGGTTCGGACAGGCGCGCGAATCGCTGGTCGTTATGAATCACCCGATGTGGGACGAGAACCACATTGGCGCTGCCGCTCACGCCGAATGCGTGGACGCTTTTCTGGCTCTCTTCCTGCCCTTCATTCATGCGTTCGAATTCAATGGGCTGCGCCCGATGGCGGAAAACAAGCTGGCGGCGAAACTCGCCGCACGCTTTTGTTTACCCGTGGTGTCGGGCGGCGATCGTCACGGGAAGGAACCCAACGCGTGCGTGAACCTTACCAATGCAGGGACCTTTGCCGAGTTTGCGGCGGAAGTCCGCTGTGAAGGCTGGAGCGACGTGCTGCTGCTGCCGCAATATCGCGAGCCCCTGAAACTGCGGATTCTCGAGAATATGGCTTACATTCTCGAGGACGATCCCGGGCATGCGATGGGCTGGACACAATGGAGCGATCGGGTGTTCTATCTCACCGATGAAGGAGTGGTGAAATCCCTGAACGAACTCTGGGGCAGCCGGTTCCCGCGCGTGGTGAACCGGTTCGTGGGCCTCATGCAGTTCGCTAAATACCGGGGGGTGAAATCCGCACTGCGGGCCGCATGGAACGAGGGACACGACTTCGCCATGGAGCCCTTCGGCGACTGACCTGGGCGGCACAGTCGCATCCCCGGTGTTTGAACTGCAAACTTGGATCGCCCGGATTATGGCGACTCCGCTTCGAGGATAATTCCAGTAAATGTCCAGAGGGCTAAGGAAACCGTCTTCCCCGGATGCGACCAGAATTGGCACGGGCGTGAATCCTGGACATCAGGGAGCGCGGGATTGGAGTGAGTCCGATGGCTGCGAATCGGGTGCTGACCCCTTTATCTGCAGACCGGCGGACAACCAGTACGTTGCATCGTACCCCTCCCTCAGACTCCGGTCCGAACCGCTGCGCGCTCAGCTTTGACGCGCCGACTTCTGCGACAATCGGAACACCGGAGAAGCTATCGTGCACCAACTCGCCCGACCTGTTCCTGTTTTTGTAAGTCTCGCCGCCGCACTTTTCTTTCTGATTTTTCCGAACTTCATCATTCGCCCGGATCGTCCGCAGGACGCCGGCGCGCTCCAGACCGCGCTGCTGGTTCTCCGCTATCAGCATGTGGCCGAGTTGCTTTGCGCGGCTGTTGCATTGATCGCGCTGGCGTTCTACCTGCGCGCGAAACCCGTGGGCAGACCTCGCAGGCTCACAATCGCGGCAGCGGCCGCTGCGGTCGTCTGCGCTGCGCTTTCCCGCATCGATATCTATGAGATCCTGTTTCATCCCATCGGCACTCCTTCATTCCAGGCCGCGCGTGATACCAGGCTCGATGGCGATGAACACCTGCTCGCCGTAAACCTCAAAGACGCCCGCGCCTATCCGATCAGAACGCTTACCTACCATCACATCGTCAACGACGTCGTGGACAACGTTCCCATCGCAGTCACCTATTGAACGCTCTGTCACACCGGTCTGGTGTGGGGGCGCAAGGTGAACGGCCTGACTCTGACGTTTCACCTTGCGGGTATAAACAATCAGAACTTCCTCATGCGTGACGAGGAGACAGGCACATACTGGCAACAGATCAGCGGTCGTGCCATCGCGGGACCGCTGAAGGGACAGGCGCTGCCACTGATTCCTTCGGAAGAACTGACTTTCGCGCTCTGGAAAGCCGAGCAGCCGCAGGGCATCGTGCTGAAAGAAGTTGCCGCCTACACCTCCAAATACGCCCCGAAAGACTGGGAAACGAAAGTGGCGGAGCAATATCCCGCAGCCCTGAACTTCCCGGAACACGGCCTCGACAGCCGCGACATCATGCTCGGCATGGAGGGGTTCGGCGAAGCGCGCGCTTACCGCTACAAGCAGGTTGTAAACGAAAAGCTCATCCAGGATCGCCTGGGCTCCGAGCCGGTGATTCTTTTAGTCGGCCCCGACGGCGAATCGGTGCGCGCGTTCCACGTCGCGGAAGACTTTTACCGCACGGGTGACGCAGGCGCAGTCATGATGGACAGCAAGACAGGCAGCCGCTGGAACTTTCAGGGCTGTGCGATCGACGGCAGCCTCAAAGGTAAGTGCCTCGAACCAGTGCGCATCATGAAGGATTTTTGGTTCGATTGGCGCAACTACCATCCCGGCACGACTGTCTACAGCGGCGCGCGGGGAAAATCTATCTGGTGGTCTATCGGCGGAAACGGGCTCGCGCTCCGAAGTAAACGCCGCGCGGGGCAGCCCAGTATCCAGCGCGCCACGCACGGCGCGGGCCAACGCCGTACCAGTAACCATCCACCCAGGTGTAGCCCGGTACCGGTGCGTACACTGGCACGGGCGGTTGCACGTAAGCTGGAGCAACATACGCCGGAGCCGCATAGACAGGCGCGGGCGGGTAATATCCATAAGCCGCAACCGGCGCACCCACTCCGATCCCTATCGCTATTCTGGGCGCCGCGAAAAGGCAACTGCCCGCCAGTAAGAATCCTGCAATCAGTTTCATCTTCGTATCCACCTTACAGCACACTTACAGCACAGATAAAGGCAGCCCCGTTGCCAAAACGTCCATTTCGAAAATTCAATAACTTACGGAGACTTATCCGTCCGAAAGCCAGAACAATGGTGGTTTCCCAGCACCAGCGCGCACTGGCAAAATAAATTTGGCGCCGTTGTCGATTCGTCCTACTCTCATTCGACGCATCATTAGAAGGGCAGTCGAGCCTTCAGACTAAATTCAAAGGATGCACAATGCGATTTCTATCTATCTACAAACCGGATCCCGGCGGCCCGGGCCGTCCACCGGCGGAGAAGTTTCTGAAAGTAGCAGGCGATGAAACCATCCTTAACCCGATCATGGAACCCGACGACGCACCTGGCGCAAGAGGAGAAAAGTAAGACCATGCGATTCATGATGATCATGATCCCCGGCGGTTACGAACAGGCGAAGCCCGGCACTCTGCCCCCCGCCGAACATATCGCCGCCATGATGAAGTACAACGAAGCCCTCACGAAAGCCGGCGTGCTGCTGGCGCTCGACGGCCTGCACCCTCCCTCGATGGGCGCACGCATTTCCTTTTCGGAAGGCAAGCCCACCGTGACCGACGGCCCCTTCAGTGAAGCCAAAGAAGTGATTGGCGGCTACTGGATGATTCAGGTGAAATCGAAGGCCGAGGCCATCGAATGGGCCTCGCGGTGTCCGGCGCTCAACAACGAAGTGATCGAAGTCCGGCAGGTGCAGGAGATGTCCGATTTCCCGCCTGAACTGCTGCCGAAGTGACCGGCTGAATTAACATCGGAGTGGTGACGCCAGCCGCCACACATGAGGCCATCGAAGCCGTCTGGCGCATCGAATCCGCGCGCGTTGTCGCCGGTCTGGCGCGCATCGTGCGGGATCTCGGGATCGCCGAAGAACTCGCGCAGGACGCGCTGGTGGCCGCTCTCGAACAGTGGCCTTCGTCCGGCGTCCCCTCCAACCCCGGCGCATGGCTGATGGCGACCGCCAAACATCGCGCGCTCGATCACCTGCGCCGCCACCGTCTGCACAGCGAAAAGCATGCGGAACTGGGACGCGAACTCGATGCGCAGCAGGCGGCCGCCACCCCTTCTCTCGACGCCATGCTGGATGACGATATAGGCGACGATCTGCTGCGGCTCATCTTCACCGCGTGCCATCCGATTCTGTCGCCGGAGGCCCGCGTAGCGCTGACGCTGCGCCTGCCTGGAGGCCTGTCGACCGAAGAAATTGCGCGCGCTTTTCTGGTGCGTGAAGCTACCATCGCCCAGCGCATCGTGCGCGCCAAGCGCATGCTGTCGGACGCGGCAGCCCCTTTCGAAGTGCCGCGCAGCGCGGAGTTCGCCTCGCGTCTCGGTTCCGTGCTCGACGTGATCTATCTCATCTTCAACGAAGGCTACACGGCCACACGCGGCGATGACTGGATGCGCCCCGCGCTCTGCGAGGAAGCTCTGCGCGTGGGACGTATTCTCCAGGGTCTGGTGCCCGAAGAGCCCGAAGTCCACGGGCTCGCGGCGCTTATGGAGATCCAGGGCTCGCGGCGCTTATGGAGATCCAGGCCTCGCGGTCGAAGGCCCGTGTCGACGCGTCCGGCGCGCCCATTCTGCTGCTGAACCAGAACCGGGCTCTGTGGGATCAGTTGCTCATCCACCGTGGATTCGCAGCTCTCGAGCGCGCCTCGCAGCTTGCGCCACCCGGTCCGTATGCGTTGCAGGCAGCCATCGCCGCTTGTCATGCGCGGGCCCGCACTCCGGAGGAAACGGACTGGTCGCGCATCGCGCACCTCTACGCCGCACTGGCGCAGATTAAACCCTCGCCGGTGATCGAATTAAATCGCGCTGTCGCGGTATCGATGGCTTCGGGTCCGGCCGCCGGGCTCTCGATCGTCGAAGCCCTGGCTGGCGAGCCCGCGCTCGAAAAATATCACTTGCTCTACAGCGTCCGCGGCGACTTTCTTGAGAAGCTCGGCCGCCTCGAGGAGCCCGCTCGGATTTCGCTCGAGCCGCCGCGCTCACTTCGAACGCTCGCGAGCGCCAGCTGTTACTGCAGCGCGCGGCCGCTTCCACCTGACGCCCCGGGAAGCGCATATAATTGCTGTCGAGGATCGCCATGCGTTATTCATCTTTGCTCGCCGTCTGTTTCTGCACCATTGCCCTGGCACAGACCAGGAGCCCTGCGCCTTCGAACGCTGCAGCCAAAAAGGCCAATCCAAAGACGTCGTGGGGCGATCCCGATCTGCAGGGCGTCTGGACCAGCGACGATTTCTACGGCGTCCCCTTCGAGCGCCCCGCGCAATATGGCAACCGCAAATTTCTAACGGACGAAGAGTATGCCGTGCGGGCCAAAGAAACCGATCTGCTCGCTACCAGCGTGCAGGCCGGGGTCTTTCCAAACGCCGGTTACTGGGCACGGCAAAAAGGAGTCGACGCCAAAGCGGTTCCCACCAACTGGACTGAGTTCGCCCGCCGCGCCCCGCGACAGACTGCGCTCGTTGTCGATCCGCCGGATGGCCGCATTCCGGCATTAACGCCTCAGGCGCAGGCCCTGCGCGCTTCCATTGCCGCTGCCCGCAAACCGCGCCCGGAGTCGTGGCTCGACATCAGCATTTACGACCGCTGCATCACACGCGGCGTCGCGGGTTCCATGTTCCCAGTGATCTACGGCAACGGGACGGAAATCGTGCAGGAGCCCGGCTACGTAGCCATCCACACTGAGATGATCCACGAGGCCCGCATCATTCCCCTCGATGGCCGCCCGCACGCACCCGCCGCGCTGAAAACTTACATGGGCGATCCGCGCGGACACTGGGAAGGCAACACGCTGGTAGTGGAGACAACGAATTTCCTCGCGGCCGGAAACGGCATTGGCGGGAACGGCGGCGGTGTTCCTTACTCGGAAGACCTGAAGCTGGTGGAACGCTTCACGCGCATCGACGATCGCAGCCTTCAATACGAAATCACCATCACCGATCCGAAGACTTACACCGCGCCGTGGACCGTCGCTTTCCCGATCACCCATGAGCCGGGCTACCGCATCTTCGAATACGCGTGCCACGAAGGCAACTATGCGATGTCGAACTCTCTGAGCGCCGCCCGCGCTGAAGAAAAAGCGGCTCAATCAAAACCCTGACGGTCACGAAGCGGGAACTCTTACGGCAGCGCGAACCCGACAATCAGATTGTCGGCATTCACCACGACATATTGCTTCCCGTTCTTACCCGCGTAAGTTATAGGATTCGCCTGCGCCATCTCGGGCAGTTTCACTTCCCAGAGCAGCTTACCGCTCTTCGAGTCGTAAGCGTGAAAACGCTGGTCGTAACTGGCGCCGATAAACACCACGCCGCTGGCCGTTGCCACTGACCCGCCCTTATTAAACGAGCCCGTATTCATCACGCCTTTGGCTTCCAGATCGTCTACGCGTCCAAAGGGAACGCGCCACGCTATCTCACCGGTATTCAGATTCACCGCGCTCAATTCACCCCACGGTGGTGCTTCACAGGGCCAGCCTGTCTGCGGGTTCGCAAAAGCACTGACGCGCTTCCCGTCCACCACAACCGGCGTCCGCGCATACATATTCGGATCGATATCCTGGCCCAGCCCGTCCCTCGCGCCTGGCGGCACCGGCCGTTTATCCATCCTTCCGATCGCGCCGTCGTTCTTCACGTTGAAGAAGAAATAACCGAGCTTGGGATCCACCGAGCCCCCGCCCCAGTTGCCGCCGCCATCGGCTCCGGGAAACACTACGGTGGGTTTCATGCCCATCGGTGTGTAGGCACCGTCATTGTGCGCGCCACCTTCGGCATCCCACAAAGCTTCGCAGAACTTCTGCTGTTCCGGCGTAACCTTCGCAAGCTGATCCCGCGTGATACTCATCCGGGTGAGCGCCGGAGGCCTTACCGGAAAAGGCTGAGTCGGTGGATACCATTCTCCGGGTACATCGCCTTTGGGCACTGGCCGCTCTTCAATCGGAACAATCGGCTTCCCGTTCCGGCGGTCCAGGACGAATACAAGACCAGTCTTGCCCGTTTGGACAATCGCTGGTATCGTCTTACCGTCTTTCTGAAGATCGACCAGCGTTGGCGGACCCGGCTCGTCGTAGTCCCATATGTCGTGATGCGTCGTCTGGAAATACCACTTCATTTTGCCCGTCAGTGCGTCGATTGCCACTAACGTATTGCCGAATAAGTTATTGCCTGGCCTATCGCCGCCGTATAAGTCTGTCGAAGGTGAATCGAAGGTCATGTAGACAGTACCGGTCTTCGAGTCCACAGACCCTGTCGTCCACGCATTCACGCCCGAGCGCTCTTTCCAGCTTTCCTTACCGAAAGCATTCAGCCAGGTATCATGCCCCTTCTCGCCGGGCTGCGGCACCGAATGGAACGTCCACAGCAGCTTACCGGTGCGCGCATCCCAGCCCCTCGCATCGCCCGGCGGTCCCAGACTCGGCGCGTCCTGCGTATGCGAGCCTGTGATGATCACGTTCTTATAGACCATGGGCGCCGCCGAAAGCCCGTAGTGGGAGTTCGGATATTTCTTCTCGTCCTTCATCCCGGCTTTCAGATCGATCTCGCGCACAAGTGTCCCCGCCTTCGCGTCGACGAAGACCAGGAAGCCGTCCCAGGTACCGAAAATCAACTGAGCGGGCGCGGTCTTATCGCCGGGCCAGTAAGCGATGCCGCGAGGCGGACGCCCTTCATGCTTATGCGTGTAGACCCAGATCTGCTTTCCCGTCTCCGGATCGAGCGCGACCAGACTCTGATGCACCGTAACTGCATACAGAACGCCGTTCACTACCAGCGGCGTCGCCTGCCCGGTGCGCAAAGCTTTGGCGCCCGGCGTCGGCCTCGTATCGAACACCCACGCCTGCTTCAGCTGCGTGACGTTCTCCGGGTTGATCTGAGTCAGCGGCGAGTAGCGCATGCTGCCCGCATCGCCGCCATAAGACTGCCAGTCGGTCTGCGCGTATAGGCCGGCGCAGACGCAAAGTAACGCACTAAATTTCAACATCAACCTGTTTATATCAGGTGGGATGGGCGGTTTCGTCCGTCTTCTCCTCAGAAAGCGTACTTCAGCGCCAGTTGCATAATGCGTGGATCGAGCGCACTGGTGATCTGACCGAACGTTGATGTACCGAACGTCGTTCCGAGTCCCGAACCGCCGGCCGCGTTGCCTGCCGCACCTGCCGCCTGCGGAATACCGGAACGGAAGCTGTTGGTCACGTTGAATGCCTCAGCCCTGAATTCAATTCTGTGATTCTCATGGATCGCGAACTCCTTGGCAATAGCCAGATCGACCTGCCAGAAAGCCGGACCGGGAATGTTGTTCTTGCCGGTCGAAGTCAGTGTCCCCAGGGGCGGTGTGGCAAAAGCGGCTGGATTGATCCAGCAACTCGGAGCCGGACCCGGATTGGCGCACAACGGATTCGCCAGTACCTGCACGGGACGCTCGCCAGCTGTGGCCGCAGCGGTCAACGCCACATCCGTGGAGAGGCTCGCGGTAACCCAGTAAGCCGACATGGCGTGATAAATTCCGGTGACGACCCAGTCGGACAGCGCTTTCGAGGCCCACTCGTTTGCAAGCTTCGGAGTGCGGTAAACGATCGTCGAGTTGAAAATATGACGGCGATCGGCTGAGAACGTTCCGCCGATTTCGTTGGACTGGCAGTTGCTGCGGTCGAGGCGGCGGTTCGCCGGATTCACATAACCCGCACCCGCATTGCCCGTGGAATCGCCGATATTCAGATCGCCGATGCAATGAGACCAGGTATAGTTCACGTTCGCGCTGAGCCCTTTGCTCAGACGTTTTGTGACGGCCAGCAGCAGGCCGTTGTAGCTCGACGTGCCGCCGTCGTCAAACGTGTCGACATAAGAGTAGGAACTCGCGCCAGGATAACCGGCCAGCGAAAATACGCGGCGGAAATTCTGGTTCGCAGCGGTGGAGCATGCGCCGGCCGCGGTCAGCCCGTACTGTCCGGCTGCGCAGGTGCCGGGGATGAAGACCGCCGGATTCAGCTGATACGAATCCAGCAGGTGAGCGCTCTCGCTGCCGATGTACTGAATCGAAGCCAGCCAGTCGCGCCCCAGCTGCCGCTGGATTGTGAGGTTCCACTGGTTGACCGAGGTGGTCTTCAGGTGCGGTGGTACTGCCAGATAAACTCCGCCCGCCGCGAACGGCGCATTGGCATTGGCAACGTACGGGAAGATATTTCCGCCCGGGAGAGACGCGTAAGGATTGCTGAACTGACCCGCGAAAATCTCAGTGCCGCCATAGGGTGGTGCGTCAGCCGCATTCACCATCAGTTCACCGGCGTTGTAATCATAAGCAAGTCCCCACGAAGCGCGGATCACAGTCTTGCCGTCGCCTTTGGGATCCCATGCAAGCGCGACGCGCGGCGCCATCAGAAGCCACTGGTTGTACTGTCCCGTGTGGTCCACGAAGCCGGGATCGCCGGGGAAGCTCAGGCCCGCGGGAGCATTGACGAACTGCTTGGTCTTAATCCCCGCCTGAAGGTTGGCCAGGCTGAAATTGTAGACCGAACCCGTGATGTTCTGCGGCGGCAGAAAAGGCTCCCAGCGCAAACCGACGTTCATCGTGAGGCGAGGAGTGATCTTCCAGGTGTCCTGCACATACGCGTCTACATTCCACTTTTTCAGATTCAGGTTATTGGGCAGCGAAAGCGAGTTCGTATTGAACTGGCCGAGAATGAAACTGGCCATATTCGGGAACGTCCAGTTGGTCTGCGAGTACACGTTGCCGTCGAAGAGCATCTTCCCGACCACCGCGCCGCCGCCGAAGTTGATCTGATGATTGCCTCTGACCCAGCTGATGTCGTCGTTTAACTGAATCGGTGTCGTGTGCGCAACCGCCTGCCCGCCCGTGCCGGGGCCCAACGAGAAAGCGCCTGTAACGGTGAAGCCGCTCTGGTGAGGAACATAGCCGCAGTAGACAAGCTGAACGCCCACGTCGCAGGCGGAAACGTAGTCGCTCTGGTAGCGATGAATACCGATGCGGTCAACGCTGGCCCGGAACTGGTTTACCAGCGTCGCGCTTATGAGATAAGTGTCGCCGAAGGCCCAGCTCTGGTCAGCGTCGTCCAGTGCGCCGGCGGTGCTGGTGAGGAGGTTATTGGGAGTCAGGCTGAACGACGACGGCCGGAAGTAGTGATCACGAATATAACGGCCGAACAGAGAATTCTTCTGGCTCGTCTGGTAATCGCCACGCGTCACGTACTGTTGCTCGTTGACATCGGTGGTCGTTCCGTAAGCCGTGTTGCCGCAGGGATTCGTCGTAGTCGGCTTCGGCAGCAGCACCGCCAGATTGTGCGCCGCTGGATCGAGAAGCGAAGCCGGAAGCACATTGTTGACGAACAGTTTCTGCACCGCGGCCGAAGCCTGCGTCACGTCCGTCGGGCAGCCGCTGAAATCGCCCGCGATCATGGCTGCCGTTGGCACAAAAGTCGCTGCGGCGTTGCCTACCGGATCCTGCCGGGTGATCGTGTTCTGGTAGCCAAAGAAGAAAAATAGTTTGTCTTTCTTGATCGGGCCGCCGATCGTGCCGCCGAACTGATTCCGCTTCAAGGTATCGCGGGTCGCCGCGAAGAAGTTTCGCGCGTTCATGTCGCCGTTCCGGAAGAAGTCGAAGGCATCGCCGTGATAACCGTTCGTGCCGGACTTCGTGATCCCGGTAACCGTGCCGCCTGCGTGGATGCCGTTCGACGCCGTCAGCGTGCTGGTTTCAACTTTGAACTCCTGCAGCGCATCCGGAAACGGAAGAGGCATGTTCGCCAGATCCCACGGATTATTGTAGACGCTGCCGTCGAGGAAGAACTGAACGCCGAACGCCTGACCTCCCGCAATCACAAACTGCTGTGTACCAGGAAAGCCACCGTTGCCGGCAGAGCCCTGCGGGATAACCGCACCCGTGTACTGGATCAGATCGGTAGCCACGCGGCCGTTCAGCGGCAGCTCGAGAATGCGCCGGTTTTCCATCACGGAGCCGACGCCCATGGCCTGCGTTTCGACCAGTGCGGCGTTCGCTTCCACCTGCACCTGATCACTCACACCGCCTACTTTGAGCGAGACATCGACAGTCGGACTCGTCGACACCTGCAGCACGATTCCTGTCTGCACGAAGGTGCTGAAGCCTTCTTTGGTGGCCTCGAGTCGATACGGCCCGGTAGGCAGGTTAGGCAACACGTAGTCGCCTGAAGCGCCTGAACTCACTGTTCGAACCGTACCCGTGTCGGTCTGCGTTGCCTTAATCACCGTGCCCGGTACAGTCGCGCCGGAAGCGTCGGTGATGGTTCCCTGTATCTGTGCGGTGTTTTGCGACTGCGCCCACAGGCTTACCCCTCCCAAGGCCAGTAACAGCATCACACACGAAAACAAACGAGGTCTTCTCATAACCACCCTCCCCAAACACATGGAGTGAACTCTATATCGAGCGCCAACGGGTGTCAAGCATCACCAGGAAATAGACAGGCCATAACCGCCAGTGAAAACCCACCAGAAAGCGCAGGCCGTTGAAGCCTGCGCTTTCTCGTTTTTACGCTTTGGAGCAGTTTCAGTTCAGAACGTGTACTTGATAACCATCTGCAGGATTCGGGGATCCAGCGCACTGGTGATCTTGCCGAAAGTAGGCGTACCAAACGTCGTCCCTATGCCGGAACCTCCCGCTGTCAGCGCCGGCAGCGGCACGCCGGCCCGGAAACTGTTGGTGATATTGAAAGCTTCCGCGCGGAATTCCAGATTCTGTCTTTCGGTGATTTTGAACAGCCGATCCACCGCGTTATCGATCTGGAAGTACGCTGGCCCGGGCACGTTATCCCGGCCCATCGGGCTGAGTGTGCCGGCGGCTGGCGTCGCGAAAGCCGCCGGATTGATCCAGCAGTTCGGTCCCGGATTGGCGCACAGCGGATTCGCCAGTACCTGGATCGGCCTTTGCGTACCCGCGCCGGTCAGCGCGATATCGGTCGAGGTCGTAACCGTTAGCCACGGCGCCGAACTCGCACGGAAGATACCTGACACTCTCCAGCCGGAGAGCAGAATATTCTCCATCCGGTTCGCCAGTTTCGGCGTTTCGTAAACGATCGAACTGTTGAAGATCTGCCGCCGGTCAGCTGAGAACACGCCGCCGATCTGCACAGACTGGCAGTTGCTGCGATCGTAGTTCCGGTTGTTCGGAATCACAAGCCCTGCGCCCGCGTTACCCGTGCTGTTGCCAACGTTCAGATTGCCTATGCAGTGCGACCAGGTGTAGTTCGCATTCGCGCTTACGTTCCTGCTGAGTTGCTTCGTCAACGAAAGGATCAGCCCGTTGTAGCTCGAGGTTGCGCCTGAGTCATAGGTGTCCATGTAGCCGATCAGGTTCGATCCCGGCACGCCCGCCAGCGTGAACGTACGCCGGTAATTCTGATTGCCCACTGTCGAGCACGGCCCCGGCGCAGTCAGTCCATACTGTCCCGCCGCGCACGTACCTGGAATGTAGTTCGCCGGATTCAGCTGATACGAATCCAGCAGGTGCTCGGCTTCGCTGCCCACGTAGCTGGCCGACGCAATCCAGTCTTTTCCGAAGCGGCGCTCCACGACGAAGTTCCACTGGTGAACTTCGGGAACCTGCAGATTCGGGGGAATCGCGATGAACGTTCCGAAAGGCGCGAAAGGCGCATTCGCATTCACCGTGTAAGGGAAAATGTTCCCGCCGGGGTCGCTCGCATAAACGTTCGTGAACGGATTCTTCACCGTGGAACTTGCGCCGAAGATAATCGTGCCGCCGAACGGCGAGGCATCCGCCGTGTTCACGAACAGTTGCCCGTTCGCAAAGTCATACGAGATCCCATACGACGCGCGGATCACCATCTTGCCATCGCCCGATGGATCGTACGCAAGTCCGATGCGCGGCGCCCACAGGTTGTAGTGGCTGTTCATGCCCGACTGTCCCTGAAAGCCTCTGTCTCCCGGGAAAGTGAAGCCCGCCGGCGCGTTGTTGTAAACCGTGCTCTTCACGCCGGCATAGAAATTCGCCAGATTGAAGTTGTAGATAGCGCCATTCTTCATCTGCGGCGGCAAGAACGGTTCCCACCGCAGACCGATATTGACCGTCAGCTTCGGCGTCACTTTCCACGTGTCCGCCGCATAACCGGCGGCGAAATACTTACCCTGAATCAGATCGTTCGGAGTCGAGATCGCATTCGAAGTGAACTGCCCCAGCAGGAAGGCCCCGAGACTTGGAAACGTGAATTGATTCTGCGCGTAAACCGTGCCGTAGAAAACCATCCGGTAATTGTCGGCATTCGCGCCGATCACAATCTGGTGCTTGCCGCGAACCAGCGTCAGATCGTTCGTCAGTTGGTAGGTGTTGCTGTGGCTGACACCCTGCGTACCCGTCGGCGTTCCCACAGTGAATTGGTTCGTAACCGCGAAGTAGCCCTGATGGGGAAGGTAGCCGCAATACATCTGCACGCCAAGATCGCAGGCGGAGAACGAATCCGCGTTGGACCGATGTACAGCCACGCGGTCCCACGCGGCCCGGAACGAATTGACTGTCGTCGGCGTGAACAGATAAGTGTCGCCCAGGATAGCCGATTGCACCCGGTCGTCCAGGCCAGCCTGGCCCGTCGAAAGCAGATTGGTCGGCGTAAATGAATACGACGGCGGCCGGAAATACGAAGTCGTTGTATAACGCCCGAACAACGATTGCTTCTGGCTCAGCTGATAATCCACCCGCGCCGCGTATTGGCCTTCGTTGATCTTCGTCACCAAACCGTAGGAAGTGTTACCGCAGGGCCCGAAGGTGGCCGGCAAAGCGTTTGCCAGTTTCACAGCCGCCGGATCGAAGAGCGAAGGAGAAATTTTATTGCCCGGGAACAGCGCGCCGAGCGCTCCTTCCGCGGTGGGGCACGCTGAAAAATCGCCGCTCAACATCGCCGGCGTCGGCACAAATGCGTTCGTCGATGAGGGGTCCTGCCGCGTCTTCGTGCCCTGATAGCCGAAGAAGAAAAACAACTTGTCTTTGAGGACCGGGCCGCCGACAGTTCCGCCGTACTGATTCCTCTTCAGTGTGTCGCGCGTCAGCGCCGTCGCATTGCGCGCGTTCAGATCGCCGTTACGAAAGAAGTCGAACGCATCGCCGTGGAACGCGTTGGTACCGGACTTCGTCACGGCCGTAACCGACGCTCCGGCATGCATGCCGTTCTGCGCCGTCAGCGCGCTCGTTTCGACCTTGAACTCCTGCAGTGCATCGGGGAACGGAATCGGCAGATTCGCGTTGTCCCACGGATTGTTGAACAGGCTGCCATCCAGGTAGTAAGCGGTGCCGCTGGACTGGCCGCCCGCCACAACAACGTTGATCGTATTCGGAAAACCGCCCGCGCCCGCAACACCCTGGTTGATAACCGCGGGCGTCAACTGGATCAGATCGGTCACCAGCCGTCCATTCAGAGGCAGTTCCAGAATTCGCCGGTTCTCCATCACCTGGCCAACACTCGTCGCTTCCGTCTCTACCTGCGCCGCATTCGCTTCCACTTGCACCTGCTCGTTCACGCCGCCCACTTTCAGCGACACATCGACAGTCGGATTCGTCGAGATCTGCAGCGTGATTCCCGTCTGCACGAACGTACTGAAGCCTCGCTTCGAAACTTCCAGGCGATACGGCCCGACCGGTAGATTCGCCAGCACGTAGTCTCCGCCATTTCCCGTCGACGCGGTCCGTACCGCACCCGTGTCGATTTGCGTAGCTTTGATTTCCGCTCCGGGAACGGCCGCGCCTGTGGCGTCTGTCACCGTGCCCTGCAATTGCGCTGTGTTTTGGTTTTGTCCAAACAGGCCGACTGCGCCGAGTGTGAACAATAGAATGAAAATCAGGAACTCTGATACGTTCTTTACTACAAACCTCTGAGGCATATGCCCAGCACTTTATATCGCGCGCGAGTGCGTGTCAAGTCAGCGCACGCGCGCACACGTGCGAAGCGAGTCATGCGGGGCAGGCACTGATAACTTAGCCCACAAGACGTAGCCTGGGCCTTAACGCTGTGGCAGCAAAGTGATAATGTCCCCTTTGAGCAAAGTAGAAATGTCCCCTTGAC
>ODAK010003378.1_pt1 | contig 16574 bp, 16 predicted proteins | sample 1539591 | NCBI WGS metagenome assembly ODAK01 (sample SAMEA3539303, study PRJEB22396) | soil metagenome | biome: tundra; feature: field; material: soil | place: USA | collected 2010-05 | depth 0.15 m
CGATCACCGCCACGTCGGGCTGGGCGATCGCCGCCAGCTCGGCGATCTGGCCCACCCCGCGCATCCCCATCTCCAGGATCAGCACCTCGGTGCCGGCGGGGGCGGCCAGGATCTCCAGTGGCAATCCGATCTCGGTGTTGAAGTTGGCCCGGGAGGCGACCGTGCGGCGGTGCGGAGTTAGCAGCGCGCTAAGGAGATCCTTGGTGGAGGTCTTCCCCGTCGAGCCGGTGACGCCGATCACCTGGGCGCCGAGCTGTTGGCGCCAGGCGGTGGCGAGGGTTTGCAGGGCCTTCAGCGGATCGTCGGCCGCCAGCAGCACCCCGGACCGGGCGCACTGGGCCGCGTGCGCATGCTCGGGGGTGGTCAGGACCCCCCAGGCGCCGGCCGCCAGGGCCTGGGGCGCGAACCGGCCCCCGTCCGCGTGCTCGCCTGTGAGTCCGACGAACAGCGCGCCGGGGCCGGCGTCGCGCGAGTCGATCGTCACGCGCTCGGGCCCCGTCGCATACGGCGCGGGCGCGATCAGGCGTGCTCGGGCCGCCTCGGCGACCTGCTGGGGTGTCCAATGCTTCATCCGCTGAGGGCGCCGGCATCGACCGCCGCGTCACAGAGGATCGCAGGTGCGACGGTCACCACGTTGGCAGAATATGACCGAATGAGACGCCCGGGGTCTTTCCCACCCCGAACGGATTCAACCTTCAGGTCCGTGGTCTCGCCAACCACACCAGGACGGAGTTGAGGCGCTCGAAGGGCTGTTCGAGACTGGCCGGACGCCCGCCACGTTCGCCGTCAACTGGAAGCTCACCCGGCCTCACGTGCTCATTGCATCCTGCGGGCAGCAACACAAGAGCGCCCGGCGCGACGCTCGCGCCGGGCTCCGTCGGTGTGCTACCGGGCCGACGGCGCCCTGGCGGCACACCGCGCGCTCCTGCGCCGTCAGCTCAGAGTCGGTCTCGGTTGTCGGTCATCCCTGAAAGAGCGGCGAGCGAGGATTAAGAGCGCGCGCGCGACCGTATGAGGCGATCGACGCATTTACCTGACCGGACTCGGCTTGGAGCCGTGACAAGACGAGCCATCCACTCCAGTTCTGCGGCTCATCGCGCGTCGCCACGCGAGCGGCCGCCAACGCAGCCGGGAAATTGCGCTGCAACTCGAGCACCAGCGCGACCTGCAGCTGCGCCGAGGCGGCCCCGGGCTCGAGCCGGGCTGCCGAGCGCGCGTCCGCGAGTGCCGCAGAAGTGTTGCCGGCGGCGACCGCCGCCTGGCTCTGACGCACCGCGCTCACCGTCGCAAGCGGAATGCCGATCGCAGCCAGGCACGCGACCGACGTTACGACGAGCCCCGCACGTAGCCAGACCTGGCGAAGGATCGCGCCGGCCCCGGCGCGCCGCGGGCGGCCTCCATAGCGCCGCCGCGAACCCACACAGGGCATGACACCGGCGCGAGCACGGCAGCGGCGAGCAGCAGGAATGCGGCGGGCAGCACTGCCGAGCCAAACCCAATCGAAGCTCGCCGAGACCAAGAACGCAAGCAAACGCTGCCGCTCCCCCGGCAGCACGGGCTCGCGCCTCGTGCTCGGACCGCATCACCGCCCTCACGGCGGCGCCGAGAAGCAGCAGCAAGAAGCCGACCAGCAGGGCGAGCCTCACGGCTGCTCCGACCTCGGCAAAGGTCTCGACGTACAACGAATGCGCGTTGACGACATAGCTGTAGAACGGTGCGCGCGGCTCCCATAGGAGCTGGAAGGTGCCCGGACCCGCTCCTTGGAGCACGTGCCCGTGGGTCGATTGCACAGCGATCTTCCAGTACTCGTAACGGCCGTTGCCGCTGAGGGTGCTGAAGCGCGCGGTCAGATCGCTTTGCCCTACGCTGCTGCCGCGCTTGAAGTCAGACCAGGCATGCGAGAGCCGCGACGGCGCTCCCGCGGCCAGCGCCGCGACCAGCGCGACGACGATCCCCGCGGCGAGCAGCATCCTCGCCCGTCCGCGTGAGACCCGCAGGATGCGGGGCAGCGTCCCGTGACGCATGGCGAGCCCGATTCCCGCCTGCCCGAGCGCGGCCGCGGTGCAGACGAGAGCGATCGCGACCAGCAGCTGCCTGCCCTGGACGGCGGCGACGTGATCGGTCAAGCCATGCACGATCGCACTGCGATGCGCGACGCCCGCGATCAGGATCGCGCTGCCGGCCCCGGTGACGAGCATTGTGGCCAGCTTCGGGAGGCGATTCGGGGCAAGCGCCAGGAACGCCAGCAGCGCCACAGCGGCAGCGACCGCGCCCCCACGTGAGAACGTGAGGTGGCCGCACACCGCCAGCAGCGGAATCGCTGCGGCGGCAACGGCCTGGCCCAGCAACGTGCGAGCAGGTGTCGCGATCGACAGCAGGAGCGGAAGCCCGAGCGCCAACAGCGCCGCTAACCCGTTCCAGTAGTTGAGCGGCCAGCTAAGGCGCCCTTGTGCTCCACTGCCGAGGAACGTTGCCGTCACGTGGGCAGCGGGGAAAGCGTTCGGGTCCAGACGCGACGCCACTGCGAGCGTGGCAACGATGGCGACCGCCACGCCGATCGCATTCACGGTATGGCGCACCGCTCGCCCGCGGTCTCGGTGTATCGCGACCGCGAGCAGGAGCACTCCCAGGTAGGACGCCACGAGAGAGAGGTCCTGGAGGCTTCGCTCCGAGCTGATGGACCAGGTCGAGGCGAGCGCGGTCCAGGCGGTGAAGCCACCGAACAGCGCAAGCCCGCTCCATCCAGGCCGAGACAGTCGGCTGGATGGAAGCACCCCCCAAGCGGCGCCGACCAGCACGATCCACCACAGCACGAGACCGACCTGGCTGCTCATGACGGTGTCGTAGCCACCCCCATTCAAACCGAGGTACAGCACAAGTCCGCTGGCTAGTCCCCAGGTCGCAAGCGCTCCCGCGTCCACGCGCCGAAGCGCGCGTGGACGCGTGGCCGAGTAGGTCGCTACCGTCGATTCCATCGACCGTTCATACGCGAATACGGCGTGCCGGCTGACAGCTGTGGACCGCGGGTCGCTGTCGGCGCTCGTGTCATATCCTGGCTACTGTGCCGATCGCGGTTGTCACGAGTTCCGGGGAACTGATCGGCGCCGAGAGCGCACGCCACTCGAACGTGACAGCAATCCACTCGCTGAGCTGACTCGAGGTGCGAGTCCTCATGCTCGGAAAGGGCTGGTTTCCGTCAGAGTTCGGCGGCCAAGATCGCTACTACCGACAGCTGCTCGAGCAACTGCCCGAGGCGCGTGGGATCGTCGTCGGTCCGGCCGATGACGCGAGAGCCCGCGTGATCGCTGTTTCGAGCCAATCAGCTCCCCTGGCTGCTCGACTACTGGCGTTCGCTCGCGCGACCCGACGCGAAGCCGGCTGCGCCGATCTCATCGACACCCATTTCGCCCTATACACAATCCTACCTGCGCTTAGCGGCGCCCTGCGTCAAAAGCCTTTGATGGTGCATTTTCATGGCCCGTGGGCCGACGAGGACATCGCTGCTGGCGATGCCTCACGCCGGCGACATCCCGCGCTGCGGTACGTCGAGCGAGCCGTCTATTCCCGAGCACGGCTCGTCGTCACGCTCTCCGGCGCCTCCCGGCGCATGCTCATCGAGCGCTACGGCGTGAGTCCTTGGAACACGGCAGTGCTGGCGCCTGGCGTAGACCTCGAGCGATTCTCGGTAGGCGACCGCGCGGAAGCGCGGGCGCGCCTCGGGCTGGAACCCGACTCATTCGTTGTTTGCTGTGCTCGCCGGCTGACGCCTCAAGCGGGCCTGGATGTGTTGATCGAGGCATGGGCGCAGGTGCTAGAGGCCGATCCCCGCGCGCGACTCCTGATCGCTGGGGACGGGGAGTTGCGAGGTGCGCTCGAGCGTCAGATTCGGGAGCACTCGCAGGGCCACTCTGTCACGATGCTCGGGCGGGTCGCCGACGAGGACTTGGTGGCCCTGTACCGCGCGTCCGACGTCAACGTCGTGCCGTCACTCTCGTTCGGAGGATTCGGCTTGGTCGTGCTCGAGGCGGCCGCGTGCGGTACGCCGTCGATCGTGACCAGCGTCGGAGGCTTGCCCGAGGCTATCGCCGGCCTCGGACAGGACTTGGTCGTACCCGCCGCGAGCGCCGCCGCGCTCGGGGCGCGCCTGAGGAGCGCCAAGGAGGGTCGGCTCCCGGCGCGCAACGAGACCCGCGCCTGGGCCGAGACCCACGGCTGGGAGCAGGTGGCCGAAATGCATCGCCGCGTGTTCGAACGGGTTGTGTCCAGCCGCAGAGCTCCGAGCAAACTGCGCGTCGTCTACCTCGATCACGTCGCCCAGCTCTCCGGAGGAGAGCTTGCGCTCCTGCGCCTGCTGAACGCCCTCACCGATGTTGACGCTCACGTCATCTTGGCCGAGGAGGGCGACCTCGTGGCTCGCCTCCTGCAAGCTGGCATCTCGGTGGAGGTGCTGCCTATGCGCGGGCGAACTCGGCACCTGCGTAAGGACAGCGTGAGGCCCGGGCGCTTGCCGCTGCGGGCCGCGTTAGACACCATCAGCTATACGCTGAGGCTGGCTCGACACCTTCGCCGGCTGCGCCCGGACATCGTGCACACGAACTCCCTGAAGTCTGGGATCTACGGGTCGATCGCTGCACGCCTGGCAGGCTCGCCCGTGGTGTGGCATGTGCGCGATCGTATTGACACTGACTATCTTCCGCGATCGGCGGTCGTCTTGGTCCGCGCGCTAACACGCCACCTCGCGGACGTGGTGATCAGTAACTCCCGCGCGACGAGGCGAACGCTGAACCCGCGCGACCGATCGCTGGTTGTCCCTTCAGTGGTGGGGCTGCCGACTTCTGGCCCAGAGCCCTCCAAAAACGACGGTCCACTTGTCGTCGGCATAGTTGGCCGTCTGGCTCCCTGGAAGGGTCAGGATGTGTTCCTGCGTGCGTTCGCCCAAGCGTTCCCGCAAGGGAGACAACGTGCGGTGATCGTTGGGGCTGCGCTGTTTGGCGACGCCGAGATCGCGTACGGCGATAGCTTGCAGGAGCTCGCCGAGCAGCTGGGTGTCACCAGCCGTGTCGAGTTCCGCGGGCATCGCGAAGACGTCCTCCGAGAGCTACGCTCAATGGACGTCCTCGTTCATGCCTCAATCACGCCAGAGCCGTTCGGGCAGGTCGTGATCGAGGGCATGTCCGTCCAGCTACCGGTGGTAGCCTCGCGCGGCGGCGGCCCCGAGGAGATCATCACGGACGGGGTCGACGGGCTGCTCTACCCGCGCGGAGATGTCGCCGCGCTCGCGGAAATCCTGGTACGGCTAGAGGCCGAGCCGCAGCTACGCACGAAACTCGGACGCGCTGGGGCGCAGCGGGCCCGGGACTTCGCGCCTGCCGCGATCGCCGCGGAGATCATGCGTGCTTATGGGTTGGCAAGGCGAGGCATCTCGTAGCGTCGCGCCACGCACATCTGTTCTTCTCGGCACATCGGCTACGCGACCACCAGCGCCGACACGAACCCAGTCAGAAAGCATCCGGCGAGGACATCCATTGGCGTGTGTGCCTGCGCCACCACAAGAGAAAAGCAGCAAAGGAGCAGCCCGACGACGCTGGCCGCTGCCGTAGGACGTCTCGCCTGCTTGTTTGCGAGGAGAGTGACACATACGGCGAGGGCGCCGAGCACAGCTGCGTGGACGCTCGGCCAACTGACCGCAGCAGGCCTCGCCCCAATCGGGGATCTTGTTACGGGTGCCAGTGCCTTGACCGTCGCCGCCATTCCACCTGCGAGGATCATGGTCGTGGCGATCGCGGGAGTGCGTCGCTATCCCGGCGGGCCTGCGCGATCGTGCACGCGAGTAAGCCGCCGAGACCGGCCCCAAATGTGAGCAGGCCGTTGAAGCGAAACGCCAAGCGCCAGAGCGTCGAGTACCTCGGCGAGCCAACGGCCGTGAGCAGATCTGCGTCGATACGCGCTCCTGAACTCGAGCTGGCGACAAAGCCCCAAGGTGATGAATGACGTCGCGGAAGGCGCCGCAACAACCAGCATCGTGATTCGCTCACCAGAGCGCGATCGCTGCGCGCGCACCTTGGGAGTTTTGGAGAAGAGCTGACGGCCGGTTGGTCCCACTCGGGGACACGCGTCGCACAACATCATCGAGGTACCGGACGCCCTCCTCGGCGCTCGATCGCGGCTGCATAGGCGCTGATCGCCTGATGGCTGCTCCGAGCCCAGGTGAAGTGTCGTGCGCGCTCGCGGGCTCGTTGCCCGAGCGCGTCCCGCAGCTCACCATCGTCGACTAGTGCTAACAGCGCACGGTACAGGGCGACGGACTCGCTGGGGGGAACTAGCACGGCGCCGTCGTTTTGCGGGTCGGCTGGTCGGAAGACATCGAGGTTTCCACACACGGCGCACACCACACATGGCAGACCCGCGGCCGCCGCTTCCAGCATCGAGAGCGGCATCCCTTCGAACCAGGACGGAAGCACAAACAGGTCGTGCGCGGCCAACAGGCCGGGCAGCTCCTCCCGTGCCACAGACGCGATCACATCTACCCTGGGCAGGTGCTTCACATCGGCGCGCGCACGCTGGGCATCTCCGACTCCGGCGACGGTGAGCCGGACGTCGGACCGCTCGCCCGCTAGCCGCAGCCACGCAGCCGTGAGGTCGCCAACGCCCTTACGGTCGATCCAGCTGCCAAGGAACAGCAGCCGTATCTCATTGTGCGCCGTGCGCTGGACGCCGAACATGTGCTCCGACACTCCGGTGAAGCAGCAGCTCACCCGCTCGGCCGGCACTCCCAACCGGCCGATCGCGTAGTCGCGGTCGGCTGAGGATGGCACGAGCACCGCCTCGGCGTTGCGCAGCCCTACGCGGGCCGGCAAGAGCAACGTCAGCGGTACGAGGAGACGGCTACGCAATGGAGCGGTGTCGCCGTTCGCGTGCAGGTGCGCGAGCCGCGCTGCCCAGCCCCGCTCCTCGAGCCCAAACGACAACACAGCGCAGGCCGGTAGCCTCGCCCCGCCGGCAAGCCGAGCGACAAGCGCGTATGGACCAGCCAACGGCTCGTGAATCTCGATGATGTCGAAGCGCTCGCCGGCCCGGATCGCGCTCACGACCTTGGCTACGATCAGCCATGGCACGAAAAGCCGGCGCAGTCGCGCCGACGCACAGCGAGGCATCAGCTGGTCGCGAAACCAGAATGAGACGCGATGTCCCTGCTGTTCCATCTCCTTTGCGGAGCTGAGCATGAAGCCGCTCATCCCGGCTGTCGCGACACTTGGCACATCGGCTACGCGCACAATGCGTAGCTTGCTCTTTCTGGCGCCGTCCACGTCGTCAGCCTGCGGCCGCAGCCCGCGCCCCACCTGCCTACGACACCGCGGCTGTGGTCTGAGTCCGGCGCAATACGCTCAGCGAGTCGGCTTGATCTTGAAGTTTCCATTCCAGTTCGTTGGTGCGGATTTCGCCCAGCAAACGGACCGGACCGGACTGCTCGCTGGTCCACCCCCCATCGAACACGACCGAGTCATGTAGGGCGACATGACCTCCCTCACGAACGTGTGGACTCCAGAGATGCCAGTCGCTCACGGCGCGATCGTAGCTATGGTCGGCATCGATGAAGAGGAAGTCGATCCCCCCACGCCAATCTCGTACCGCCTGGTCACTCCGCGCCCGCACCCAGTTCACACGTCCACCCCGCACGCCATCCACTATGCGGTGGGCGACAATCCGCGCCATGCTGATACCCAACGTCCCGGGTTCGTAGGGATCGACAAGATGAAGCTCACCGCTAGGAGACATTACGCTCCGAAGCTCCGCGGCTGATCCGCCCTCGGCTACGCCCAGTTCGACAACGACCTCTGCACCCTCTGCATAGCGCATCAGCAGCACAGCTTCAGCGCAGCTATGCTGTGCGGCCGCTCGGCGAAGTCGCAACGCTCCGAATACATGCCGGCGGCGCCAGCCAAATGCAGGGCGATGTACCAGGCGCACCAGTGAACCTTGCGGTTCAGCCATGGAGCCACGCTCGGCTAGGCGCATCCGCGTGGTAATTGCGGAGGCACGGAGGCGGGGCGAAATTCGGCTTGGTCGGCCCGTCTCGACGAAACCGCCGCGCATCGACGCCCTCACGGGTCACGTCATGATCGCGGGCTGCTGCGAGTTGATGGACCGACGACAACGGACGTGAAATGCCAAGAGACGACACGAGAGACGAGATGATAGTGATACCAGGCAGGCTGGCAAGGTGCGGCGCGCCGCTGCAGAGCTGCAGAGGCACTTCGCGGCCGACGTCTGTCCCCGCTGGGCTAGGACGCGGTACCCGCGAGGACGTGCTTCACTGGTGCGCAAACCGCCAGCGACCGGGTGAAAGCGCAGATCGAGAGAACCGATGACCGAGCGACGAGCCATGCATGCCAAGGATGCCTATGACGAGTGGCATCGGTGCCACGACACCGGCAACGGGCCATGGTATTCGATGGTTTCAGCCTTCATTGACGCGCGTGGCCTGGTACAAGGGAAGCGAGTTCTGGAGGCTGGATGCGGCTCAGGAGACTACGCCCGCGAACTCGGTGCGCGCGGCGCCCGTTCGGTGATCGGTGAGGACTTTTCGCCTGTCGCCATCGCGCAAGCAAACGATCGTCCCAACGCCGACAACGTCAGTTTCGCAGTCGGGGACATTCAACAGATCGCTCATCAGACCGCGAGCTTTGATCTTGTGATCTCGTGCGAAACCATTGAGCATGTGCCAAACCCGCGTCTCGCCATAGCGGAGCTCGCGCGCGTCCTAACGCCAGGCGGTTGGCTCGTGCTCACATCACCGAACTACCTGAGTATATTCGGGCTGCACCGTGCGTACCGCCAACTGGCAGGTCGTGGATGGGACGAGGGCGGCCAACCTATCGCTAATTGGACGATGCTTCCCAGGTCGGTAAAGTGGGTCAACGATGCGCGCCTGCGCATTGAGGCACTGGATGGCGTCCTATTCGTCGTGCCGGTTCGCGGTCGCCCAGGGGGCCTTCAATTGAATCCCTCTCCTCGCGTTCACCGTTGGGTCAGATTCTTCGCACAGCACGTCATGATCGCCGCGCGGAAGCCGTCGGTCTGATGCGTGCGAAGCCTCGGCGACCTTCAGACGTTTCGACGCTGCCGAGGCCCACGGATCGATTGCGTCACCCAACGGGAGCCAGCATCACATCCGAATCCACAGTTATGGGCGTGCGTATGCCCCCCCGCAGCTCCTGCCCGGGGGGCGGCGGCCCTCGCTCATCCGGCGGGCAGCCCGGGTCGGGTTTAGTGTGTGCCGCCCAGCTAGCGCAACTGCATTCGGGAGGCTCAGTCGCACAGTCACCTCGCATGGTCGAGTTGATACGCACATCGACCGCGAAGCGTGAATACGAGTCAGATCGACCGGCGCCGACCGCCCGATACATTTTTGTTGCCTCCCGCCGCAGGAGGCGACTGCCGTTCCGAGGTGCTTCTGCGGTTCGGACGCCGTCCCCGAGAGCGCATGCAGCCTCGACGTCGACAGGTTCTGCGCCGGTGCACGCGCGGGCAGACAGGTCGCAGATCAAGATAATCCGGCGCGCCTGCTGATGCGCAAGACACGACGATAGGCGAGATCACACATGAAGATCCTCATGGTGCTGAGCATCCCGGGCGTCCGCACTCTCGGCGCAGCGCGCGTCCAGGTCGAACTCGCGGAGGCCCTGCGGGCGCGCGGACACGAGGTTGACTTCCTTACTGGTCCTGACGTTTATCCACGGCCACCTCAAAATGGCGTCGAGGGCTTCCTTCGATCCTTCCCTCGGGCATCATTGCCCCAGCTTAAGCGGCTGGCACGCAACTATGACGTGATCGATGGCCTCGAAGGCTGTGTAACGGCGAGTAAGGCGACGTTGGATTTCGAAGGCGTCCTCGTGGCCCGGTCGGTCGGCCTGCGCTCAGTTTACGAACGATGGAGGGTCGATGCCGAACGGCGAACTCCCGCGATGCGGGGCCGGCGTGTTGGGCGGATCCCGCGCAAGTTGACCCGAAGGTACGCGCTCTGGGAGGCTAAGCAGAGTCGGGAGCACGCCGATGGCTTCTTTGTGCCGAACAGCGCCGAACGCGACGAGCTCGTCGGCGACATCGGAGCAAACCGTGTCTCTATGTTGCCGTTCGGCCTGAGCGATGATCATCGGCTGGCCCTTGCGGAAGCTGCCCATAATCGCCATCGGAGCGCCGAGCTACATGTGGTCTTTCTGGGCACCTGGGATGCCCGCAAAGGCTGCTATGACTTTCCGTTGCTTGTACGTGCCATTCGGCATGAACTTCCTGAGGCGCAGTTCACACTGCTTGGAACCAACGCCTCGTCCGAGCGCGTGATGTCCGAACTCGGTGTGGGCTCGGACGCGCGTGTCCGTGTTGTGCCACACTTTCCTCCCGAGGAACTCCCTCTGATGCTCGCGCCTGCGACGGTCGGTGTCTTTCCATCGTATGCCGAAGGGCTAGGGTTTGCGGTCCTTGAGCAGCTGGCAGCGGGGATACCGGTGGTTGCGTACGACGTTCCAGGACCGCACGATATCTTGGCGCCGCTCGACCAGCGATTGCTAGTTCCGCCCGGCGACGTTGCGGCGCTGGCCCGTACAATTCTCGCCACGTCTCGAGGGTCTCTGGTCACCCCAGACGCATGTGTCGCTCACGTCAGCCAGTATCGTTGGCATGACATTGCGTTTGATACCATTCAGGCATACTCGGGATGGGGGTCGACCTCCTAGCAGCACTTCGCAAAACCTGCGCGAACTCAGCTCAGTCGCCCTACCCGTAACTGTCATTAATTCTGGTATCGGAAGAGCGGTGCGAGTGCATTCCGGGCCTTTGCGCCGCGCGGGTTGGGGTCGAGCCTGCCGCCAGCTAGTGCTAGTGGTCCGTCTCGGTCTTAGCTGGTGATTGCCTCGAGGGTGGCGCGCCCGCGGCGGACCTTCTCAAGGAGGTGCTCAGTGGTAGCGATCCAGATGAACGGTTCGGGGTGCTTGTTGGTCTGGTAAGCGTCGATCGCGGCGATTAGGTCGGGTACGGCGTTTAACACGCCGCTGGTTGCTTTGTCGGTGAGCTTGCCGAAGAAGATCTTAACGAGATTCAGCCACGAGCTCGAGGTCGGTGTGACGTGCAGCTCAAATCTCGGGTGCTTAGCGATCCAAGCCTGCACGTTCTCGTGTTTGTGGGTGGCGTAGTTATCGAGGATCAGATGGCCCTGCAGTCGCTGACTGCCTTGTCGATCATGCGCAGGAACTTGAGGAACTCCGTGTGGCGGTGTCGGGGCAAGCACTTGGCCGATCACGCTCCCGGTCAGGACATTCAGGGCGGCGAACAGGTCGTGGTCCCGTTGCGCTTGTAGTCGTTGCACCGGATGAGCGCGCTCTCGGGGCCGGTTCAGATACAGGCCAACGACATCGACGAGCTTCTCGTCAAAACGCTCGTCGTTACACAGCTTAACATCGCCACGCGATGGGGCATGAGCCCCCGGCGGCCCAGTCCGCTGCACCGTAGCGGAGGACGCGCCGTCCGCCTTGGCCATCAACCGATAACTCCAATGAGTCTCCTTCGGCGTCTCTGCAACGTCGCGCGACCGGTCGCCTCGACATTCGCCGGCGCGATCGACGGTGGTGCGACCCCGCCCCTGCCGGACCACCGTCGAAGCCTTCAATCCTTCCTCAGAAACCGATCAGGCGGTGACCGTCGCCGGCCAGACCCCAACCTCCTCAAAAATCCTGGTGTTCGCGAACCCGTCAGCAGCCATCAACAACGCGCGGGCCCGCTGAACATCTCGATCGGCCGGGGCTCTGCGAGCGTTGCGCTTCTTCAGTAGTAAGCGTTGTTGATCCGTCGCGATCCTTCTTCATCGCTCGAGACGCCCCCGGCGGTGGCGTTGCGATCGGAGCCGAGTTCCCGGCACCACGCAGCTCATGCAGATCTGGCGGGCGTCGCGAGAACATGCGCCCACCATGGGCCTTCGCGCGTTGGGCCCGGTGCGTCAATCAGCGAATGCCCGTAGCCAATGCTCTCCAACTCGTCGGCCACGTTGCCAGTCGTGCCGTGCAGCTCAACGATCAAGATGGGCCGGGCCGACTGAAGTGTTTCACGCATCCCACGGAGGACTTGGGCCTCCGCGCCCTCAACGTCGATCTTCACGACATCAGGGGGCTTCTGTCCTGTTGCGGCAATCCACGAATCAACGGCAAGCAGAGGCACGTATCCATCGCCAGCGTGATCAAGGCGACCTTGAAGGCTATTCGTACTCAAGAACCGACCCCAGCCATCGTGGTCTGATACTGCTGCTGGGACCGTATCGAACATTCATGAATCCGTTGGTGAGTGCATTTGCCTGTAAGACGCTCATATTGGTGACCGACGGCTCAAATGCCACGACTAGACCGCCCGCACCAACCCTGCGGGCGGCCAGAAGGGCGAACCACCCGATGTTTGCGCCGATGTCGTAGACGGTGGATCCCGGCTTAAGCAGTGACAAGAACACCTCCTCAACCTCTGGTTCGACGCTTGCGAAGATGCGGGTTAGCGTGGAGGGCCCTACGCGTACACGCAGTCCGCGGCCGTGTCCCGACAGGACGGCAGCGCACTACGTCGCAGCGGGCGAGCAAGTCGGGACGCGAGCACACGAGGCCGCTCGTGAGACCTGAGATATGCGTTGCATCTGTTAAAGACATCACCGGCGCGCATGTAAGGACCCAAGGATATCCGGCCGTCTAATGCAGCGTTTCTGAAGCGTCTTGTCGTTTGATCGCCTCCTCGAGCACAGGCTCCGCTTCACCAACCGGTCGAGGCACGCGAGGAACTCTTGGTGTGTAGCGAATAGACTGGCATCTAACGATGCGCCTTGTTCTTGTGCATGATCGGATCGGAGGCTCGACCGGAATGGGTCGAGTCGTAGACTGGATGGCGCGGACAGCGCTAGAGGCCAATCTCGCGGTCACTCTCGTGGCGGCCTCAGTCGCCCCGGACTTGATATCCGCGAGCAATGTTGTTCACGTCCGCGCCATGCGAGGTCTGCCAGCGCTTGCGGATACGCTTGCGTGGTGCGGGATCGCGGCGCGGGCGATCAGGCGCACGCCCGCCGATGTCGTGCACGTGCATCTACCGCCCTTGCTGAGTCACGGGACCGTGATGACATGCCATCACCTTGCTCAATCAGCCAGGACGCGGGGGGTGCGCGAGCGCGGCCAAGGGCTGCACCGCAGCCTCAGAGAGGTTCAAATGGCTGTCAGGCTACGTGTTGATGATCGTTGTTACATGTCGCGCTCGCCGACAACCAGGCTGAGCTTTGTATCCGAGCTTCTTCGTGAAGAGTTTCGTGTTTTATATGGCGCGCCCCGTGACGGGGCCGTGCTGTTTCCACCCGCACCGTCATTTCGAGAGGTAACGGTGTCAGATCGCTTCGCCGCCAGGGGCCGGCTCGGCCTCTCGCAAGATGCTCTCGTCGTTGGATATCTCGGCGGTAACGATCCGCGCAAAGGGTTCGAGCACGTACTCGCGCTGGCCAACGACGCCGTGGATGTCAAGCTTGACCTCCTCATCGCCGGGCCGAACCTCGACGGTGTCGCGGTTCCTCGAGGTCATATTCTCGGGTACGTAGACCCGGATGCGGTGATCGAAGCTTCTGACGTGATAGTCGCTCCTGCCCTCTTCGAAGCGGCTGGACTGGTCGTAGGGCAAGCGCTAGCCCGTGGCGTCCCTGTGGTTGTTGGGATTGCGAATGGATGGGCCCCCGCGGTCACTCGCTACGGAGCTGGGATCGTTTGGGACGGCCGCAGCGAGTTTCTCGACGCGGTGCTCGCCGCCAGCCGCGTGGGCACCACGCCTTGCCGACTTGCCGTTGCGGAGGTCTCTGAACAGCGGCAGGCGGCTGGGCTCTTGGCGCTGTATGAGCGGTCGCTCATGGACGCGCGGACAGCACGACCGGACGCACCATCCGCGATGAACCGGATCTGACTCAGCTCCCTGCGGAAAGATGTGGGAGGCGTTAGGTCCCAATCAGAGCGTACCAAGGGCGGGCCCGATGGGACGGGTGACGTCGGGATCTCCATGCCTGCGCTCCCACTAACCGAAGAAATGCCGACGGCGGGCACGCTGGCGTAGTCCTCGCAACGGAGCGCTCCGGTGGGATCAGGAGGATCGCTGGCAGTCGAAGCTCTGAGCAGCATTCGCGATGCCTGCGGCCCGCAACTGCATCTTGCGCGGGCACCGCTTTACTCAGTGCGGGGCAACCCGTCGACACACATGTGCAGACATTCCGGCCCGCTGCGGGGCTGGGTAGCCACAAGTCATCGTGTTACGAGCCGACCTGTACTCGCGGTCTGCAGCAGGTCCTGAAGTGCATCGGTAGCGGCTGGGACCGCAAAGAACCGCTCGACCGCGGAGCGCCCGGTCGCGGCGAGCCGAGCACGAAGCCCTGGGTCGTATCGCATTTGGTCCAACCGCACACTGAGAGCGTCGATGTCGCCTTCCGGAAATGTCAACCCGCCGCCGGTGAGCTCAATCAGCCAAGGAATCTCCCCTGAGTCCGAGCCGACAACCGGCACGCCGCACCAGAGCGCCTCAACGATCGCTCGCCCGAACTGCTCCTTCCAGCGAGGTGTACTACGCGACGGCAGTGCGAGCACGTCCATGCGTCCGTAAGCGCCCGCCATCTGGTCGTGACTGAGACCCGTCAACACGCGCACGCGCGACCCCGGAATCGGCTGGCCGTCAAGCACCTCGCGCAGCTCACCGTTGCCCGCGAGCAGAAGTTCTACCGGAGCCCTTAGCCGGCAAACGGCAGCGACCAGGTCGCCGAGTCCTTTCTCGGGGGCAAGGCGTCCGGCATAGCCAACGGTGAATGGTCGCGAACCGCTCCGTGCGCTCTGGACTTGCCAAAGGGGAACGGCGTGGGGAGCGAATGCCACACGACCCAGCGCCCCCCAGGAGCGGGCCAGCCGGGCGGCGGTCTCCGAGCGAGCCGCGACGAACGCCGCTCGCCGGAGAACGGCGCGGCGCATAGTGCGCACAACGCGGGGCAGCGGGCGGTCGATGTTTTCGGCCAGTTGCACGCCGAACGGAATGCTCCGGCTGGACAACGACTGTGACCATTGGCTCGCAACGAGGGAGTACGGCTCTGCCTCCACGAACGCGACGTCTGGCTTGGCGTGCGCGATCACGGGTCCCGGTCGAGCGAGGTGAAAATGGCGTTGCGGCTCTCCTGCGAGAGCTACCGGCAGGCGCACGAGGCGACCTTCGAGGCCTGAGAGTGCGACAGGGGCGAATGCTTCCTGAGCGTACTCGTGACGCCAGTGCGAGGGCACGACGATGGTGACCTCCATTCCACGGTTAGCTAGCTCCTGGTACACCAGCTGGTTGATTGACACCGCCGCCGGATGGCTGATCACGAGCAGCCGACGCATCAGTCGCGGGCTCGGATGTTTGGGAACGTGCCAGCCGGTATCGCGGCCCGTGCAAAGCGGTACCCCCCGACCATCGGGCCGCGGCTAACCGCCACCACGGCTCGCGTAGGCGCAAAAATGACTCGCTCGCAGGAGTACTGGCGTGCGACCTCGATCAGCGCCGAGCGGGCTCTCCGCAAAGGTCGCTGCGTCAGTGCTCGTGGCCTCGAGAATCGTGACCAGGAGCGTCTCACCGCTCGAGGACGTGGATAGCTCGTCGCTTGTGCCCCACTATCCGCCTGACCTTGGCCTGGTTCCGTGCGGAGGTCTCCCGCCGCCATGGCGGCTGCGCCGACCATCGTGCCGCCAAGTACGGCGGCTATGTGTCGCTCAGCGGCGGAGCGCACAGGCCGGGCAGATGCTGCCCGGCAAAATGCGCTTGCTCGCGCGTCGTCGTCTCTCAGCCTAGCGGGGTGCACAGACGGCGTCGCCGCTCCAGATCCTTCAAGCCGCGCAGATCGCATAGCCCAGCAAATCGCATCAGGCCTACACGCGGACGGCTCACGGCGCAGCGCCATGATCGCGCGTGCGACTGTCCGGACGTACAAACGATCGGCAGGCAGGATCTCTCGGCTAGCGGTTCCCCACGACAGAGATCTGCTCGAAGCGGTTGGGCGGCCATGCTCAAGGGCGTAGCGTGCGTCCGAGAGGGGTCGTGGCGCAGGTTTCACGGCGGCCGAATGTTAGCCGCTCGCGACGAGCGGCCGAGACCGAAGCGGAAGCGGAAGCGGAAGCGGAAGCGGAAGCGGAAGCGGAAGCGGAAGCGACGTAGAATGTCACCGACGACTGGTCACGTGCTGCGGGCGGCTGCGGGCCTTCGGCTCATTCGCTCTAGTGTGCGTCAGCCAGGCGCGGCGATCGGGGTCGCGTGCTGGCGCGGAAATGGGTCGTGACAGCGCTGGTCGTGACGACGCTGGCGGTTCTTTTACTTTCGAAGCAGCGGCTCATCGGCGCGAGCGCGGGGGATCGCCGCAAGCTTCCCAGCCCGCCGGTGCGCCCTGTCCCGGGTAAGACTTCCGGACGCACTCGGACACCACAACCCGCGGCCCGCGGCCCGCCAATTTCAGGACCTTGTGCTGTTTCCGGGGGTCATAGGGGTAGGAGTGGGCACAGCCCGCCGAGGCT
>ODAK010003379.1_pt1 | contig 16569 bp, 8 predicted proteins | sample 1539591 | NCBI WGS metagenome assembly ODAK01 (sample SAMEA3539303, study PRJEB22396) | soil metagenome | biome: tundra; feature: field; material: soil | place: USA | collected 2010-05 | depth 0.15 m
CCCTGATCAGCGACTCAACCGTTGGCGAATGGGCGGAATTTTGGACCCAGCGCGGCGAACCACCACCGGGGTTTGGCACCTTGCAAAATCTTCCACAGCCGATGCAAAAACGGATCGCCGCCGGCTTCGAACTGCTGGCCACAAAAGCAGGAACCTGAGCGGGCATGGCAAGGATGTGTTCTTGCCAGAGTTTTGCCGGAGCCTAAAATTTCATGATGAAGGAACCCGCTTCCGACGTCTCGCGCGATCACTCGGCGGATGCCGCGAACGTCGCACTTCGGAATGCGACTGATTCGAAAGCCAGCAGGTGGCAAAAACAATTTAAGGCGTTACAGGAACTGCAATCGGGAGATCCCCTGGGCGACGCGCGTCCCTCAGGTGAATTTCTTTTCTGGCTCGATCTGCCGGAAGGCTGGCCGAAGTTGGCACAATATCAGCGACTGGGCGGATGGTGTGTCGGCTCGGATGGGCGGCCAGTTACGCAGGTGCGCTGCAAGATCGGGAACCGCATCTTTCGCGCCGCTTGCGTCTATGATCGGCCCGACGTCGCGCAGTACCTTGGCCTGGAAGAATCACATTTGCGGTGCGGATTCGTGTTGGTGGTGGAGGTGCCGACCAAAACTGTCAGGCTCAAGATTGAAGCGCCGGCTGGAAACGGACGCTGGACGCTGGTTTTTTCCACCACGGTATGCGGATCTCCATCTGGCCCAGAGGAACATCGTCTATATGAGCAGTGGCGGCTGGAGGAAAGCGCCGCGCGCTACGATTGGTGGTTCGATCGTCCGCAGAATTGGACGCTACGCTCGGGCGCCCTACATATTTGCGGTTGGTGCGTGGACCGGACAGGCGATCCCGTAGCCGGAGTACGAGCTCGCGTCGGCCGCCGGATCTTTCAAGGTAATGTCGGCATTCAGCGGCGCGACATTCGGGCCACTTTCCCGCAGCTTCCCTTCGCGCACTGCAGCGGCTTCGCCGTTAAAGCAAACCTTCATCGCACGGCGGCCAGTATTCTTTTGGAACTGCTCGATGCTGATGGTCAGTGGCAGCCGTTTTTTCGACACGATTTATCACACACCGGTTCGCCGCCGAGTGACGATACGGTTGGAACGGAAGAGTTGGAAAACTTTCGTCCCAATGGTGGCGGAGTCGTATCTCGCTTTGCGTTTTGGATGGAACCTTGTGATGACTGGGCGCGAGTGCCACGTTATCAGCGCTTCGAAGGCTGGTGCGTAGCGCTTCATGGATCGCCGATAACGGAAATCCGCGGCCGCCTGGGGGACTGCACGTGGCCAGCCACCTATGGGATTTTGCGACGCGATGTGCGAGCTGCTTTTCCCGATGTTCCATCGGCGCTCCAAAGTGGTTTCTTAGTTGATCTGGAGATTCCGCTTGGCGGCAGTGACCTCGTACTCGAAGCCCGCAGCGGTGACGCAAAGTGGGAACCATTTTTTTTGCGGCGCCTCCGCCGACCGCTGCGCTGGCGCCGGGCCAGGAACACTCCGGCTCGAGATGGCAGTTACGCTCTTTGGATTGATTTATACGATAAGCTGACCCTGCGCGATCGTTTGCTAATCCGCCGCCACATTCGCAGTCTGGTCCGACAACCTCGCATTTCCGTATTACTGCCCGCGTTCGAATCGGACTTGCGCTATCTGCGCCGGGCCCTCGAATCCGTTAAGCGGCAACTCTATCCGCATTGGGAGCTTTGCGCGGTCGACGACGGTTCGCAGAATCCGGAGGTTTGGCAGTTATTGCAGCGTTATGCTCGGTCAGATCCACGGATCAAGATCCTTCGACGGCCAGAATGCGGACATATTTGCGCGGCTTCCAACGATGCTCTTGCCCTTGCCTCCGGTGAATACACTACCCTGCTCGATCATGATGACGAGCTCGCGCCGACCGCGCTTTATTTTGCCGCTCTCGAACTAAATCGCAGTCCACACCTGCAGTTTTTGTATAGCGACGAAGACAAGCTCGATGTACAGGGGCGCCGTTGCCATCCATACTTCAAGCCGGATTGGAACGAAGACCTGTTTTCCTCGCAGAATTACATTAATCACTTGAGTGTTTATCGGACCGAGCTGATCCGAAAATTAGGCGGATTTCGAAACGGTTTTGAGGGTTCTCAGGACTACGATCTTATCTGGCGATGTGTGGAACAGATTCGGCCAGAGCAGATTCGGCACATTCCACACATCCTTTACCATTGGCGCATGCCACCAGAAAGCACGGCCACGTCGCCCGCCACTAAACCTTACGCCCACCAGGCTGCGATCCGCGCGGGGCAGGAGCATTTCGATCGTATGAACATCTCGGCTAGGGTCGAGCCGGATTACACAAATTATCTACGTGCCAAATACGCGCCGCCGCCCGATAAGCCGCTTGTCTCTATCATCATTCCGACGCGTGACCATGTCGAATTCTTGCGCAAATGCATTGAGAGCATCCGCGCCAACACCAATTATCCAAATTTCGAAATCATCATTCTCGACAACGAAAGCCGTGACCCGCGGACGCTCGAATATTTTTCGCAGCTGAGTCAAACCGCGCGAGCAGAAGTCCACCGAGTCGAGGGCACGTTTAATTTCAGCCGCTTGAATAACATCGGCGTCAGACGTGCGCGCGGAACCTTCATCGCGCTGCTCAATAACGATCTCGAAGTGAAAAGTAGCGGATGGCTTACCGAAATGATAAGTCACGCGGCTCGCCCCGAAATCGGGGCGGTGGGTGCGCGCCTTTGGTATCCCGATGGGATCATGCAGCACGGCGGTGTAATTCTTGGAATCGGCGGCCCGGCCGATCACGCCCACGCCGGCGTTCGCAATGAAGATGGGTATTTCTCGCGCGCCCATCTCCTGCAAAACTTTTCCGCCGTCACGGGTGCTTGCATGGTCTTGCGCAAAGAGCTTTACCTTCAGCTTGGCGGTCTCGACGAAACCAACCTCCCGGTCGCATTCAATGACATCGATTTTTGTCTGCGCCTGATTAAAGCCGGTTACCGAATCGTTTGGAGCCCGCACGCGGAGTTGTATCATCACGAATCGGCGAGCCGCGGACTGGAGGATACGCTCGCGAAGCAAAAGCGTTTTCTGGCCGAGGTCGCTTTTATGAAGAACCGGTGGGGGCGCGAGATTGAGGCCGATCCTTATTACAACCCAAATCTTTCAATCGAAACCAAGCCGTTTACACTGGCATTTCCCCCGCGGGTAGAAAAGCCATGGAAACGGCATTGACTTGAATCATCTTTCCAGCACCCAGGGTCTCATTGCATGACTCAACCTTCTCTGCCGCCGCACCCAGCGGACGATTATGCGTTTCGCTTCGATTTACCAATCGAGTCCGTGATTTTCGGCGGAAAGGTAGACCTGAGCGGATGGCTTTTGCAGTTGGATGGCAAACCGATCAATGGAATACGGGCGATAGCAAGACGGAATTTATTCGGGCGAAGAATCTTTCGCGCGCGACGCAAACGCAGTCGTCCGGATGTGGCTGCCTCCTACCCCGATTTGCCGAACGCAAGGGCTAGCGGCTTCTTAATCGAACTTCGGCTAGCGTTCGGGCGAAGCCGCTTAACGCTACAGGTTCTCGATCATGATCGCGTCTGGCGCACTTTCTACAGCACAAGTGTGGTTGCTTTTCCCCTCGTGCTTTTCAAATGGCTCGGGCTTTCAAACTTCCGACGATTCCTGATTTTTTATCTCAAACACCTTTTCGCTCCGAAGAAAGTTATCGCTCACCACAGCTTGCCTGCCTCCATTGCTCCAACGCGGACTCGGCCGGCGCCGCCGATTCGATTCAAGAATATCGATCTTTTTGCGACTTCGAAATCGAATCTATTCATTCTTGAAATAGGAGAGCTGGTTGCGGCCGGATTTCGTGAAATTGGCTGCGCCGCCCGTGTTCGCCTCGATGAGGAGCCCGCGAGCCGGCCGGCTGATGACACGCTCCAAATTGTCGTCACGCCGCACGAATATTATAATCTTTACCTGCGCGACATACTTCCACGGCGCTCCATTCGCGAGCTCACGCGCAAGCTCGTGTTGTTTTGCACCGAGCAGCCTGAAACCAGTTGGTTTCAGAGCAACCTCCAATGGGCGATTCACGCACGGGGAGTAGCGGACATCAACGCTCTTAGCGTGGCCGCGTATCAGGCTCGCGGCCTGCCCTGCTATCACTTTCATCTCGGATATCACCCAACTCTCGCGCATCCGGTCAAGATCCCCCATCGAAACCGCACCTACGACGTCACATTTCTGGGATCGATGACCCCGCGCCGCGAAAAATTTATTGCCGAGCATGCCAACTTTTTTTCCCAGCATCGCTGTCATCTCCGGCTGGTGCCGCTTGGGTTCGCCAAGACGAAGGCGACGAGAAGTTATCTCAGCGTAGAACGTCGAAACGAGTTGCTTGGCAATTCAAGAATTCTTCTGAACCTGCATTACTCGAACCAAAAATATTTCGAGTGGCACCGCATGCTGGTGGGGCTCGCCAATGGATGCTGCATCATTACCGAGACATGCCACGGCTATGGCGCGCTTCAGCCCGGCCGACATTTCATTATGGCGGAGCCGGAGTACCTAGTTCCGTGCTGCGAATATTATCTCGCCCATCCCGAAGAGTGCGAACAGATCGCTAGGCAGGGCCTGGAATTCATTCAAACCCAACTCCGGCAAAGTCAGGGGTGTCAGACATTCCTTCAACAGATTGAGGCGGAGAACGAAGCGCAGCCGGCCGGGGATGGCGTCCACTCTTTCACGGCGCCTCTTGACTCGCCATCGGTTCAGCTGCCCTCCGAGCTGATGCGCAATATTTCGCGATACACTGCACACTTGCTGGGCAGCGCCATTCTTCGCGACCTCCGTGAGGTCCCCAGGAAGGCGGCGGCGCTCTTCAAAACTGCGCCAGTAAAACGCGTTAATGGAACGGCTTCGGGCAACGCTGTGCCAACGTCTTTCGAACAGAAAATGCGTCTCGACATCCTTACCAAACGGCGGGGTTACAAAGCGAGATTCGCGCAACAGGAAGCAGCGCGCCGAAGCGGAAACCCGCTCTGGGAACGTCATGAAAATGAACCGTTCCAGAAGGCGAATGTGCCGTCGCTTTCAGTTCTCATCACGCTCTACAATTACACACACTACATCGACGATTGTCTGGCCAGCATCGCGCGGGCTGCGGCTGAGTTACGCGATTCGCTTGAGATCGTTATCGTAAATGACGCTTCGACCGATGACTCGCTCAGCACGGCCATCCGTTGCCAGCAGAGATCTCAACTGCCAATCCTGATCGTCGATAAGAAACTCAACACCGGATTGGCCGACGCCAGAAATGTCGGCTTGGAAAACTGCCGGGCACCTTACGTGTTCATGATGGATGCCGATAACCTTGTCTTCGCGAAAAGCCTGACACAATTGCTCGATGTTATCTCAGGCCCGGAGAATTACTCCGCTGCCTACAGCCTTCTCTGTCGATTCCGCGGCATGCCGGCGAACCACGAGGGTCTCCTTTCGTATTTCGATTGGGACCCGCAAATTCTCGTCCAGTATCCGTACATCGACGCCATGGCGATGTTTCGCCGCGACACGTTGCTTCATCTCGGCGGTTACGATAACGAACTCAATCAAATCGGCTGGTTTGGCTGGGAAGACTACGACTTGTGGCTCCGCTTCGCTCATCACAATCAAGCGGTCGGTTTCGTTCCAAATACGTTGTGTCTTTATCGTCATCATGAAACTTCCATGATCAACACGACCAATCTTTTCGAAAGAGAATTGGTAGATCACTTCATGCGAAATTATGGCGAACTCCTGGATCGTTTTGAACCGCAGGCGACAGTTTTTGGGGTCGACCGTCAGAAGATCGCCGGTCTGGCGCGCCCGATCCCCATTGTCGAGCCCGCGGCTCCGCTTGGTCACGAAGCGAAGTCTGGCGCGGCCGGCAATCGCGCTTAGCTCGCAGGCTGATTTTTTGTCTGGCCGTATCCACCTCTCCGCATCAGTCCGATGCATCCGTAAATTTTCTGGGGATTAGGACAGGATCGATAACTACGATTGCCTTCGCCGAACAACCGATAATCGCTTTGTCCGCCTGTTTTACTCGTATGAAATCTCGACCCGCGTCGCCACGTCCTTGTACTCGGAGTCGGCTTCGTAGATCTCCTTCATGCAATTGAGCGACCGCTGCTTGTCGCCCATCGTTTCGTAAATCCGGCCCAGATTGTAAACGATCTCCTTTTTCATCGAGTCCATGGATAGAAGCCCTTTCGCCGCCTCTTCCAGTTGTTTCGCGGCCAGATCGAGCATCCCAAGCTCGTGATAACAGCGGCCCAGCAAACTCATCGCTTTCAGCCGCACATTTGGATTTTGCCGGGCCCGTTGCAGCCCCGGCAAGGCCTCGCGAAATCGACCCGCATTTACCAGATGTTCCGCCAGCTCTAAACGAAATTGCGGATTGGTTGGATTCCGATCGACGCGTTTTCGCGCCTCGTCGATCAAAATTTCGGCGCGCTTTTTCTTCGCGGCCGCCAGCTCTCCGGCTCTCTTCGCGCGGAGTTCTTCGTCGCCTGAGTCGGTCGCAAGAAACTCCTCATGTCCCGCGATCTCACGCTCGAACCACTTCATCTTCAAATCGGAAACTTTGCGAACAAGTCCGGCGTCGGCCCCGCCGGTCAAATTGACCGCATATTGATACCACTCGATTGCCGTCGCCAGATCATCCTTCTGCTCGTTCAAAACGCCGAGCTTTCGCACCAAATCGACATTCCGCGGCTCGGCCTGATGGTGCGCGTACGCTTCCGCGATTTGCAGATCGAGAGCTTCGCCGCTCAACTTTGTCCGGTTTCGTTGTTCCAGCGACACAGCCAGTTCTTTGTCCTTGATCAGGTCACGATAACTCTCCGCCCGGGTCCAGCCGCCGGTCGCCATCGAGGCGCGCGCGGCCGCGTCTTTGCCGAGACGCAACGCTTCCGCGTCGAGCGGATCGATCTCGCTAATGCGATTGTAGACTTCAACCTCCTGGTCGCTCTGTTCCAGATCGCGATACAACCGGCCGAGCTCGCGCAGCACTTTCACATCACGCGGATTCTCTTCGAGCAAAGTCTGCAAAGCGAAAACCGCGATCTCCGGCCAGCCCGCGGTGACTGCCGCTTGTTTCAAGACAAGGTTCGCTTGTTGATGGTACGGTTCTTCTTCCAAAACTTTCTCGATCATCTCGATCGCCCGTTTGGGATCCTTTTTCATCTCGCGCTGCGCCTTCATGACCGCGAGCGGCGCGGTGGAAATATTAAAGATGGTTCTCTTCGCCGCTTTGCTCTTGGTCACTTCCGTTCGCCGCAGCAATTGCCGTCCGGTCAAGAATTCCGGCTCCTGCTTCAGGATTCCCTGCAAAAGTGAGATCGCGTAACCGAAGTTGCGCAGCTCAATCGCCGCCACCGCTTTCAACCAATGCGCATGTTGCGTTTCGCTCAGTTCCTTTTCAGTTTTGACGGCCATAGCAAGCTCGCTCAACGCTTATCATAATTTCGTCGAGCGCGGTCGTCAGCGAAAAACGTAGCGACAGTTGAGGTGAATCGACCCTCCCTACAGCAAATCAAGCTGCGGTTTCTCCGCTTTGACAATTGCTCTTGCCGATCTCTTCTTTGTTTTCGGGGAATGCTCGACTGCACTATCCGGCTTTTCCAGATGCGACAGAATATCTTTGGCACGATCGAGGATCTCTTTCGGCAGACCGGCGAGGCGCGCGACCTGGATCCCGTAACTCTTGTCCGCGCCCCCGGGAACGATCTTGCGCAAGAAAATGATCTGCTCGTTCCATTCACGCACGGCAACATTGAAGTTGCAGACGCCTTTGCGCTCCGCCGCCAGTTTCGTCAGCTCGTGATAGTGCGTCGCGAAAAGCGTGCGCGCTTTGATCTTGTCGTGCAGAAATTCCGCCACGCTCCACGCGATCGATAAACCATCGAATGTGGACGTGCCGCGCCCGATCTCGTCCAGGATGACCAGGCTGCGCGCGGTCGCGTTGTTCACGATGTTGGCGGTCTCGTTCATCTCCACCATGAACGTGGATTGTCCGCGCGAAAGATCGTCGTTCGCACCGACGCGCGTAAAAATTCGATCGACCATCCCGATTTCCGCGCTCGCCGCCGGCACAAAGCTGCCGATCTGCGCCATCAAAACAATGAGCGCGACTTGGCGGATGTAGGTCGACTTGCCCGCCATGTTCGGGCCGGTAATGATGGCCAGCCGAGTTTCGCCATCGAGTGTCGTGTCGTTCGGAACGAATTTCTCTTCGACCAAGTTTTGATCGAGCACCGGATGCCGTCCGTCTTTGATCTGGAGCCGAAGCGATTCGTCGAGTGTCGGACGGCAATAATGAAATAACCTCGCCGTCTCCGCGAGCGAACAGACAACATCGACAATCGCAATCGCGGCCGCGATTTGCTGAATCGAAGTAATTTCCTTCAGCGTCTCGTCGCGCAATTTCTGGAAAAGTTGGTACTCGAGATTTCGCGCTCGCTCGTCCGCGCCGAGAATTTTCGCCTCCATTTCCTTGAGCTCCGGTGTGATAAAACGCTCCCCACCCACTGTTGTTTGCTTGCGCGTGTAATTCGCCGGCACGCTCGCCAGGTTCGATTTCGTGATTTCGATGAAATAACCGAAAACGGAATTGAACCGCACCTTGAGCGACTTGATTCCCGTGCTCGCAATCTCCCTTTCCTGTAACTCGGTGATCCAGTTCTTGCCGTCGCGCGACGCCTGGCGCAGTTGATCAAGATCGACATCGTAACCGTCGCGAAAAATTCCGCCTTCCTTCAAAACGAACGGCGGATCGTCAACCACCGCGCGCGCAAGATTCTCCGCCAGTTCCGGCATCTCCAGCAGTTCCTTCTGCAAACGGTTTGCCAATGATTGGTAGGGATGGCTCTCTCCCGCCAAGGCGGGATCCGTCGAATTATTAGTCGGACGCCCCGGAGGTGCGTCCCTACCTATCCCTAAATCGATTCGCTCGATTAGTTTAGCGATCTCGCCTTTTAACTTCGGTATTTGTTCGAGCGAAGTTTTCAAGGCAACCAGGTCGCGCGCGTTTCCGGACGCCTGACTCAAACGTCCGGCGGCGCGCTCAAGATCGCGGATGGATTTCAATTCAGCCCGGATCGAGGCGAGCAAGTCCGGTTCGTGCAACAAATCCGCGATCATTTGCTGGCGGCATTGCAGTTCTGTCAGATCGCGCAGCGGCTGCAGAATCCACGCGCGCAGCTTTCGCCCGCCCATCGGTGTGAGCGTGCGATCGAGCACCGCGAGCAAACTCGTATCCCGCGCACTGCGCGATTCGACCAGCTCGAGATTCGTTTGCGTTGCTGCGTCGAGGGTGACGAACTCCGAGAAAACATCACAACGCAGCGAAATGAGATGATCGATCTTCCGCCGAAGCTGATGCTTCAGGTAATGAACGATGGCGCCGGCCGCACCGACCGCTGCCGGCATTTGTGCGCAACCAAATCCATCGAGCGATTTGGTTTTGAAATGCTCGCACAAGGTGAACGACGCTTGTTCCGGCAAAAAAGCGTAGCTGTCATACCCGATCGCGTGCTCCATCTCGCCGAATCGCTCTTTTTGTTCATCGCTCACCAGCAGCTCGGAAGGCGAGACGCGCGCCAGCCCGTCGAAGAGCGATTGCCGATCTCGCAATTGCGTCAGCCGGAACTCGCCCGTGGTCAGATCGGCGTAGGCAAATCCGTAAGTGTCATTGTCGATATAAACCGCGCCGAGATAATTCGCGCGTTTCGCTTCCAGCAAATTCAACTCGCTCACCGTTCCGGCGCTGATGATTTGCGTAATATCGCGATCGACGATTTTTCCGGGCTGCGGCTCGCTCGTTTGATCGCAGATCGCGACGCGCTTACCGGCTTTGATCAGCTTCGCGATGTAATTCTGGGCGGCGTGATAAGGCACTCCGCACATTGGGACGCTATTGCGCTTGGTTAGGGCGACATTAAGCAGCCCCGATGCTTCTTTTGCATCCTCGAAAAACAACTCGTAAAAATCGCCCAGTCGAAAGAGCAACAGCGTGTCCTCCGGAATGCTTTTCCGTAGCCGCTGGTACTGCTGCATCATCGGTGTGAGCGCGTCGTTCACGTCTTAAGCTTGAAATCGACCAGTCGAAATTGCGAGTTTCGAATTCACGACGGCTCTTCCAACGGCATGGGAAACGCGGATTCGAATCCCGGCACCGCGCAAGACTTCAAGCGATTATGAAATCAACGTCCGGCAGCTCTTTCAGCAACACGTCGTGCAAGGAGCGCTTGAATACTTTCCACGGCCTTTTCTTGCCCGGCCGACCAACGACTATGTGTGTAATTCCATATTCCCGGGCGAAGGCGACGAGCGCCTCAGCCACGTCTTCGCCTTTCAACAGGATGACCAGGCCGCCCATTTTCTGCGCTGTTTCCAAAGTGTCTGTGACGCGTCGCTGATCTTCGGCCGAAATCTTGATGGCGGACTCCTCCGGTGTTTGCACGTAGACGGCATACCAATTGCCGTTGAGTTGGGCCGCGAGCCGAGCCGTCTTTCGCAGCAGTTTTTCCGAGTCGGGTCCTCGGCTACTGATCGCCACCATTACCTGTCCCATGGCGCTTACCTTCGCTTCATCAGGTGCGGTTTCGCGCTCCTGGCGATCAAGAAAGTTGGCACTCTCAATTAAGGTCATCTCGCGCAATCGAGTCAGATTCCTTTTCGTGAAAAAGTTTGCCATCGCCGCCTTAACCCGCTCCAGCGGATAAATTTTTCCCGATTGCAAACGGTCCAGGAGATCCTCGGCGGGAAGATCGACATTTACGATCTGGTCTGCCTGCGCGATCACTTCGTCAGGCACGCGCTCTTTGACCCGAACACCGGTCGCTTGCTCGACAATATTGTAGAGCGATTCGAGATGCTGAATATTGACGGTGCTGATGACATTGATTCCCGCTGCCAGCAAGTCCTGAATGTCCTCGTAGCGTTTGCGATTCTTGCTCCCGGGCGCATTGGTGTGCGCCAATTCATCGACCAGTGCAACCATCGGCTTGCGCGCGAGCAACGCGTCAAGGTCCATTTCCTGCAGAGTAACGTCATGATACTTGACCGTGCGCGGTGGTATGACCTCCAAATCCCCAATTTGCGCGGTCGTCTCCGGGCGATCGTGTGGCTCGACATAGCCGACCACCACGTCCACACCGCGTTTTTTGAGCCGGGTGCCTTCCATTAGCATCTCGTACGTCTTTCCGACGCCCGGCGAAGAACCGAGATAGACTTTCAGCTTTCCGCGCTGCTGCTCACGGATGATCGAAAGAAAGTCTTCCGCGGTCGGTTTCGCAGTGGAAGTCTCGGCAGCCATAAGTCACGACTCTGGCAACCTATGGCCAACTGCCGCGCCGGCAAGGCCGGGACTTTGGCGCGGCATGTGACAGTTGGCCTACGGCAAAGCGCCGTCGAGTGCGAGGTTGAGTTTGAGCACATTCACACCCGGCTCACCGAGAATGCCGAGCTGCCGTCCGTCCGTGAATTTTTCGATCAGTGCTCGGACGCCATTTTCATCGAGACTCCGCGCCATTGCCACTCGCTCTGTCTGAAGCTGCGCGTTCCGGACACTGATGTGCGGGTCGAGCCCGCTTCCGGAGGAAGTCACTGCATCGGCCGGGATAAGCACATCCGGGGTGAGATTGTTTTCCTTGCGATATTGCTCAACCGCGGCCTTAACCGCATCCTTCAGCTTCTGCGAGGTCGGCCCCAGATTAGTGCCGCTCGAGTTGGCAGCGTCGTAGCCCGTTCCCGCCGCCGACGGGCGCGGATGGAAATACTTTTCGCCGCTAAACATTTGTCCGAGCAATTCGGAACCGACAAGCTTGCGGTCTTTTCCCTCGATCAAGCTGCCATTTGCTTTATTCGGGAAGAAAAGTTGCCCGGCGCCGTAGACGATCAACGGATAAACGCCGCACAGGATGATCGCGAAAACAATGGTCGCGATGACGGAGTTTTTGATTTCGATGAATATGTTTTTCATGGGTCGAATCAAGCGAGTTGCACCGCAGTAATAATCATGTCGATCATTTTGATTCCGATAAACGGAACCAAAATGCCGCCGAGGCCGTAAATCAGCAGATTGCGCCGAAGAATCCTGGCTGCACCGAGCGGCCGGAATTTTACGCCCTTCAGCGCGAGCGGAATCAGCGCGATAATGACCAGCGCATTAAAAATAACAGCGCTTAGGATCGCGCTCGTGGGCGATTGCAGCCGCATGACGTTGAGCGGCGCGATTAGCGGAAAGGTACCGAGCAACATCGCGGGGATGATGGCAAAGTATTTGGCTACGTCGTTCGCAATGCTGAACGTGGTCAGCGCACCGCGCGTGATCAGGAGTTGTTTTCCGATCTCCACAACCTCCAGCAGTTTCGTCGGGTTTGAATCGAGATCGACCATGTTACCCGCTTCCTTGGCCGCTTGCGTCCCGGTATTCATGGCCACGCCCACGTCCGCTTGCGCCAGCGCGGGCGCGTCGTTCGTGCCGTCGCCCGTCATGGCAACGAGGTGCCCCGCCTCCTGTTCCTTCCGAATGAGCGCGAGTTTGTCTTCCGGTTTCGCCTGCGCCAGGAAATCGTCGAGTCCCGCTTCCTTGGCGATTGCGGCGGCAGTCAGTGCATTGTCGCCGGTGATCATGACGGTGCGGATGCCGATCGCGCGAAAACGCTCGAAGCGCTCCGACAGACCGCCTTTGACGATGTCTTTGAGGTAGATGACGCCGAGCGCCTTCTCCTTCATCGCGACAACAAGCGGTGTGCCGCCGTTGCTGGAGATAGATTCCACTTCCTCCTCGATCTCTTTCGGCAAACGTCCGCCAACCCACTCGCGGATCGCTCCGGCCGCGCCTTTTCGATAACTTTGACCATTGTAGTCCACGCCGCTCATTCGCGTCTGCGCGCTGAAAGGAACAAAGGTGGCGTTCGGCATGTCATGCAGCTCACGGCCGCGAATTCCATACTTTTGTTTGGCCAGCACGACAATGCTGCGACCTTCCGGTGTCTCGTCGGCGAGCGAGGAAAGCTGCGCGGCTTCGGCAAGTTCCTGTTCGGTGACCCCCGGCACTGGAACAAATGCCGTCGCCTGGCGATTGCCCAGGGTAATGGTGCCGGTTTTGTCGAGCAGCAGAACATCGACATCGCCGGCGGCCTCGACCGCGCGGCCGCTCATCGCGAGCACATTTTTCTGCACAAGCCGGTCGATCCCCGCGATACCGATCGCGCTGAGCAGACCACCGATCGTCGTTGGGATTAAACAAACAAGCAGCGCCACCAGCACCGTGATTGAAAATGTAACGCCGACATAAATGCCGTAGGCCTTGAGCGAGATCAGCACGATGAGGAAAATGATGGTGAGCGCCGAGAGCAGAATGGTGAGCGCGATTTCGTTAGGCGTCTTCTGACGTTTCGCGCCTTCCACCAGACCGATCATCCGATCCAAAAACGTCTCGCCCGGATTCGAGGTGATGCGAATTTTGATGACGTCCGAAAGGACGCGCGTGCCGCCGGTCACGGCGCTGCGATCGCCGCCCGCTTCGCGCACAACTGGCGCCGATTCGCCGGTGATGGCCGATTCGTCCACAGTTGCGGCCCCTTCGATGATTTCACCGTCGCCCGGAATCAACTCGCCCGCTTTCACGATGACAACGTCATCTTTGCGCAATTGGTCGGCGGGAACCTGCTCAAGGCCGCCACTCGAAGTGAGACGTTGCCCAAATGTCTGCGTCCGCGCTTTGCGCAGTGAATCCGCCTGCGCTTTGCCACGACCTTCCGCCATCGCTTCAGCGAAGTTCGCGAAAATCACCGTGAACCAGAGCCAGAGCGTGACTTGCAGAAGGAATCCAAACGGCGCCCCTTCCGTCCCGGTAAACATCAGCACGGTCGTGATGGCGGCGCCGACTTCGGTGACGAACATCACCGGATTACCCACCATATGGAGGGGGTTAAGTTTCTTGAAAGCCTCTCCGATTGCTGGAACAACAATCGTTGGGTCGAAGATGGAATGAGTTTTAGCAGCCATGGAAAAATTGCGAGTTGAGAGTTGAGAGCCTCAGAAAAGTTTTCCGCTGTGCATCATGAAATGCTCGATAATTGGGCCGAGGGAGAGCGCCGGAAAAAACGTGAGCGCGCCGACCAGCAGGACAGTGCCGACAAGCAGCGTTGTAAAAAGCGGACCTGAGACAGGAAAAGTGCCCGCACTTGATGCCACACGTTTCTTGCGAGCAAGCGAGCCGGCCAACGCCAGGATCGGCACGATCATGGCAAAGCGGCCGAAGAGCGTGGCCAGTCCGAGCGTAGCGTTGTACCACGGCGTGTTAGCGCCGATTCCGGCAAAGGCGCTGCCATTGTTGCCCGTGCACGAACTGTAAGCGTAGAGAATTTCAGTGAATCCGTGTGGCCCGTTGTTGTTCGTTCCGTCAGTAAGTTGCTGAGTCACCGGATCGGGCGCGCCCCATTTGCTCAAACAAGCCCACGCGGAAAACCCCAGAATCGAAAAACCGAGCACAAGAATAACCAGCGCCGCCATCTTGATGTCATACGGTTCGATCTTCTTGCCCAGGAACTCCGGCGTGCGGCCCACCATCAGGCCGGCGATAAAGACAGCGAGGACGACGAAGACCAGCATCCCGTAAAGCCCGGCGCCGACGCCACCAAAGATGATTTCGCCCAGCTCCATGTTGAGCAACGGAACCAAACCTCCGAGCGGCGTAAACGAATCGTGCATCGAGTTCACGGCGCCGCAGGAAGCATCGGTCGTGACCGTGGCGAAAAGCGCGGAATTAAAAATGCCGAAGCGAACTTCCTTCCCTTCCATGTTACCCGAAGCCGGATCGACGCCGAGTTGATGCATCATCGGATTGCCCGCCGCTTCGTAGTGCCAGGAGACCAATACACCGGTTAGAAAAACCACGAACATCGCGCTCCACACGGCCCAGCCGTGGCCCTGATTCTTCACCATTCGGCCCAGGTAATAAGTGAGCGCGCTGGGAATCGCAAAGATCGACAATATCTGAAGGAAGTTGGAAAGCGGGGTTGGGTTTTCGTAAGGATGCGCAGCGTTGGCGTTCGTGTACCCGCCGCCGTTCGTTCCGAGCATCTTGATCGCGATCTGCGAGGCCATCGGACCTTGCACGATTGTCTGTGTGTCGATCTTCTTGTCTTCCATGATCGGCTTGCCTTGCGCGTCGACTGCGGGATTGCCTTTGTCATCAACCTTGGGCACCTGCGCCGTGAAAGGTTCCGTCAGGCTTACCGTGTCGTAGGGCTTGAAGTTTTGAATCATGCCCTGCGAGACGAGAACGACCGCGTAAATCACGCAGATCGGCAGCAGCAGGTAGTAAGTGACGCGGGTCAGGTCGACCCAGAAGTTGCCGATAGTCTTGGAAGTATGCCGGGCAATGCCGCGCACTAACGCGGCTGCGATACTGATGCCGACGGCCGCCGACAAGAAGTTGTGGCTGGCGAGGCCAACCATCTGCGAAAGGTACGACATTGTGCTTTCGCCGACGTAGCTTTGCCAATTCGTGTTGGTGGTAAAACTAGCCGCCGTGTTGAAAGAGAGATGCTCGGACAGGGCCGCCATCTTTTGCGGATTCAGCGGCAGCGCCGCCTGGAGGCGCAAGATCGCGTAGGTGAACAGCATGGTCACAAAGCTGAAGATCAGCATCGCAGCTGCGTAATGCTTCCAATCGTGTTCCTGCTCCGGATCGACGCGGAGCAATTTGTAGGTCAGCCGCTCGATCGGTCTCATGATTGGGTCGAGAAACGTCTTGCCGCGCGCATCCAGGACGCGCAGCAGGTAGAGTCCGAGCGGCTTCGTAATAAGAAGCAGCACGCCGACGTAAAGAGCTAATTGAATCCAGCCGTTAGCATTCATAAATAATCAGCGATTAGAATTTCTCCGGGCGAATAATCGTGAAGATGAGGTAAACGATCAGCCCGAGAGCGATGATTCCGACAATGAGGTTGGTCATAAATGGATCTCCGCTGCGGCTAAACTTTTTCGCACGCCCAAATAAAGGCGAGCATGAGGACGAAGAAACCAATCGTGAGTCCGATGAAAAAGAGGTCTTGCATAAATAGTTAGGTTAAAGATGAGCGTGAAATCCGTCCTCCGTGGTGGATCATGATGTCGATCTGCGCGTTACAGTCTTTTTGCGTAGCTTCTCGCAAATCGAAATGGAAACGAGCGGCAGCGTAAACATGCCCATCGTCACGATGAAGGGAAAAAGATTATGCATAAGTCGTTAGGTTCAGAACGTGAGAATAAAATCCACTGCTGCGGTAAACTGGTCACGATCGCTTGAATCGTTAAATGGATGCGTTCCATTTAGCGCGCGATCATAACGCAGCTCTGGACGAATGGTGAGACCGGAAATTGGTTTCGGCATCGGTGGTTTGATGTTTACGCCGGCTGTGACCGCCCCATAGGTGGTCCTCCCGCCGCCGACGGTGCGCGGATCGATGGTCGGCTCGCCTTCCAAGGCGCGCATCGGGTCATGGGTATCGGCAAACGAGACCAC
>ODAK010003380.1_pt1 | contig 16569 bp, 19 predicted proteins | sample 1539591 | NCBI WGS metagenome assembly ODAK01 (sample SAMEA3539303, study PRJEB22396) | soil metagenome | biome: tundra; feature: field; material: soil | place: USA | collected 2010-05 | depth 0.15 m
CGGGTGAAGTCGCGCCGTACGGGATGGTGCGATGAAGGCTCGACAGAGCCATAGGATCGATGTGAGAGATCTCCTGGCCCTTCTACACAATTGGAAGTGGCATCAGCCAGGGAGGTGTGGCGCGGGCCATCACATTCGATGCCACTTCCTTGGGCGGGGTTGGCGTGCGTCGCGGCGACCATGTGCATGCGGTCGACGGCGATATTGGGCGAGTTCAAGGACTGGTTATCGAACCAGGCAATCACCATGTGACACATGTGCTCCTCCAAGAGGGACATGCATGGGGACGAAGAGAGGTGGCGGTACCCATTGGTGTCGTACGTGAAATTGAAGGCGGGATCCGACTCACCTTGACCAAGCAAGAGGTCAAGGACTTACCTGTCGTCGAACTCGATCATCAAGAAGGATTGCGTGTGGCGAGCGATGCGACCCTTCCGGTGCATGGTGCGCTTGGGGGCGAGCCGGAGATGGCCAAAGAAATTGGAGACGATGAGGTGGTTGCTCCCAACCGGAATGGAATCGAGGATTCCGGTGCCGTTATCGATGAAATCCTGGACCATTGGGCTGGCCGGGAGCGCAAGTGGGCCGAGGAGCGGCTTGAAGCCAAGACTGCGCGGGAGCGGTTCCTCCAGGACTTCAAGGAGATTTCGCAGAACACGATCAAGCCGGCTATGGAGGCGGTCGTGCAGCGCCTCGAAAAGGACGGGGGCGGCGGGATCGTTTGGGATGGCGAATCGCGGACGACGCATCGGCCACGGCTAATTCTTTGGATGTCGCTCGAGGGTGAGATAACAGGAACACCCCGGCAAGATCGAAATCCGTATCTTCAACTTGATGCCAACGTCATTTACCGCAGGATCGACGTATGGGAAGGCGATATGTGGGAAAAGCTGGGGACAAGTAGAGCTACGTCCCCCTGGGAACTCAGCGAGATCTCCTCCGAAAGCATCACCGAGCGGATTGTGGGCATTCTTGAGCAGGCCGCCAGCCACAACGAGGTACCTTGATTTGGCTGCATTAACGCGTTGCTCACCGAGTCCGTTCTCGAGCTCTCGAATGGCAGTGTCCGCCCAATCGAGACGGCTCCCCTTCAACTCGGATGCGAGAGAGCTGCAGTGGGGAACGCCCGGATCAGGCGCCCTTGTCAACCTGCTCTTCGGGGGGGCGCACGATCACGATGGGACAGTGTGAATGCAGCGAACACTGCTGGCTCACTGAGCCTAGGAGTAGCCCGCTGAACCCGCCACGCCCGCGCGATCCGACGACGAGGAGGTCTGCTCCCTTGCTTGCCTCTATGAGGGCCTGGGCGGCTGACCCTTCTTGGATCACTCCCTTGAATGCAATGCCGGGAGCAACGTCAGCAGCGTGTTTGACCGCGTCGTCCAGCAATCGTTGCATGGCGTGCTGGACCTCCTGGGGTGTAACGAAGACGTAGCCTGGGCCATAGACCGCGTGGACCTCCAAGACGGCGCCGCTCTGGGCGGCTTCGGTGGCCGCCCACTCGAGAGCCCGATTGCTTCCCTCCGAACCGTCGATCCCGACCACCACTCGACCCGTTGGTTCTGGTCCCTGTGCTGTCGCTGCCGTGTTCATCCTCGTCCTCCTTGCGCTATCCAGAGGTCATCCCGGTGAGATTCCCTCTTCAATGAAGCCGACAATGGTGGACGGCTCTCTTGGCAGTGTGCCAGGTACCCCTACGAGCGAGTAGGGCCGGAGGTCCCTGGCGAATTGACGCCAGGGGAGAGTGACACTTCAGCTTCTTGGGCTACCTCAAGAGTCCGGTTGAGAACTAGACAACGTTCCTCGGGTGAAGGATTTCGCCCACGACCGGTGCGATCACCGCGCCAAGTTCGAGCACCAAGAAGACCAGCAAGTCATCAACCGTGATGATTCCAGCAATTTCGCTATCTTCGAGGACCGGAAGCCGACGAACGCCGGCATCTTTGAGGATCTTGAATGCTTCGAAGATATCGACCGAGCCCTGGATCACGGTGGGGTTTTCGGACATTACGGTCGCCACGTGCGCGCGTAATGACTGGCCGGTACTGACCGCTCGAATCACAATGTCTCGATCCGTCACGATTCCAAGCAGTTCGCCGCCACTCACGATGAGGAGGGCTCCCACCTCATGGGAACCCATCAAGCCGGCTGCCTCCTCAAGCGTGCATTCGGGGGGCACCGTAACGGGAGCCTTTCGTAGGCATTCTCTGACAAGCATGAAACGTTCCTTTCATGGAATCATGGCAATCGGATGTGCCGGTACGTTGAGTGAATCTTCAATGGCTCGGGATCGTGGCACTCTACAATCGGAAGCAATGCGCCGGAGCCAAGGCTCGAACCGGACTCAGGTGAAATCCTCAGGGCTGATCGGGCATGGAATGGTGGACTATGACGCGACCTGTGAGCTCCTCAGGCTTGATTCCGATCAGGGAATGTCGATCGCCGCCAGCCCAAGCCTGAAGATCCAGTGATCCGAGCCGTTGGAGTTCCTCAGGGTCTTCGACACGGCGAGCGTGGCCCGAGACAACCACACTCCACCCCTCGCTCATTGCTTCATCCACTCGATCGACCTCAAAGCCGACCAGCTCCTTTTCGATCGTTGCAGCCTTGGATTCGTCTGTGCTGAATATGACTTCACCCTCGGTGAACTCGAAGTTCACAGGCAGAGCCACCGGCCCTCGTGGGCTGGCAAAGACGACGCGTCCTACCCCTCCAGACGCCAAGTGGGCGTTGCACTGGTCCGTGGTGAGTGTCTCCAGTACAGGGTGGCGCCCAGCGCGTCCATGGCCGGACGGGCGATCCACTTCTCCGCCCAAGAGGGCGAGAGGTGAGGTATCGAGAGCCAGAGCCACCAGCTGGAGGGTTCCAGCGCTAAGTGATGCATTCGGACTCCGTTCGAAGTAACGAAGATATCCGGGATCGATGCCCGCGCGTGAAGCCAATGTCTCAACACTCAGTCCGAGTTCGCTACGGCGGTGCGTGACCCGTCGGGCCAGATCCCCGGGGAGTGGCACTGGTGCAGGCGGGGCCGGGTTTGCGGCGGGAGTATTCGAAAGATCAGTCATGCTCTCATTGTGGTCGCTCCGGAGTGGTACCCCACAGGGCCGAACGTCCCTTCTGTGGTGGAGCCTATCTCCTGCGACTGGCCGCACCCCTCTTCACAGCGGCATCGACCTCAGCGTAGGCACGACCGAGGTCATGGAGAAGCTGATCGAGCCCTTGTCGCGGGACTTCCACCCTCGGATCGACATCGAGCCGAGCATCGGAGAGCCCCGAACGCCCAGCGTGGCCAGATTCAGTCCGACGAGAAGTCCGTCGATCTGAGTGCGAGACATGGCAAGCCCTGCCTCAAGCGAGAGCCACGACATTAGGTGACTTGGTCAGAATTGATCTGTTGCAGGATGGCCTGAAGTTGATCGCGTCGATCCCGCAGCATACGTTGGAACGCTGGATTGTCAGTGTCGGCGATCTCCGAACTGAGCTCTCCAAGTGCGTGCATCAACAATGCATGAAGCTCACTCACTTGCTTTTCGTCCAACTGTAGTTCCATGGCTAATCTCCTTTACTCTTCGATGGGTACGTCAAGAATTACGGCGAGTTGATCCGCGTGTCCGTGTCGACTTGAGTGCCACCTCTTCATCGCGCGTCAATGCCCACCGGTGACTTCAGCTGGTGTTCATTGGTGACGTGGGACCTCGTCATTCATCGGTGTATCCGTCACGGAAGGTGGCTGACTCTCGCGGAGTCGATTCGGCCATGACGCCGATGGCGGGCGGCTCCCGCCTTCGTAATCGTGGCGGATGGATCGACCGCTGATTCTCTCGGGCTGGATGGAGAAAACCCGCATTCCTGGGTTCATGACGATCGGGCGGGGGATATTGCGCCCGAGTCGCGCCACTTCTTCGTAGGTCATCAACCTCGCCAGCCCCTCCACCTCAACGCTCCAGCCCTCCTTCGAGTAGGGCTCAACATGGTCGATCTCGAAAGTCACGGTCGTCCCGTCGAGATGGTGGGCAGCAAATCCGGGTCGTAGCCTCACCAATATCGTTTCGTCGTAGACCGAGAAGTTGACCGGGATGACGAATGGCGCCGCCTCCCCATTGATCGCGAGCCGCCCCACTCTTCCTGATGCGCCCGCAAGTCTGAGAAGCGTGCGGCATTCGTCTTCGTCGATGACATCTGAACCGTGCCGGTCAAGGGACATCGTGTCAACCTCCGGCAACTATCGGTCCTGTAGCGCCGTCTCGGGCGGCCCAGGTCCACTCTAATATCTCTGGGGGATCCTCGCCGTGTTGACGGGTGTAAAGGCGGGCCTCGAGACGGGCATCGATCATCTCTTGGCGCAACGATGCGCTGTGGTTGCCGAGGTCCGGTACACGATCGAGAACATCGATCACGAGGCGGAAGCGATCAAGATCGTTGAGCATGACCATGTCGAACGGCGTCGTCGTTGTTCCTTCCTCCCGGTAGCCATGCACGTGCATATTGTCATGATTGGCCCGCCGATAGGTCAAGCGGTGGATCAATGCGGGATAGCCGTGAAAGGCGAAAATGACCGGTCGATCGGTGGTGAACAGTGTGTCGAATTCGGTGTCGGAGAGACCGTGGGGATGCTCGGAGGCCGACTCGAGTCGCATGAGATCGACGATGTTGACGACTCGAATCTTGAGGTCAGGCAGTCGCTCATTCAGGATCTGGACGGCGGCCAGCGTTTCCAGCGTCGGAACATCGCCGCAGCACGCCATCACCACATCGGGATCCTGGCCCTCGTCGTTCGATGCAAAAGACCAGATACCCAGTCCCCGCGTACAGTGGTCCATGGCTTCTTGCATGCTGAGCCAGTCGTGTTGAGGCTGCTTACCTGCCACGATCACATTGATGTACTGACGACTCCGAAGACAATGGTCGGCCACCGAGAGTAGACAATTGGTGTCCGGGGGCAGATACACGCGGGCCACCGATGCCTTTTTGGTCACGACATGATCGAGGAACCCGGGATCTTGGTGGGAGAAGCCATTGTGGTCCTGACGCCAGAGATGGCTGCTCAGCAAGTAGTTCAAGGACGCGATGGGTGGACGCCAGCTCACCTCGCCCGAGACCTTGAGCCACTTGGCGTGCTGGTTCAGCATGGAGTCGACAATGTGGATAAATGCCTCGTAGCAGTTGAACAACCCATGGCGACCGGTCAGTAGATACCCCTCGAGCCATCCCTGGCACTGGTGTTCGGAAAGCATTTCGACGACGCGACCATTCGTTGCCAAATGATCGTCGCTTGATCTGATCTCGGCCTCCCACACGCGATCGGTGACCTCGAAGACGTCTTGGAGCCGGTTTGAGGCAGTCTCATCGGGGCTGAATAGTCTGAAATTATTGGGATTCTTGACGATGACATCGCGCATCCACGTACCAAGGACCCGGGTTGGCTCCCGCATCACGGTGCCGGGTTGCGGAACTGCGACGCCGTAATCTGAAAAGTCAGGTAGCTCGAGGTCGACAATTTCGGATCCGCCATTTGCGTGCGGGTTGGCACTCATCCTCCGTACGCCGACAGGCACAAAGTCGTCGATGTCACCCACCGGTCGACCCTGGCGGTTGAAAAGCTCGTTCGGATGATAGCTATGCAGCCACTCCTCGAGTTGGGCCAAGTGGGCGGGGTTCGTTCGCACTTCTGCGAGTGGGACTTGATGGGAGCGAAACGACCCTTCCATGGCCAGCCCATCGACGAACTTCGGCCCGGTCCAACCCTTAGGGGTGCGCAGGATCACCATGGGCCAAATGGGGCGCTGTCCCGGGGAGCTTGCGCGTGCCGATGACTGAATCTCTGCAATCTCATCGAAGGCGAAGTCCAAGGCGACTGCCATGCGCTGGTGCACCTCCATCGGTTTCTCTCCGTCGAAGCCGCCCTCGACAATAATGGGGTGATAGCCGTAGCCTGAGAAGAGGGAGACCAACTCTTGGGTCGGAATCCTGGCCAATAGTGCCGGCGCGGCGATTTTGTATCCGTTGAGGTGCAGGATCGGCAGCACCGAACCGTCATGCACCGGGTCAAGGAACTTATTCGAATGCCAACCAGTGGCGGCCGGTCCGGTTTCCGCTTCCCCATCGCTCACGACGCAGGCGACAACGAGGCCAGGGTTGTCAAATGCCGCCCCGAAGGCGTGGGAGAGGGAATAGCCGAGTTCGCCCCCCTCGTGGATGGATCCTGGGGTCTCGGGAGAGGCATGGCTCGGAATCCCACCCGGGAAGGAGAACTGGCGAAAGAGCCGGGTCATGCCGACTTCGTCCCTTGAGATGTGCGGGTAGAGCTCGGAATAGGTGCCCTCGAGCCATGCGTTTGCGACAACCGCCGGCCCGCCGTGTCCGGGACCGCAGACGAACATGGTATTGGTATCGCGTTCGGTGATGACCCGAATGAGGTGAGCGTAGATGAAATTGAGGCCAGGGCTCGTACCCCAGTGGCCAATCAATCGTGGCTTCGTGTGCTCAGGTCGGAGGGGCTCGCGCGCCAACGCGTTCTCGAGCAGGTAGATCTGGCCAACGGCAAGATAGTTGGCCGCTCTCCAGTAGGCATCGAGTTGAGTGAGCTCTGTATCGAGAGCACCAGTCGGGTGGAACCCGGAAAATGATGGCGGAAGTTGTTGAGTCATCGCCGTCCATCATGAGCCCACGCCTGTCCTCTCGCACAGGGCCAACAGTCCCTAGCCGGATGTGACGGACGTCCCTGCGGCGTGCGCGTTGCCTCGTGCGTTCTGTGGTGGGACCTTCGGCCCTATTTCATTCTGCGCTGCTCACTTAGCGTTTAACCGACCAGAGCGCAGCAATGGAGGCACTGATGACCTTGACGACGGATCCCAAAACCACTGAGACGACAAGCGTGTCGGCGGTTGACACGCCCTCTCCCGGAGCACCCTTCGTGGCGCCCGGCCGCGCTGGCAGCGTGGTCGACGTGAAAGCCCGCTACGAAAACTTCATCGGCGGCAAGTGGGTGGCCCCCGTCAAGGGGCAGTACATGGTCAATGTCAGTCCGGTCAATGGAAAGCCCTTCTGCGAGGTGGCCAAGTCCAGTGCCGAGGACGTCGAACTGGCCCTCGATGCCGCCCATGCGGCCAAAGATGCTTGGGGTGAGACCTCACTCACCGAGCGCGCCGCTGTCCTCAATCGCATTGCCGACGCCATCGAGGCCAACCTCGAGATGCTCGCCGTGGCCGAGACCTGGGAGAACGGTAAGCCTGTTCGCGAGACACTGGCTGCGGATATTCCATTGGCTGTTGACCACTTCCGCTACTTTGCCGGGGCTACCCGCTCGCTCGAAGGGCGATCCACGGAGATCGATAAAGACACCGTGGCCTACCACTTTCACGAACCACTCGGCGTGGTGGGACAGATCATCCCCTTCAACTTCCCCCTCCTCATGGCCGCATGGAAGATCGCCCCGGCGCTCGCGGCGGGCAACTGCACCGTGGTGAAGCCCGCCTCGCCCACCCCGTGGTCAATCCTGAAACTGGCCGAGGTCATTGGGGACATCGTGCCTCCGGGGGTACTCAATATCATCACCGGGCCCGGCGGCGAGATCGGCAAGGCCCTGGCTTCGAGCCCGCGCATCGCCAAGATTGGATTCACTGGCGAGACCACGACTGGACGGCTCATCATGCAGTACGCCGCCCAGAACTTGATTCCTTCGACCGTTGAGCTCGGTGGCAAGTCGCCCAACATCTTCTTCGCCGACGTCATGGACCATGACGACGAGTATCTGGATAAGGCAATCGAGGGACTTGTCCTTTACGCCTTCAACAAGGGCGAGGTCTGCACCTGCCCGTCACGGGCGCTGATTCATGAGTCCATTTACGACCGCTTCATGGAACGTTGCCTGGCTCGGATCGCGCTGATCCGCCAGGGGAATCCGCTCGATCCGTCCACCATGATCGGACCGCAAGTTTCCGTCCAACAGATCGACAAGATCGCCTCCTACATCGACATTGGCCGCCAGGAAGGGGCGGAGTGCCTCATCGGGGGCAATCGTGCCGAGATCGGCGGCGAGTGTGACGGCGGCTACTACTTCGAGCCCACGGTCCTCAAAGGCCACAACAAGATGCGAGTCTTCCAGGAAGAGATCTTCGGCCCCGTCTTGGCCGTCACTACGTTCAAGGACGAAGCGGACGCCATCGAGATTGCCAACGACACCCTGTACGGCCTCGGGGCTGGTGTGTGGACCCGCAATGGCAACCTCGCCTACCGCATGGGGCGGGCGATCAAGGCTGGACGGGTATGGACGAACTGCTATCACCTCTACCCGGCCGGTGCTGCCTTCGGCGGCTACAAGATCTCCGGAGTCGGTAGGGAAAACCACCAGATGATGCTTGAGCACTACTCACAGACCAAGAACCTCCTGGTGAGCTACAGCACAAAGCCGCTTGGCTTCTTCTAAAGAAGAACACGAGTCAATGAACCAGTCTTCGGAAGGAGTGGTTGCCACTTCGGCTGCCCTCGATGCCATCGCTCGCCTTGTCGAGCAGCACGGCCCGATCATGTTCTTCCAGTCGGGTGGTTGTTGCGACGGCAGTTTGCCGATGTGCTTCGAAGACGGGGAGTTCGTCATCGGCGCTCATGACGTACTGCTGGGCCGGGTGGGAGGATGTCCGTTCTATATTGACGGACGTCAATATGAAGTATGGAAGCACACACAGCTGATCCTGGACGTTGGCGATGGGGCGCCCGAAGGATTCTCGCTTCCTGCTGGGGCCGAGGCCCACTTCGTCATCCGCTCGAAAGTCTTCAGACGTCACCTTCACGCATCAGTGAAGCCAGAGCTTGGGAGGGAGGGGCCAGCGTGACGAAGAGCGTACTTTCTGCCATAGCGCAGGTCCTGCCCGACGATGGCCATGACTACCTCACGAAGCTTGACATTCGTCGTGGGTGGGGGAATGTCCTCTACGTTCGACTCCATACCACCGTGCCCCCCTCCGAAGCTGGGCGAGAGTTCGGGGGTCGACTCCGAGATGCCATTCGCGAAGCCCTCGGAGAGGAACGACACTCCGTCGAAATTGTCTGGGGCGCAATCGGCTAGCAGTTCTGGCGGTGGAAATCGGCGGACGGGGGACCTTCGGCCCTAGGGCATTCCTGGCAGAGGCGCGATCTTGGACCGGGGAGTCTCTCGGAGAAAGGTCCGCTATGAGGGCAGCCGCCGTACACCAAGTCAACGAAGCGTTGTGTATCGAAGATCTGCCCACCTCAGAATCCTTCGAGCAGCTTGAGAAAGGGGAGGTGGATGCCCGGCTTGTCTTCGACTTCTGTTGATGAAGCTCTGCGTGAGGCAGACATGACGGCCTCCGCGGCCGGCGCGGGAGTGCCTGCCCGCTACCCCAGTGAACTGGAGCGTGACGTCGTCAGCGGAGGAAACCTTCGTTACCACGTCCGACCCATCCGATCCGACGATGGCCCCCGGTTGGTGGCGTTTCATCATCACCTCTTGCCACGCTCGGTCTTCATGCGTTTCTTTACGTTTCATCCGGAACTGTCGTCCAAGGAGGTGGAGCGTTTCACCTGTGTGGACTACGTGAATCGGCTTGCCCTGGTGGCCGAGATCGATGATCGGCTGATTGCGGTGGGTCGTTATGACAGTGCACCGGGAGCGACCGAAGCCGAGGTGGCCTTCGTGGTGTCCGATGAGTTTCAGCATCACGGGATTGGCGCGTTACTCCTCGATGAATTGGTGCGGGCAGCCAGGGCGAGAGGCATCACGGCCTTTCGAGCCGAGACGCTCTGTGAAAATCACGCCATGCTCGATGTCTTCCGTCACGCTGGATTTCCCGTCACTTCGAGTGTTGAGTACGGAACGGTGACCCTCCACTTTCCGATAGAGCCAACTGACGCGTATGAAGCGGCCCTGGCCGACCGCGAAGCTTCACGCCAATGGGGAGAAGACAGGCAGGCGACTCCTCCTGATGCAGGAGGGGCATGAAACTCATAGTGGCCGGACCTACTGGCACAGCCCAGCACGACGGGGGAACATTCCACCCCGAACAACAGGCGCGGATCTTCTCCGTGATGGATGGCATAAGGGCGCTCAGTCTCGAAGACGAGGTCGTTTACCCGCCCACGCAAGGCGCCGAGCTGAGCGACCTCGCTCGTGTCCACTCGACCGCCTACCTCACCGAGCTCGAGGCATTCTGTGCCAAGGGTGGGGGTGACATCGATCCCGACACCTTTGCTCGACCAGACTCATGGAATGCCGCGAGACGGGCGGCAGGAGCCGGCTTGGCCGCCATTGCGAGTTTGGAGGAGCACGGCGAGGGCGTGGCTTTTGTGCCGGTCCGCCCGCCAGGACATCATGCCGAACGTGACAGGGCAATGGGGTTTTGCCTCCTGAACAACGTGGCGGTAGCAGCGGCGTCATTGACGGCACGGGGGGAGCGAGTCCTCATTGTGGACTGGGATGTCCATCACGGAAACGGAACGCAGTCAATCTTTTGGGACGATCCCAAAGTCCTCTACGTTTCGACTCATCAGTACCCGTTCTTCCCGGGAACCGGGAGAGCCACCGAGGTCGGAGGACCAAGAGCACTGGGTCTTACGGTCAATATTCCACTGCCGGCGGGGGCAACGGGCGATGTCGTGCGATCAGCCATCGACCACGTGGCGCGTCCAACCATCGAGGAGTTCTCCCCCGACTGGGTACTGGTCTCGTGTGGGTTTGACGCGCATCAAGCAGATCCCATGGGCGATCTCGCACTCTCGAGTGGCGATTTTGCCGAACTAGCCCGGATGGTGAGTGAGTTCAGTCCTCGCCCAGGGCGCTTGGCCTTGTTTCTCGAGGGCGGCTACAACCAGATAGCTCTGCAGATATCAGTGACTGACACGCTCGGAGCGCTACTCGGTCTCCAGACCCATCCTTCCGCACCGACTCACGGCGGTCCGGGCATGAACGAAATACGCTCGTCCCTATCTGATCGCCATCGGGGGTTGGAGCAAATGCACGCGACGATGTCGAGCGCGAAAGGTGACGGATGAACACGGGACCAACGATCGTGGTGGGATACGACGGTTCAGTGGACTCCACGGCAGCGCTGCGCTGGGCCGCTCGATTATCGGGGGCAATCGGAGCCCGACTCCGGATTGTCCACGCTGTGGGTCTCTTGGAGCACGCTGGACTCTTGCCCGATCACGTCACGGTGCACCGCGAGACGGCATTGCGGATAGCCACCGGAGCAGGCGGAGATCCGGGACGGATCGAGTGGTCCGTGGTCGACGGTGATCCATGCTCAGCGATGCTCCGCATGACCGTGCCACCCGAATCAGCCGATCTCGTGGTGGTGGGCTCCCGCGGATCCGACGCCCACGGGGGCTCACTTCTCGGAAGCACGAGCCTCGAGCTTGCAGAACGCTCTACAATACCCGTGACGATCGTGCCTTCGGGACGTGAAGAGGAAGATCCCGCACCAGTCTGATTGTGATGCACGGGAGGGGGTTGCCGTCGGCGAGTGAACCCCTCCCGTGCTTTCAGCGAACGATGACGACCGAGCAGGGCGCCCGTCGCATGCAGTAGTGGCCGACCGAGCCGACCAGCAACTCCTCGAAACCGCCCATTCCCCGCGACCCCACAATCAGGAGATCCGCCCCTTGGCTTGCCTTCACGAGCGCCGGTCCCGGAGGTTGTTCGGTTGCCTCACCACGTACGACGACATCGGGTGCGACGTCGGCGACGTGGCTGATGGCGTGGTCCACCAAGGAGCGAGCCTGTTGCCGGACTTCTTCGACTGTGGTGGTGAAGGCATAGCCGATCGCCATGGGGAACATCCAGGCCGTGACAATGTCGAGGACGGCGCCGCTTTGCTGCGCTTGGGTGATAGCCCATTCAAGGGCTCGTGCGCCTTCACTGGAGCCGTCTATCCCGACCACGATGCGGTGTTGCGAGGCGGACGGTTCCAGCGCCGCCTCATTGCTCTCCGCAGCAGTCCCCGTCGATGACGACGTGTCGGTGTTCATGCGACGGCTCGGTGCACCAGGACGGGACAGTGTGCGTTGGTGGCGCAGTACTCGCTGACGGAGCCGATCAGCATGCCCACGAACTCACCGTGTCCCCGACTTCCGACAACGAGGAGATCCGCCCCTTTGGAGGCCTCGACCAAGAGGGGGGCGGGATTCCCCTGCACCACACGGAACGTGACCTCGATGTCGGGGTACTTGGTACGCAGGTCAGCTGCCGCCTTCGACAACATCTCGGGCATGCCTTCCGAGGGGTTGTACCCCTCGGGGAAGTACATCGCCCAACCGTATGTTGTCGGCCAATCCCAGGTCATGATCATCTCCAGGGCCGAGTGGGTGAGGGTGGCTTGTCGACCGGCCCAATCGAGAGCGTCCAAGGATGCAGGAGAACCGTCGATCCCGACGACGATCCTGGCCGGAACCATTTCGGAGTCCGGTAGTAGAGGGGTGTCAGGCGTCATGGTGTTTTTCCTTTTCAAGATTCGGGTTGAAGTGTGCCGTCGTAGATCGTGGTGCCAGCGGTCCCGGCGAGCACTTCGGCCGCGTCTTCTAACCGGCCGATAGCAGCGACGTGGTGAGTACCGCGCACGAAACGGCACGCCGCCGCCACTTTGGGCCCCATTGAGCCCGAAGGAAACTGCAATTCCTCGAGCTCGCGGGCGCTGATGCGATCGATCGATCGCGCATTGGGCGTCCCGTAATCCAACTCGACCGCAGGCACGTCCGTCAGAAGGAGGAGTGCCTCGGCCGCGAGGTTCTGCGCCAATAACGCTGCGGTCGCGTCCTTGTCGATGACCGCCTCGACGCCGTGGAGCTGTCCCTCGGGACCTCGTCGGACCGGGATACCTCCACCTCCGGCACAAATCACGACGGCGCCGTCGGCCAGTAGGACCTTGATGGTGGGCAGCTCGATGATCTCTTGGGGTTCGGGTGATGCGACCACCCGCCTCCAACTGTTGCCGTCGGGGCGCACCTGCCATCCCCAGCGACGAGCCTTGGTCTGGGCTTCGCCCTCGTCGTAGATGGGGCCGACAAACTTCGTCGGATTTCCAAAGGCCGGGTCGTCGTCGGCGACGAGGGTCTGGGTAATGAGGCTGACGACCTGCTGCCCCGGTAGCGCATTCTCGAGGGCCTGCAGGAGCAAATAGCCGATCATGCCCTGCGTCTCGGCCCCGAGTGTGTCAAAGGGATACGGATGGGGGAGGTCCGGATCCCGAGCGCTTTCGAGTGCCAACAAGCCCACTTGAGGACCGTTTCCGTGTGTGATGACGAGGTCGTGTTCGAGAGCAAGTGGAACGAGCGCTTCGACCGCGGCGATGACATGCTCTTGTTGGATCTCGGCGACCAGAGGTTCACCGCGCTCCAAGAGTGCATTTCCTCCCAGAGCCACGACAATTCTCATGTGCGGCTCTCGCTGGATTGGCCGAGCGTTGCCACCATGACCGCCTTGATCGTGTGGAGACGGTTCTCAGCTTGGTCGAAGACAACCGACGCAGGTGATTCGAACACGTCTTCGGTCACCTCCATTGCCGAAAGCTTGAACTTGTCGTAGATCATGTGACCAATCTCAGTGTTGCGGTTGTGCAGGGCCGGGAGGCAGTGCATGAACCGAGTGGATGGGTTACCAGTCATGGCCATGACTCGCTTGTTGATCTGATAATGGGTGAGCTTTTCGATTCTCGAAGCCCACTCCTCTGTGGGCTCGCCCATGGAGAGCCACACATCTGTGTACAAGAAGTCGGCGCCCTGCACGGCCGCAGCGACATCTTCGGTGACGGTGACCCGTGCGCCGGACGCCTTCGCCAAGTCGCGGGCGATCCCTTGGACTTCGATGCTCGGCCAGAGCGATTTCGGTGCGCAGATCCGCACGTCCATGCCCAAGAGGGCTCCTGTCACCAAGAGCGAGTTGGCCGTGTTGTTGCGGGCATCTCCGAGGTAGGCGTAGGAAACGGATTCGAGAGGTGTGGTCGAGTAGTCGCGCATGGTCAAGATGTCGGCCAACATTTGTGTGGGGTGCCACTGGTCGGTGAGCCCGTTCCACACCGGTACTCCGGCCCACTGAGCCAACGTCTCGACGTCCTGATGGGCGAAGCCACGAAACTCGATGCCGTCGTACATGCGACCGAGCACGCGCGCTGTGTCTTTGACTGTCTCCTTCTTACCCAACTGCGTCTCACCTGGACCGAGATAGCTGACATGGGCTCCTTGGTCATGAGCGGCCACCTCGAACGCCGAGCGCGTGCGCGTCGAGGTCTTCTCAAAGATCAGTGCGATATTGCGGCCTTTGAGGGAGTGATGCTCTTGGTGGGAGCGTTTCTCGTTCCGCAGCTCCTCCGCGAGCTCGATGAGGGAGAGGAATTCAGTCTTGGTGAAGTCGATCTCTTTGAGAAAACTTCGTCCGGTGAGATTCAATCCTGATCCTCCAACGAGGTTGTGATGACCTGTCATGCCGGATCCCGCTCGATCGGACACGTCATACAGCGCGGGCCACCGCGGCCCCGGCCCAGTTCTTCGCCGGCAATGGTGACGACTTCGATGCCGTGCTTGCGCAACATGGTGTTCGTGGCGACATTACGTTCGTATCCCATCACCACGCCGGGAGCGACGGCCAGGTAGTTCGTTCCGTCGTCCCATTGCTCTCGCTCAGCAGCTCGAATGTCCTCATCAGTCGTGAGAACCGTGATCTCGTCGACCTCCAAGGCATCGGCCAGTGTGGTCCAGAGGTTCTGGTTGCGCACCACAGCGAGTGTGGAGGGCGTCTTGCCGGCCGTCAGGGTCCAGCTACGCAGATGCCGGTCGAAGAAGGGATAGAGCACAAAGGTCCCGACATCGACCATCGACATCACGGTATCGAGGTGCATGAAGGCATGGCTGTGCGGAAGCTCGATGGCGATGACCTGATCCGCTTGGTCGCTGGCGAAAAGTGCTTTGGCCACTATCTCGACAGCCATCGGCGATGTCCTCTCGCCCATCCCGATGAGTACGTTGCGATGCCCGATGACATGGACGTCACCGCCCTCAAGCGTTGCCGGTTGGTGGGGCTGGTCCCCGTCGCCGTAGTAGACGGTGAATTTCGAGTCGAACATCGGGTGGAAACCATAGATGGCGCGGGTGTGGAGTGTCTCGCGCTGGCGGGCCGGCTTGGCCATCGGGTTGATGGTCACACCGTTATATATCCAGCAGGAATTGTCTCGCTGGAACAGGTGATTCGGAAGTGGCGTCAGAACGAAGTCGTCGGCCCGGAGCATGTCCCATTTGAGGCTGTGGGCGCCCTTGGGATGTAGGTCAGCCTTGAGCACGCCTCCGACGAGGTACTCGGCCAACGATGCCCCATCGAGTCGCTCGAAGAGCTCTCGCACGGGATCCACCAACGAAGGTCCGAGATTCTCCGGCGTGCAGAGCCGGTCGAGGACGAAAGCCCGGCCGTCGGGCACCTCGAGGGTTTCGGCCAGAAGCTGTCCGTAGTAGTGAACCTCCACTCCCTTGTCCCGAAGTGCCTGGGCGAAGGCGTCATGCTCTTCCCTCGCCTTCTTGGCCCACATCACATCGTCGAAGAGCAGCTCGCCGATGTTGTCCGGAGTCAGCCGGGAGAGCTCTAGGCCCGGTCGGTGAATGATGGCTCGACGAAGTTGGCCGACCTCTGAATCAACTCGAAATGTCATTGCATACTCCCGTCTGCGGCTTGTGATTGCGGTCTGTTCGGCAATGGCCGAGTCATTCCGACCCGACCAGCTCGACGACCGGCGCCTCAGTGGTGAAGTCCTTCGGTTCGGCCGCCTCGCCGAGACGCTGGCGGCGGGCATTCAAGAAGGCGTACAGGATCAGCCCGACCAAAATAACGACGAGCGCCTGGTAGACGACCTGGTACCCCGAAGCGAAGGTCACCCACAGGGAGAACAAGACGCTCGCTCCGGCGACCGAAAGGTCCCGGGCCAGCTGCCAACCCTGGACACGCCGACGGCGTGACACGAGGTAGGTAAGTTGGGCGATGGCCGAGAAGAAGTACGGGATGGCGACGGTGACCACGGTGAGGTCGACCAAGTAGGTGAAGACCGTGAGCCCCGCGCTGGTGTTGTAGCGCCACAACATCAGCAGTGTCGGCAACGCGGTCCCGACCAGAATGCCGAACCAGGCCGTTCCTTTGCGATCGGTCCAGGTGAACGGCCGGGGGAACAGGTCGTCCTGGGCGATGGCCCGCGAGGTCTCGGTGACGATCAGGGTCCAACCGTTGAGGGCCCCGATTCCGGACACAACGGCAATGGCGGCGATGAACTTCCCTGCCCACGCTTCATGGGGGAAGATGGACTGGAAGGCGTTGACGAAGGGCGAACCGGTGTTGACCAGCGTATGGTGGGCCACCAGACCCATGACCGCCGCGGTCACCAGCACGTACAGCATGGCGCTGATGACGGTGCCCAGCATCGACGAACGGAGGACGTTCTTACGTGGGTCCCGAACCCGCTTGGCGGTGACGGCCGCTGCCTCAACGCCGATGAAGGAAAAGAGGGCTACTCCAGCAGCGATCCCGATGGCGCTGTAGAGGCTGCCACCCGACGCGTTGAAGGCCCCAAAGTGGACCTTTTGGAC
>ODAK010003381.1_pt1 | contig 16567 bp, 16 predicted proteins | sample 1539591 | NCBI WGS metagenome assembly ODAK01 (sample SAMEA3539303, study PRJEB22396) | soil metagenome | biome: tundra; feature: field; material: soil | place: USA | collected 2010-05 | depth 0.15 m
AGCTGATGATCTCCCAGTCCCACATCGCCATCGTCCCGAACTCCGACGTCAGGACAAGGATCGGCAGGGCCAGGGCGCGGATCTCCGCGACGCGGTGATAGGCGTCGCCGATCAGCTGAGGGAACAGCACGGCGTCCGCGTCGGGGATCTGCGCCCCGATCGGAAGCGGCTCGAACACGTCTGCGACATCCTCGAGCAATTCCCGCAACCGGCGTATCTGCGCGGTGAGTTCGGGATCGTCGGCGGCGCCGAAGAACAGCGGCGCGAGACGGGCCTTCATCTGCGTGTGGACGCTCATCTCAGCGTCGGCCTTCGATCAGGCCCGCGAGGTAGGACCTGCTCCTCTGCGCCTCGTCGATCGTCCCACACTCGACGCTGAGGGTGATCTCTCGGTCGAGCGGGTCGAGGAGGTGCAGGATGCGCTCCCAGTCGACGACGCCCTCGCCGCAGGCGCATCCCACCGGGGTGCCGGTGACCTTGCCGCGCTCGCGTTCTGAGTCTTCGAGCGAGATGTCCTTCGCGTGCACGTGATGCACGCGTTCGATGACCCGCTCGAGCGCCTCGTAGGGGTCCTCGGCGCCTGCGAGGTAGGCGTTTCCGGTATCCCAGTTGACTTGGATCCAGGGCGAGGGGACGAGGTCGGCGATCCGGAGCAGCCCTTCGGAGGTCTTTGTGTAGATGCCGTGCGGCTCGAGGCAGACATACACGTCGTGCCGGCCTGCAACGAGCGCGGCTTTCTCGAGCGTGTAGCGCATCACCTCGTGGGCGTGCTCGTCGTCCATCCAGTCCGGCTTCACCATCTCGTCAGTGTTCACGAACCGCGCCTCGACGGCATCCGCCAGCACGATCGCCCGCGTCAGCCTCGGCACCGCTGCTTCCGGCTTCATCAGCGGGCTGTGGCCGCTGATGCTCGAGACCTTGACGCCGTATCGGTCGCAGATCTCCCTCATCAGGAGTGGGTCCTCCTCCATCGAGAACGAGTGGAAGTAGTGCACTTCGCTCAGCAGCTCCCAGCCGGTGTGCACCATCGGCTCGATCCATTGGTATCCGAGCTCAGACGCAATCCGCACGCCTTCCTCGAAACCCTTGTCCGCACTGCGGACGAACTCCATATTCAACGCCACGCGATAGGTGGCCATCAACATTGCCCCCGTGACTTGAGTGTGACACCGACCGAGGGAGGAACCCTGGCAAACAGGGCCCCTCCCTCGACCACATGGCTACTTAGGCGGATTCGCAACCGCCGCGAGCAGCGGCACCGACATGTACTTGTTGACGAGCGTGGGGCTGTTGAACAGCGTCCACGGCACCGCCTTGCTGGTGTTGTTCTTGGTGACAAACGCCGTATAGGAGTAGTACAGCTTGCCGCCGGAGATCTTGTGGTTGAGATACGCGTCGATCAGCCGGACCGAGTTCAGGCCTTCGAGCGCCGGCGAGTCGGTGTCTGTGGCCTTCAGCCAGCCGGCCTTGACGCCGACGAGGCCGTAGGGCGCACCGTTGCACGAGACAATGGTGACCTGCTTGTCCTTGTGCGCGGCGACCAGTGCCGTGTGCGCACCGACGGCCATGTCCTCGTTCTCGACGTAGACACCGGCGAGGTTGGGGTATTGGCCGATGATGTTCTGCATCGCCGTATATGCCGCAGGCCGCAGCCAGTGCCCGGTCTGCGTCGTGACGTACTTGATCGCGCCACCGCCGCAGGTCAGCGGCGGGTTACCCGCCGTGACATTACCCGTGCAGCCCAGCCCCGTCAGGAACCCCGTCCGGTAGCCCTCCGCGTCACCACGCCCAAGCTGACCGGTGATCACGGCAACCTGACCCTTGACGTGGGCCTTCATGTACGCGCCCACCGGGACGCCGTAGGGGACCAGGTTCACCTGCTCAAACCCGATCACGCCCTTCTGGTTGATGTACGCGTGCGAGTAGCCGTACATCAGGAAGATCGGCACACCCGCCCGAGAAGCGGCGGCGATCGTCGCCGTCTCAGTCGCCAGCCCAACCGAGTACCCGTCGATAGCCTTTGCGCCGGCCGCGATCGCGTTCTGCACGTTCGCCAACTCGACGGACGGACTGATGTTCGGGTTCGAATACACCTTCACCGTGTAGCCCAGCTTCGCCGCAGCCGCCTCGGCACCCTTCAGACCGTACTGGTAATACAAATCCGGCCCGGATAACAAGAACGCGATCGTTCCTTTGCCGGCCGCGGCGCCAGCGGGCGCCTGCGTAATGCCCATCACCGCCGCCAACGTGATCGTCGCACAAACGGCGAGGACGATTCGACGTGCTTTCGAGACCATGTCTCTACCCTCCATTTGAGTTGTGGAACGTTTTGCTGGAACAGCCTGCCATCGCTGAGGAGCTGGCGCCCCTTCTAACTGCGTATTTACGTGAGTGTCGCATTAGCGTTGCGCCCGGGTGACCATGACAGCGATGATGATGATCGCGCCGAGCGCCATCTGCTGGTAGTTGCTGGACAAGCCTGCGAAGACGATCGCGTTCTGGACGATGCCGTACAAGGCCACGCCCTGGAGCGAGCGAAACGCGCCTCCGCGCCCACCGAAGAGCGCGGTGCCGCCGATTACGGCGCACGCGATCGACTCCAGCTCGAAGTTTTGCGCCAGGTTGAACGACGCCTCGTTGATCTGACCGGCGAGCACCATTCCGGTGACCCCGACAAGCAGGCCCATGAGCGTGTACAGGTAGATCTTGGTGCGCTTCACCGGGATCCCGGACAGATACGCCGCCTCCTCGTTGCCCCCGATCGCATATGCACGCCGCCCCAGCGGCGTCCAGCGCAAGAATGCGAACGCGAGCAGGAGCACGACGACGAACGGGACGACCACCGACGGCAACCCGAAGAACGGCGGGCCGGACGGCAGGTAGCCACCGAAGGCCGTGTACAGTCCCTTCATGTCGTTGACCGGTGCGCCGCCGGTCAGTTGGGTGTCGAGCCCGAACAGGAAGATCGACATGCCCAGCGTGATGATGAACGGATGGGCCCGGTTCTGGGCGGCGAGCACGCCGTTCACGAATCCGACAGCCGTCGCGGCCGCGATCCCGACGGCGACGGCCAGCAACAGCGGGTGTCCGTGCTCGAGCAACAGGCCGGTGACGATGCTCGAGAAGGCAATGTTGTAGCCGACCGAGAGGTCCAGCCCGGCCGAGATCAACAGCACCGTCTGTCCCATCGTCACGATGCCAAGCGGCGCGATCTGGCTCAGAATGTTCTCGAAGTTGTTGATCGTGAAGTAGCGGTCAGACCGAAACGAGGTGGCCACGACGATCAACACCATCACCGCAACGGGCCACACCGAGTAGACGTCCACACCCCGTAGCCGGGCCCGGGCCAGAAGCTTCCGCGGCGCCTGCGGCACCTGCGGCGCCTCCTTTAGCGCAGACTCAGTGCCAGTCATGCGGCCACCGCCCCGGCAGCCCCGACCGTCAGGTCAAGCACCTGCGCATAGCTCGTGTCAGCGGCCGGCAGGTCCCCGACGACGCGACCCGCCCGCAACGCGAGCACGCGGTCGACGAACTCCAGCAGATCGCGGATGTCGGTCGAGATCACCAATACCGCCTTCCCGCCCGCCGCAAGCTCCCGAAGGATCCGATGAATCTCTGCCTTGGAGTGCACGTCCACTCCTTGCGTTGGCTCCTCGAGGACAAGCAGCGAAGCTCCGGCGGCGAGCGCTTTCGCCAACAACACCTTTTGGCGGTTCCCGCCGCTGAGGTTCCGCACCAGCGTGTCGACCGACGAGGTGGCGATGCCGAGATCGCGCACGAGGCGCTCCGCGATCTGCCGCTCCCGCCGCAGCGAGAGAAGCCCGTGACGCGTCAGCGCTCCCAGATCGACCATCGTGACGTTCTTTGCCAGCGACAGAATCGACACCAGTCCCTGACGGTCGGGATCCTCGGGAACGAGAAAGACGCCCTGCCTGATGGCATCGCCCGGACCGCGCGGCGTGTACAGCTCGCCCCGTAGCCGCAGCCGCCCCGACACGAGTTTCTCGATCCCAAACGCGACCCGTGCGATGCTGTGCCCGCCGGCGCCAATCACGCCCGTGATGCCGACAACCTCGCCCGCGTGAACGTCGAGGTCGATGTCGTGGAGGATATCCGTCGTGAGATGCTCGATTGCGAGCACCACCGGCTCGCTGGTGCGCGACGCGGCGCCGGACGAAGCGACCACGTCGAGGCGACGGCCGGCCATCAACGTGACAACCTCATCCTGCGAGAGCTCCACCACCGGGCGCGTCGCCACGAGCTCGCCGTCGCGCAGCACCGTCACCCGGTTCGCGAGATCAAAGACCTCGTCGAGATGGTGCGAGACATAGAGCACACCGATACCCTCGGCGGTCAGATCGCGAACCAGCGCGAACAGCCGCGCCGCCTGCTCGGCATCCAGCGCAGCAGTGGGCTCATCCAGGATCAGCAGCTTTGCTCGCCGGAATAGCGCCTTGGCGATCGCGACCTGCTGCCGCTCGGCCGGCGCCAGGCGGGCAACCGGCGTCTCCGGATCGATATCGAGGCGAAAGCGCTCCAGCAGCGAACGCGTCACCGCGTTTGCGTCGCGACGGGAGATCAACAGCCGGCCGCGCGTCGGCATGTGGCCCAACAGGACATTCTCCGCCACCGACAGCCACGGCACCAGCTGCGGCCGCTGATGTACTGCCGCGATACCCAGAGCGTACGCGCGGACCGGCGAATACGCCTTAATCTCAACACCGCCCAACACGATCCGGCCCGCGTCCGGCGGATAGACGCCAGACACGCATCTCACCAGCGTCGACTTGCCCGCACCGTTCTGACCGACCAGCGCATGCACCTCAGCCTCATTCACGACGAGGCTCACGTCACGTAGTGCCTGCACGCCCGGGAAGCGCTTGCTCACGGCCTCGATCACGAGCAACGGAGCCTGTGCCGACGTGGTTGCCATCTCAGTCATGCGGGCGTTTTTTCTAGGACAGGGAGCAGGTCGTGCAGGAACGCGAGGCCCTCCGTGGCGAGTGCATCGGGCGACTCAGCCAACGGCCGCCACAACGAGACGGCTCGTGCAATCTCCTGGATCTCCGGGGTGAACGACTCGATCACCACCTGGCCCGTGTAGCCGATCTCGCCGAGTGCGACGGCGACCCCCGTCCAGTCGATGTGGCCGGTTCCCGGGGCGCCTCGATCGTTCTCACACGCGTGAACGTGGAACACGCGCCCGCCCGCCAGCCGGATCGCCTTCGGGAGCGAGCGCTCCTCGATGTTCATGTGAAAGGTGTCAAGCAGCAGCCCGACGTTCGCGAGCCCGATCCGCTCACACAGCTCCACGCCCTGCGCGACCGTGTTCACGAGGTCGGTCTCGAAACGGTTGAGCGGCTCGATCGCCAGCGAGACGCCGCGCTCGCCGGCGTACTCGCCCGCCTCGCGGAGGCTCGCGACCGCCCACCGCCGCTGCTGTTCGCGCTCACTCGGCGAGAGCAGGCGCGCCTTTCCCGTCGCCGAGTACATCGGGCCTGCGACGTGCGGCGAGCCGACAGCGGCGGCGAGATCGATGCAGCCGCGCAGATAGTCCAGGCCCGACCTGCGCACCGAACGCTCTTCGTGGGAGACGTCGCGCTCCGGCCCGAACGCTCCGCAGACCGAAACCGCCACGCCTGCGTCCTCGGCCGCCGCACTCACGGCCTCGGCGCTCACCCGCGAAGGCTGCTCGATGCAGATCTCGAGCACGTCGAAGCCGAGCTCGCGCGCGTGGCGCGCGAGGTGGAGTGCGTCGTCGCCGAACGGCGAGACCCAGAGGTAGGTGCTGGCACCGAACAGGGTCGCGCTGGCGGACACCGGAGTCATGACGCGCTCTCCGTCGGGACGGCCTTCCGGGCCGGCGTGACCGCTTCCCGGCCCCCGCTCGCAGCCGCCGACTCGACCGCCTCCGCTATCTGCGCCGCCCGCAGACCGTCGTAGAAGGTCCCCCCGTGCGGATCGACGCTCGTCCCATTGGCGACCGCGTCGCAGAAGTGGGCGAGCATGTTGATGTGGCCGTGCTCCCAGCCCAGGACGTGCCCGGACGGCCACCACGCCGGCGCGAGCGGGTGGTCGGCCTCGCAGACGATCACCTCGGCGAAGCCGCCGATCCGGCCGGATTTCCGCCGGTGAACGCGGAGCACGTTCGGCTCCTCGAGGTTCCACGCGAGGCTGCCCTTCGAGCCGTTGAGCTCCCACGCGAGGTGGTTTCGCCGGCCGGGCGAGACGAGCGACGCGTCAATCGTTGCGACCAGGCCGCCTTCGAGTTGCGCGAGGATCGCGACCGCATCGTCCGTTTCCGCGGGACGGCCGCGGAAGCTGCGGTCGGGCGCGATCGACGTGATCGCAGCCGAGACCGACGCGATCTCGCCGCAGAGGAAACGGGCCTGGTCGATGGCGTGGCTTCCGATGATGTCCAGCACACCCGTCGGCGACGGCAGCTCCGCCACCGGGTCGGTGCGCCACTCCTGCGAGTAGCGGAAGCGCGCTTGGTGGAGCTCGCCGAGCTCGCCGCCCTGGACGAGCTCCCACGCAAGGCGCACCGCCGGGAAGAAGCGGTAGTTGAAGCCAACGAGGTGCTTCACGCCCGCCGCCTCCGCCGCCTCGTAGAGGCGCTGCGCGTCGGCCGCGTTCGAGGCGAGGGGCTTCTCGCAGACGACGTGCTTGCCGGCGGCGATCGCGGCCAGCGTCGGTTCGACATGCGCCGCGTCCGCACCGACATTGTCAAGGACGTCGACCCGCTCGTCGGTGACGAGGTCGCGCCAGTCGGTCGTGTAGGTCGCGAAGCCGTAGCGGATCGCCGCCTCGCGGACCGCCTCCTCGGTGCGGCCGGCGATCGCAACGAGCGCCGGCATGGCGCGCGAGGGCCAGAAGATGTACGGGATCGTGCGCAGCGCGTTCGAGTGCGCCTTGCCCATGAACCCGTAGCCGACGAGGCCGAAGCCGATCCGCTGCCGGTCGTCGCTGGGAGTCTCGATCAGTGCCATTCGTCTCCGCCTCCTCAGGCCGGCGCCACGGCGGGAACGATCGAGCGCAGGTACGCGAGGCTCTGCTCGACGATCCGCTCCTCCGGTTGCGAGCTCCACTGCTCGCCGACGAGGTCGATCTCAACGGCGAGGCAGCCATCGAAGCCGCCCTTGCGGAGCGCGTCGAGAACCCCTGGCATGTCGATGACGCCCTCGCCGATCGGGCAGCACGGCCACCATGTGAAGTTCTCCGACGGGCTGCCGCCCTTCACGCGCGTCGCGATGTCCTTCGTGTGCGTGGAGATGGTGTACGGCGCAAGCCGCGCCGCCGCCTCGACCGGGTCCTCGAACAACCGGATCGTGTTGCCGGTGTCGAAGTTCACACGCAGCTGGTCTGAGCCGACCTCGTCGAGGATCCGAACGACCTCTGCCGAGGTGAAGTCGATGTGGTTCTCGAGCGCGAGCGTGACGCCGTGCTCCGCAGCCGCGGCGGCCGCCTCCTTCAGCATCGGCACGACACGGCCGATCAGCTCCTCGCGCGGCGCCTTCGCGTAGTTCATGCTCGCCGCGCAGATCCGCATCCGGGTCGAGCCGAGCTTGCGCACCTGTGGCAGATGCCGCTTGAGCGCCTCGAGCTCCTCCGGCTTGGTGCCGCCCCATAGCCCTTCGGGGTGACCCCAGCCGAGCACGCGGTCGAGGCCCGCATCGTCGAGCCGTCCCTTGATCTCAGCGCAGAGCCCGTCGTCGAGCGCGTCGAAGAAGCAGCTCTCGAGCGCGACCTCGTCGATCTGCTGGGCGAGCGCGAAGTCGAGGAACTCGCGCTCCATCCGCCACCGCGTTCCGGGGTCGGTCTGGGTCCCCTCGTAGATCTCGCCGAAGTAGCGGTGGAAGCAGTAGCTGTCGATTCCGATCTTCATCTGAGGTGTCCTTTCTCACGCCCGGCGCAGGTCGAGCGCGATTTGTGAAAGCTCGTCAACCACCTTCGGCGTCATCTCGACATCGAAGACCTCCTCGATCACACATGTCCAGCCGTGGATGAAGTAACGCCACCCGTCCTCGACCACGAGGCCACGCGACGCCGCCTGGCGCTCCGCCTGGTGGAGGAAGTCGAGCTCCCCGCGGTAGTTCAGCTCCCAGACGAGCGCCTCCTGCGGAAAAACGGCGTCGTCCGTGATCGGGCTCCCAGGGCTGTCCTTGCCCATGCCCGTGCCGTTCACGACGAGCGATCCGAGCGGCGCAGCGGCGAGGAGCCGGTCGTTCTCCAGCGGGTGCTGGTTCTCGACGTACTCCACCTCGACGTCCGTGCCGAGCTGGGCGTGGACGGCACGCATCGACTCGAGCCGCTTGGCGCTGCGGTTGACGACGACGATTCGTCGCGGGCGATCTCCGGACTCGCGGACCGTCATCAGGTGCAACGTGATCGCGAGGTTCGAGCCGCCTGCGCCGAAGAGCAGCGCGTCCCCCCCGGTGCGCGCCCAGTAGCCCTGCTCGACGAACTCGTCGAGCGAGCGACCGGAGGAGATCGGGTCTTTCGCGTGCGCACGAAAGAGTCCATCACGCTTCGACAGTGACGACACCTCGCCGCACAGCTGCGCGTAGGGGTCGATGTAGTCGAACAGGTCGCAGCACGCCCGGAAGAGGTCGATCTTGTGCGTCGTTACCAGTCCACCGAGGGCGAGCGGGTCGTCCTTGACGCGGCGCACGACCTCGCGGTAGCGCTCCGGCTCCGCGTGGATCGGCAGGTCGTGCCCGCTCATCGCCACGTCGCCGAGGCCGAGGTGCTCGGCCCAGGCCGGGAACACGCGCATGATCGCCGAGCTGCCCGTAGTCACACCGACGAACGAGAAGCGCTTCGTCGCGGTCGCGACGCTGTCGCCTTCCTCGGTAGGCCGTTGCATCCTCACGCCTCGTTCCCTCGGAGCTGCGCGAGCAGCCGCGCGGCGTTGCGAGTGATCTCGTCCCACGCGCGCGCGTCGCGGAGCGCCTTCGGCAGCAACTCGCCGCCGAGCCCGACGGCAAGCGCTCCCGCGGCGAGCCACTCGCCTGCGTTGGCGACGGTGATGCCGCCGGTCGGCATCACCTGCAGACCCGGGAACGGGCCGAACAGCGCCTTCAGGTGCCCGACGCCGACGGTCGAGGCGGGGAAGAGCTTGATGACGCTCGCCCCAGCACGCAGCGCACCCGCGACCTCCGACGGTGTCAGGACGCCCGGAATCGAGAGCAGCCCGGTCGCGCGCTGCGCGTGAAGCAGCGCCGAGTCGAGGTGTGGCGAGACGAGGAAGTCGGCGCCCGCCTCCGCGGCGGCGTCCGCCTGCTCCGCGGCGGTGATCGTGCCGGCACCCAGCAGCAGCCGATCGCCAAGCAGCCGCCGCGTCTCGGTGAGCGCCTCGGCAACCCCCGGCGTCGTGAAGGTCAGCTCGATCGCTTCGAGGCCACCGGCGTGGAGCGCCTCGGCGATCCGGATCGCCTCCCCGCTGTCGCGGGCGCGTACGACAGCGACCGCCTTGGCCGCCCGCAGGCGCTCGAGCGTATCCGCCGCTGAGCGGGCCGATGTTGCGTGCGCGCTCATACCGGGAACCTCGGCGGGCGACCGGAGAGGACGGCGAGCAGTTCCTCGAGCGCGATCCTCCCCATTGAGGATGTCGCCTCGGCGGTGTGCGGACCCATGTGCGGCGTGACGAGCACGTCGTCGCGCCCGAGCAGCGGGTGCCCGGCCCGCGGCGGCTCCTCGGCGAGCACGTCGAGCGCGGCTCCCCGTAGCCGGCCCTCGTCCAGCGCCCACCGGAGCGCAGCCTCGTCGATGAGCTCGCCGCGCGCGGTGTTCACAATCGCGGCGCCCGGCTTTACGCGTTCGAGCAGCGAGCGGTCGACGACGCCGCGCGTCGCGTCGGTGAGCGGCGCGTGCAGCGAGAGGAAGTCGGACTCGGCTGCGAGCGTGTCGAGGTCGACGAGCTCGGCGGCGTCGCTCTCGGTGACAAACGGGTCGTGCGCGAGTACCCGCAGACCGAGCGCGCTCGCTTTCGTGGCGACGAGCGAGCCGATGTGTCCGAGGCCGAGCAGCCCGATCGTGCGACCCCGGACCTCGAGGCCTTGGAGCGCCGGCCATTCGCCGGCGCGGACGCGGTCGCGACCCGCGGCGATCGGCCGCGCGAGCGCGAGCACGAGCGCGAGCGTCAGCTCCGCGACGGCGTTCGCGTTTGCGTTCGGCGTGTTGGTGATGGTGACGCCGTGCTGCGCAGCCGCCGCGAGCTCGATGCGATCGACGCCGACGCCGTAGCGCGCAACCACCCGCAGCCGCGGCGCGCGCTCGAACACGGCGTGCGTGATCTCGTCGAGCCCTGCGAGCAGCCCGTCCGCGTCGGCGACGATCGGCACGAGCTCTGCGGCGGTGAGCGGCCCGGGGCGGTAGTGCACCTCGCCGACGGCCGCTTCGAGCTCGCGCCGCAGGCCCTCGTCGTGCTGACCGAACGAGCGCGGCGTCACCACGATGACGCAGTCACGCAGCGGCCGGAGGTCGGTCTCGGGGTGGGCGGCGACCGTCATCGCAGGACCGGCCCCTCCGGCGAGGCGAGGACGCGCTGTGTGAATCCGGTCTGCTCGATCGCGCCGTAGTCGTGGCCGGCCTGACCCGGGTAGACGGCGAAGAACACGAACGGGTCGCCGCCGGTGTTGACGGTTCGGTGCGCCCAACGCGGCGGCACATAGGCGACAGTTCCGCGCTCCATCGGCGTCGCGGCGCTGCCCCCGTCCTCGGTCATCAGTAGCAGGTAGCCCCTGCCGCCCAGGCCGACGTAGACCTCGCCGGTGTCGCGCTCGGCGTGATAGTGGCCCTTCGTCATGAAGAACTCGCCGCCGACGGTTCCGGGCTCGATGACCGTCGTGCAGCAGATGAGCTGCCCGACCTCCTCCGGGACGTCGTACTGGAGCACCTCGTAGACGACAGGGTCCCCGTCGCTCACGAGCCGCTCACACGCATCGGCGTCGAGGAAGGCGCCGCGCAGGTCGGATACGCGGCGCAGGATGTGCGTCGTGTGCGGCTCCAGCCGCCCTGACTCGAAGTCGAGCGCGAGGGCGAACGGGTCAAGCGACGTCGGTGTCACGGTTCGATCACCACCTTCAGCGCCCGCCCGGAGCCCGCGCGCTCGAACGCCTCGCGGGCCGAGGCCAGGTCAAAGCGCGCATCGATGAGGGACGCCGTGTCGACGCGACCGTCGAAGATCAGGTCGAGCGCGTCATTGCACTCGGCGTTGGTGCTCGCCGTCGTGCCGGTGACGACGAGCTCCTTGTAGTGGATGAGATTCGTGTCCAGCTCGACGCGCGAGCGATCGCGCGGCAGCCCGGCGAAGAAGTTGACGCGGCCGCCGGTCCCGGCAAGCTCGAGCGCCTGCTGCTGAGCGACCGGGACGGCGGCAGCGACAATGACGACATCCGCATCGCCCGGCAGCTCGGCGCCGTCGGCGTAGCCGGCTGTCGCGCCCCAGGCGAGCGCGCGGTCGCGCCGCTCGGAGTTCGGCTCGCATACCAGCACCGCGCCGGCGCCCGCAAGCACGGCAAGCGCGACGTGGAGGAGACCGATCGGCCCGGCGCCGAACACGATCACCACGTCGCCGGCCTCGATCCGGCACGCGCGGGAACCACGCAGCGCGCAGGCGAGCGGCTCAGCGATCGCGACCGCACCTGGATCGGCGCCATCACGGATCGGGAGCAGGTTCCGCTGCGCGACGAGCTCACGCGGGAGCCGCACGTACTCGGCGAAGCCGCCGTCCTCGCTGATGCCGACGGCGCGCGGCGTCTCGCAGAGGTTGACGGCGCCGCGCAGGCAGGCGCGGCATCGGCCGCAGCCGTAGTTCGGCGCGACGAACACGCGCGCGCCCGCGGTGGCCTCGGCGCCGTCTCCGACCTCGACGACCGTGCCGGCGATCTCATGTCCTGGCACGCGGCCCGACGCATCCGCGTACGCGCGGTGCGAGCCGGCAGCGATGCGCAGGTCGGTGCCGCAGATCGAGCACGCGTCGACGCGGACGACGACTTCGCCCGTGCCCGCGCGAGGCGGTGCGCGCTCCTCGAGTACGAGAGAGTTCGGGCCCCGATACGCAAGCACCTGCATCAGGCGGCCACCTCCGCGCCGAGCAGGACAGGACGACCCTCCTGCCAGGAGCGGTTCGATGCGAGCACGGCGGCGACGGCTGCGCGGCCGTCCGCACCGCCGGCCGCCGGCGGGGAGCCGTGCAGCGCTGCGTCGACGAAGCCACGCAGCTCCTCGCGGTAGCCCCACTCGAACCGCTGCGGCCAACTGGAGTACGTCGGCACCTCGCCGGTGCCACGCGTACGGATCTCGAGCACGGCGGTGGAGCGGTGCTCGCCGACGACGAGGAGTCCCTCGGTGCCGAGCACCTCGACGCGGGCGTCGTAGCCGTAGTCCGCGGGGCAGGTGCCGTCGATCGTGCCGAGCGCGCCGCTCTCGAAGCGAAGCGTGACGACCGCGTTGTCGTAGAAGTCTCGCTCGGTCACGCCACGCGCCGCGCCCTTGAAGTTCGCCGTCTCGGCGTAGACCCGCTGGATCTCCGAGCCGACCAGCCAACGGACGCAGTCGAAGTCGTGGCTGTTGACCTCGGCCAGCATCCCATTCGAGCGGCGAAGGTCGTGAGCCCACGCCGGCGGCAGCCCGGGCCCGCGCGTCAGCGACTTCACAATCATCGGCTCACCGATCTCGCCCGACACGATCCGGCGGCGGGCCTCCACGAACTCGGCCTGGAACCGCCGCACGAAGCCCATCTGCAAGGTCACGCCCGCCTCCTGCGCCGCCGCGAGCATCTCGTCGCACTCCTCGAGGCTGAGCGCCATCGGCTTCTCGCAGAAGACGTGCTTGCCAGAGCTCGCCGCCAGAACCGCGATCTCCGCGTGCGTAAACGTCGGCGTCGTGACCACAACGCCGTCGAACGACGCACCCCCGAGCGCCTGCTCGAGACTCGTGAACGCGGGCACGCCGAAATCGCCGCCGACCGTGCGCGCGAGTGACTCGTCCGCGTCGACGACACACGCCAACTCGGCCGCCGACAGCCAGCGGCTCACGTTCATCGCGTGCACCATTCCGCAGCGGCCGGCACCGATCACGGCGACGCGAAACGCGCTGCTCGTCACAGCGACACTGTTCACCCCATGAGCGTCGCAGCCGACTGGCTCTCGGCCATCGGTAGATTTCCGCCGGCCGTCAGCAGTTTGCACGCTCATGCACCTCAGGTCGCTGCCCGGCGAGCAGATCGACCACCGCCCGGTAGTCCCGCACCCGCTCCGCGTACGTGGACTGAAGCGCGGGGTCCGGCTCAACGCGGTCGGCCTCGGCGGACGCCGCGAGCGCGGCTGCCGCGATGTCGTCGATCGCGCCGACGGCGGCGCCGGCGACCAGCGCGGCGCCCCAGCAGGCGAAGTTCCTCTGCGGCAGCTGGACGTAGGGCAGCCCGAGTACCGAGGACTTGATCCGGTTCCACAGTCGGTCGCTGCTACCACCGCCGATCACGCGCACCTCGTCCGGCACGATCTCTGGGAACAGCTCGAGCGCACGCTCGAGGAACCCGGCATATTCGAATGCGACGCTCTCGAGCACAGCCCGGACGAGGTCACCGCGCCGCTGGGCGAGGTCGAGACCGACCCACGCCCCCCGCGCGGTTGGGGTCGCCGGCAGGATGCGCCCGCCGAGATGGGGAACGAACAGCAGCCGTCCGTCGGCGTCGGCGCGCTCGGCCTCGAGCACGAGCTCTTCGAGCGTCGTTCCGCCGAGCACCGACGGCAGCCAGCGGAGCAGGTCGCCGCCCGCGAGGTACGCGAGTGAGATCCACTGCCCGGGGACGGCGCCGCGCATCAGGACGAGCGTCCGGGTGGCGACGTCAGGGCGGAAGGCCGTCGTCGAGACGCCGAGCACCGAGGCCGTGCCGGCGGTGTCGATCACCTGTCCGGCCCGGACGACGCCCGCGCCGAGCGCACCGGCCGCTGTGTCGCCGAGCCCGGCCGCGACCGGGGTGCCGGCACGCAAGCCGCACGCATCCGCGGCCTCCTCGGTGAGCCCACCAACGCGCTCGGTCGGCGCGACGATGCGCGGCAACCGCGCCGCCTCGACGCCGACCTCGGCCATGAGCTCGGCAGACCAGCAGGCGTTTTCCGCGTCGGCGAGACCGCTGAAGTGGAGGTGTGTCCAGTCGACGTACGCCTCGTCGGCTGAGAGCCCGCAGAGCCGACCGGCGATGAACGCGCTCGGCATCACCCACTTCGCAACCGCGCCGTACACCTCCGGACGCGCGCGGCACCACCAGAGGATCTTCGGTGCGTGGGCCACCATCGGCGGACAGCCCGTCAGCTCAACCAGCTCGTCTCCCAGCCGGCGGGCGAGCTGCTCGACCTCCGGCCGGCAGCGAGAGTCCAGCCACGAGTCATATGGCGTGACGGCGCGGCCGTCCACGCCGATGCCGAGCACGCCCGCCATCTGGCCGGATACGGCGACCCCGGCCACCTCGCCCGGCGCGCAACCCGCCTGCGCGACGCACGCGGCGATCGTCTCGGTCGTCGCCCGCACGAAATCCTCCGGGTCCTGGTCGACCTCGTCGGGTCCGCGCCGATGCAGCAGCAGGGGCGCCGTCGCCTCGGCGAGGGATCGCCCGCCGATGTCGAACAGCGTCGCCTTCGCGCTCTGCGTGCCAACGTCGACGCCGATCAGGAGCGCGTCGCTCATCGCGACATCGCGTCGCTCGTGACCAGCGCGCGCTGGAAGCTCGCCGCACCGCTCACCGGGTTCGAGAGCACAACCTCGAACGCGCTGCGGTCACCACGGTGGTAGGCGATGAAGTAATCCAACGGCCGCGAGCCCGTCGTGAAGCCGACGCTGCGCAGCGCGAGCAGCGGCGCGCCCCGCTCGATCCCGAGGAGCTGCGCCTCGCGGCGACCGGCGACCGTCGCCTCGACCCGGCGGCGGCCGCCGACGATCGCAAGACCGTAGTCATCGCGCAGGATCCGGTAGAGCGACTCCGAGCCCCCGAGGTCGCGCTCGGTGAGCCCCGGCACGAGGGCGCTCGGCAGGTACGTCATGACGAGGACATGCGGCTCGCGATCCAGCAAACGCAGACGCTCGAGCTCAACGACACGATCACCCGGCTCGAGCTCGAGAGCCCGCGCGACCGACTCCGACGCCGGCACCTCGCGCAGCACGAGCACCCGGCTATCGATGATCTCGCCCCGCGTCGCCGCGTCCTCTGCAAGGCCACTCAAGCCGCTGATCAGGCCCTCGGCCGTCTTCTGCAGCGAGACGAACGTCCCCTTGCCACGTTCGCGGTCGATCAGCCCCTCGTAGCGCAGCTCGCTCAGCGCCTGGCGGACCACGCCGCGGCTGATCCCGAACTGCTGGCAGAGCTCGAGCTCACTCGGCAGCCGCGCTCCGCGCTGCAACTCGCCAGCCAGAATGCGGCTCGAAAGCCACTGCTTGAGCTGGTAGTACAGCGGCAGCGGAGCTGATCGATCGACGATCGCGGCGTTTGATTTGTATAAATGTCCAGACATCTAGACTTTGCCAACTGTAGCTCCGAGCGCTCCGCTGCGCAAGGGCCTTCTTGCGGGAGACCAGGCGCGATCTCCGCAGTGGGAACTACAGGCCGCCACGACAGACTGGACGCACGATGAGCAAGATCGTCAGAACGGTTCGAGGCGACGTCGCTCCGTCAGAGCTCGGACCGACGGATGCGCACGAGCACCTCTTCTTCGTGACGCCGATCCAGCCCGGCGATCACTACGACGACGTCGAGCGCGCGATCGAGGAGGCCCGGACACTCGTCGCGGCGGGCGGCCGGACGCTCGTCGACTGGACGCCGATCGGTCTCGGCCGCGATCCCGAGGGCCTCCTCCGCGTCTCGGAGGCGACCGACCTTCACGTGATCGCGGCGACGGGTGTCCACCGCGACGCCCACTACCTCCCGCACGACCCGCTGCGCAGCCAGCCCATCGAGGCGCTCACCGAGCGGTTCGTCGCCGATATCACCGGCGGCGGCGTCCGCTCCGGAGTCATCAAGATCGGTGCCAGCTACCACCGGCTACAGCCACTCGAGCTGACAGCGTTCGAAGCCGCCGCCGAGGCACACCGCCGCACCGGCGTCCCGGTCTGCGTGCACACAGAGCACGGGACGATGGGACTCGGGATCGTCGAGCGCCTCCGCGAGCTCGGCGTCCCGCCGCAGTCGGTCGTGCTCGCGCACCTCGACCGCAACCCTGATCCAGGCGAGCACACCGAGATCGGCGCGACCGGCGCCTGGCTGCAATTCGACGGCCCGGGACGAGCGAAGTACTGGCCCGACTCAACGGTGCTCCAGCTGATCGCCGACCTCGCCGAGCGCGGGCTCGGGCACCAGCTGCTGCTCGGCGGCGACACGGGACGCAGATCAATGATGCGCGCCTACGGAGGCGGACCGGGGCTCGACTACCTGTTTGCTCGCTTCAAGCCGCGACTCGAACGCGAACTCGGTCGCGAGCTGTCCCAGCAGATCTTCGTCGATAACCCCGCTCGGGCTCTCGCCTTCGAACCACACTCGAGCTGACCAGCGACCGCTTCGCGATCGTGACGA
>ODAK010003383.1_pt1 | contig 16556 bp, 18 predicted proteins | sample 1539591 | NCBI WGS metagenome assembly ODAK01 (sample SAMEA3539303, study PRJEB22396) | soil metagenome | biome: tundra; feature: field; material: soil | place: USA | collected 2010-05 | depth 0.15 m
TTTCTAAAACAATAATTTTAATTTTTATTATTCTCACATGCAATTTTGCAAATGCACAAGTTGTAAAGTTCAGAAAAGTAATTGGCACTGATGGATATGATTATGGAATGTCAGCAAAGCAAACAACTGACAAAGGTTACATTATTGGCGGATCTACAAGTGGTGCTGGAAATGGAAGTACGGACGTATATGCAGTGAAAACAGATTCTTTGGGGCAAACAAAAATAAGAAAAACGTTTGGAGGAATAAACATAGACAAAGGATTTTGTATCAGACAAACAAAAGATTCCGGTTATGTTCTTGTTGGATACACCAATAGTTTTGGTGCCGGAGGATATGATGTTTATCTGATAAAAACAGATTCATTGTTAAATGAATTATGGACAAAAACATACGGAGGAACTGATTGGGATTTCGGAAACTGTATTGAACAAACTACGGATGGAGGATTTATCATTTGTGGTTCAACGTATAGTTACGGCAAGGGTAATGAAGATTATTATTTAATAAAAACAAATGCAACCGGAGATACTTTGTGGACAAAAACTTATGGAGGAACAAAAGAAGATGTTGCTAATTCTGTTATTCAAACTTCCGATGGAGGTTATATTTTAACAGGTACAACAAAAAGTATGGGCGATACACTTGGTGATTTTTATACCATAAAAACAAATTCATTAGGTGATACTATTTGGACAAATAAATTTGGAGGTTCGCATCTTGATTATGGAAATGATATTTTGGAAAGCCGTTATGGTGGATATATTATAGGAGGAGAAACACAAAGTTTCGGTGCGGGAAATTCTGATGGTATTATTATAAAAATTTCCACCTCCGGAGTTGCAGGCTCCACCCTTACCATAGGAAACACTAATTTTGATAATATTGAATCTATTACAGAAGCAACTGACGGGAAAATAGCTATGACCGGTATAACATTGAGTTATGGTGCTGGAAATGGGGATGTGTATTTTTTTATTATCGACAACAATTGGAATTTTTATAATTCTACCACTTTTGGAGGATCACAATATGATATTGGATGTTCAGTTGAAGTTACTAATGATAAAGCATTTATTATTTGTGGTTATACAGAGAGTTTTAATAATGGATTAGATGATATTTACCTCATCAAAACTGACAACTCGGGACTTGCAAGTGTATCTGAAGGTATTTTTATTACTACTGAAATTACTGAAATTGCAAATTCAAACATCACCTCCATTTACCCAAATCCGGCAACAAATTTTGTATCTATAAATTTAGAAAACTATAAAAACAAAACAACAATAGAAATATTTGACATGCAAGGAAAAAAAATGTTTATACAAACTATTGACGCGAATACAAATACTGTGTTATCTATAAACACAAGCAATTTATTAAATGGCATATATATAATCAGAATAATTAATGAAGCATATACTACATCCCAAAAATTAGTAATTCAACATTATTAATTAAAATAGTTTTTAAATTTGCACACTATAAAAATTCATAATTCTTAATTTACTATTACAACATGGGACGCGTATTCGAAAAACGAAAATATAAAATGTTTGCTCGCTATGATAAAATGGCGAAAGGCTTTACCCGCATGGGGAAAGAGATTGCGATTGCAATAAAATTAGGTGGAGGAGATCCTGGCGGTAATTCTCGATTACGTGTAGCTATTCAAAATGCGAAAGGTTTGAATATGCCTAAAGATCGGATTGATGCCGCCATCAAACGTGCTACATCAAAAGATGAATCGAATCTAGAAGAAGTTGTTTATGAAGGCAAAGGTCCTTATGGAGTTGCTATTTTAATTGAATGCGCTACTGATAATCCTACACGGACTGTCGCGAATGTGCGTATGAATTTTAATCGTAACGGTGGAGAGTTAGGTAAAACAGGCTCTTTGGATTATTTGTTTGAACGCAAAGGTGTTTTCAGAATTAAAAATGAAAACATTAATTTGGAAGAATTTGAAATGGATTTGATTGACTTTGGTGCTGATGAAATAGAAAGTGATGCTGATGAAATTGTTGTATATACCGCTTTTACAGACTTTGGCGCTATGCAAAAAGCATTGGAAGCAAAAAAATTAAATATCATCAGTTCGGAATTAGAACGTATTCCTTCATCAACCGTTGAATTATCGGATGCACAAGTTGAAGAGGTGATGACACTGATTGGAAAATTTGAAGAAGATGATGATGTTCAAACGGTGTATCATAATTTAAAATAATTACTCTTTCCCTAAATGATAAAGCGTTAGCCCCGCAATGGGTGTTTCAATTATTTTGTCAATATTAACAGCCTTTTCAGCTGCTACTGCCCGTAATATATTACTATAATAAAACGCAACTGAGCCAACGCAACTCAGCTTTATTTCTTTGTGTTTTTCATATTTACAAATATGTTTATCAAAAAATTGCTCAAAACAATTTGCGACCAAGTCAATTACAAACTGTTCCTTTAAATTTTGATAAATAAATTTACTGAATGATGCCAAAAACCTATTAGGCATTGGCTTTTTATACACAGCGTCTAAAATATCCGACAAACTTAATTTAGTTCGCTCATAAAATCGTTTTGATAAATCCTCCGGCATTTCTTTATTCAAATAGGCTTGGATAAATGTTTTTCCAATATGTGCACCACTACCTTCATCGCCTAAAATATATCCGAGTGAGGCAACATTGGCTATGCTTTTATTTCTATCGTAATAACACGTATTGGAACCTGTTCCTAAAATAGCTACTATTCCCGGATTTGAGCCACACATAGCGCGTGCAGCACCAAGTATATCCGAATTAATTTCAATAACGGATAATGGAAAAACCTGAAGTAACGCAGATTTAATAACTGCCTTTTTTGAATTAATCTCGCAACCTGCACCGTAAAAAAAAATTGAAAATTGAAAATTGAAAATTGAAAGTGGTAGCTGAGGAATAAGCTCGGATTTAATACTTGCTGCAATTTGATGACTACTCTGAAAGTATGGATTAAAGCCTTGTGTAGCGAATTGATGGATTTTTTTAGTGTCATCTATCAAACGCCAATCCGTTTTTGTAGAACCACTATCTGCTATTAAAATCATTTAGTTACTTGAAGAAAACAAGAAATGATTGGGGCTAACAAGGTTTTCGCGAACTGCAAATAAAACCAATCCGGCTGTGTTATTTACACCAAGCTTATTCATTATATTTTTACGGTGAGTGGTAATGGTATGTGTACTTAAAAATAACTTATCTGCGACTTCTTTATTAGAGTATCCTTCAGCAATTAAAGTAATAATTTCCATTTCGCGTTCGCTGATATTCATTCCTTCGCAAGAATATTCGGCAATATTATTAACAGACTTTTCTTGCAGAATAGCGTTTGTAATTTTTCCACACATAAATTTTTCGCCTTTAGCGGTTTTATAAATCGCTTCTACTATTTCATCCTGCTCGCAATCTTTTAATAAATGGCTTGTAATGCCCATTTTTAAACCCTTTGCAATAATTTCATTACTCTGCAATTCGGTAATGGCAAGGATTTTGGTTTTGGGATATTTTTTAACGATTTGCTGTACACCATCTAAATCATAATTCGCAGATGTATAATCAATAATGATTAAATCGGGCTTGTAAAACTTGGATTGATTGATTATATCAGTATTGCTTAAGGCTTCAGCCAATAAAATAAAATCATTGTTTTCTTTCAATAGCAAAGCCAAACCTTTACGGCTTAAAAAGTGACTGTCAGCTATGGTAATTTTAATTTTTTCCAAAACAAATTATTTAGACGGATTTTAAATAGCTAACAAAAATACGTATTAATTGGATTTATACAATGTTATTTGAAAGAAAATAAATTTGGTCGGGCAAATTAAAATTTATCCAATGAATTTTATCCGTTATCAGCCTCCAACCTGGTGCTCTCTCCTTCCACTGCAAGTATGGTGTTTTTAAAAATGCTTTTCGCTTCCGCTAACAATGGTTGCAAATCTTTGTAACGCGCCGAATAATGTCCAATCATCAATGTTTTAACCTCTGCCTTTTGTGCTATGGTAGCGGCTTGTAAAGCGGTGGAATGAAAAGTTTCTTTTGCTCGTAACAACATATCATTCATAAAAGTTGCCTCATGATAAAGTAAAGTTACCCCTTTTATAAATTCAATTATCCCTTCATCATAGCAGGTATCGGAGCAATATGCGTAACTGCGAGGTTTCATTTTATCAGTAACTAATAATTTATTTTGAATGGTTTCACCACTTTCAGTTATAAAATCTTCGCCTTTTTTTATTGCCATTATTTGTTCAACAGGTATTTGATACATTTCCAATTTTCCCTTTAAAATATGAGATAATAATGGTTTTTCAGTGAAAACGAAACCACAACAAGGGATACGATGATTCAAAACAATCGTACGCACCTCCACTTTATCGTCTTCAAAAATTAAATCATTGTTTACGTAGTTATAAAAATGATAATTGATATTAAATTTTAAATACGTTTGAGAATAGCTGAATTGTAAATCAATTATTTCTTTCAATTCGGGAGGACAGTAGATATTCAAATCAACTGTTCTTCCCAATAAATGCATGCTAGACAGCAACCCAATTAAACCTAAGTAGTGGTCTCCATGTAAGTGACTAATAAAAATATGATTGATACGTTGAAATTTTATTTTGTATTTTCTTAATTGTATTTGAGTGGCTTCTCCACAATCAATTAAAAAAAATCGCTCAGCTATATTTAATAGCTGAGCGGTTGGATTACGTTGTGATGTTGGTGTTGCACTGCTGCAACCTAAAATGGTCAATTCAAAATTTTGCATTATTATTTAAGTTTGTAGTTTAGAGTTTGTGGTTTACAGTTCTGTGTACAATAGGTAAACTACAAACTTTAAACTTTTAAACTCTAAACTAACCCATATCTCAATACAGCTTCAGGTAATGTGTTCGTAATGGTTAAAATGGTGTCCAATTGAGAAATAGAGATTAATTTTTTCACAGGGTCTTGCAAACCTGTTAATACAAACTCTCCCTCATTATTTTTACATAAGCGATTAGCTACCAAAATGGCGCTTAACCCCGATGAATCACAATAGCGTGTATCGGTTAAATCAATAATAATATTTTTCACACCATCGGCACTCAACACCACCAATTCCGATTTTAGTGAAGGAGCTAAATTACTATCCAACTTTTCGGATTGCAGTTTTATAACTGTATATTTATCGGTTCTTTCTATTTGAAAACTCATACAAAAATATATTTTAGCAAATGTATATAAAATATATGAAAAACAAAGAAGCAATTTCTTGAATCTAAGTTATGTTTATACAATTTTTCAAAAATAACAACCCTGCTTCATTTATCCTTTTACCACTCTTTGCATTGGTATTGTGGGTTCCAAGTTTTTTTTCAGAGCAACATATTATTTTTCAGAACAGTATGCCGCTTTACGAAGTACTGGCAAAGCCGCTTGCAGAAGTGCCGCTTATAGCTACTTTACTCGCTTTTATATTAATTGTTGGCGAGGCTTTTTTGCTCAATTATATTGTAAATGAAAACGAAGTTCTCTCTAATCCCTCCTTTCTTCCTGCGCTGTTTTATATTATGTTTATGAGTAATAATAAAGCTATGTTGATGCTTCATCCATTGTTGTTTGCCAACTTTTTTATATTGCTTGCTATTTACAAATTGGTATGTTCCTATCGTAAAAATATAGCTTTTTCAGAAGCGTTTGATGCCGGTTTGTTATTTTCAATAGCTACACTTTTTTACTTGCCGAGTATTATTTTTTTGCCCATACTCGGCATAGGACTTTTCATTTTCAGACCATTCAATTGGCGAGAATGGGTTATCTCATTTATTGGTGTACTTATTCCATATTCATTTATTCTTACATATTATTTTTGGTTTGATATATTAAATGGTTTATCATATAATAAATTTTTTTATTCTGCTTTTCGGGAACAACCTAAATTAAATTATCACTTCAGTTTTTATTTGATGCTGGGAGTAGGATGGTTTATTGTATTCCTATCTATCGGAAAACTATTTGGAGGCTTTGCCGGAACTTCACAAAAAACAAAAAAAGGTATTCTTTTATTTATTTGGGCTTTCGTTTTTGCCTTGCTATCAATGCTGATAGCTCCGGAAATATCAACTAAATATTTTTCATTTTTAGCTATTCCCGCTTCGGTATTTTGTTCTAATTATTTTTTACGAATTAAAAAACAATGGTGGGCGGAATTTTTATTTCTGCTGTTGTTGACGGCAATTCTGAGCAATCACTTTTTCAATTAATTTTAAAAGACGTAAACTTTGTAACTTTAAACTAAAATGAAATATCTGAAAAAAGGCGATAAGATTGGCATTGTAGCTTGTGCAAGAAAAATTTCGCCGAAAGAAATAAATCCTGCTATTGAAATTTTTAAAAAGTGGGGATTGCAAGTAGTGTTGAGTGAAAATTTATTTAATGCCGCTCATCAATTTTCAGGAACAGATGAAGAACGCACTGAGGATTTACAGACGATGCTGAATGATGCTTCTGTAAAAGCTGTAATTAGTGCACGTGGCGGATACGGAACAATGCGCATCATAGACAAAATTAATTTTACTGAATTTAAAAAACATCCCAAATGGATAATTGGTTACAGCGATATTACTGTATTGCATTCTCATATTCACAATTTTGGAATTGAAACGCTTCACGCAACAATGCCTGTCAACTTCACTAAAAATGCGGAAGCGTTAGAAAGCTTACGTAAAGCCTTGTTTGGCGAAAATTTAAATTATGAAGTGGAAGGTCATCCTCTAAATAGAAAAGGAAATGCTGAAGCCGAATTAATTGGCGGAAATTTGTCTTTACTTTATGCGTTGACAGGAAGTATTTCTGATTTGGATACTAAAGGAAAAATTTTATTCATCGAAGATTTAGATGAATCTCTTTATCATATTGACCGCATGATGATGAACCTGAAACGTGCAGGAAAATTAAGTCATTTAGCAGGTTTAGTGGTAGGAGGAATGATAGATATGAAAGACAATACAATTCCATTCGGTAAAACAGCAAATGAAATAATTTTAGATGCGGTAAAGGAATATAATTATCCGGTATGTTTTAATTTTCCTGCCGGGCATGTGGATAAAAATTTTGCTTTGTTTTTTGGCAGAAAAATAAAATTAGAGATTTCAGAAACAGTAAAATTAATTTTTTGATAATTTCAAAAAATCTAATACTAAATAACTCTCGTTATATTTAAGCGCTTTTTATTCAAAATATTGTTTCATTCTTTCGAAAAAACCTCTGTCTTTTTTACTTGGATGAGGTTTGAAATTTTCAGCATCACGCAAGCCTTCTAAAATTGCTTTTTCATCCTTGGTCAAGTGTTGTGGAGTCCACACATTAATATTCACCAAAATATCCCCGCGTCCGTAGCTGTTAATGTCGGGTAATCCTTTCGCTTTAAGGCGAAGCACCTTACCACTTTGCGTTCCCGGTTCTACTTTTATTTTCGCTTTCCCATCAATAGTCGGCACTTCTATTTGTGTTCCGATTGTTGCATCAACAAAGCTAATAAAATGATCATAAAATAAATTTAAACCATCGCGCTTCAAAAGTTCATGTTCTATTTCTTCAATCACAACAATTAAATCGCCCGGAACGCCGCCGCGTGCGCCCATATTACCTCTTCCATTTACAGAAAGCTGCATCCCTTCTGCAACGCCTGCAGGGATATTGATGCTGATTACTTCTTCAGCATGTACAATTCCGTCGCCATGACAAACAGTACATTTATCAGTAATGGATTGTCCTTCGCCACCACAGGTCGGGCAGGTGCTGGTAGTTTGCATTGCCCCGAGTATAGTATTTGTTATGCGTGATATTTGTCCTGCGCCTTTACAGGTAGGGCAAGTGTTAAATGATGAGCCGTTTTTAGCGCCGCTGCCATTGCAGGGTTTGCAAGCAACATATTTATTTACTTTAATTTTTTTTTCTACTCCATTAGCAATTTCTTCAAGAGTCATCTTCACTTTCACACGAAGATTAGAACCGCGATTCACACGCTTTCCTCCACGACCGCCACCTCCACCAAAATGTCCTCCAAACACATCGCCGAACTGACTGAAGATATCATCCATGTTCATGCCGCCAAAACCACCTCTACCGCCAAAACCACCACCACTGCTGCCATTTCCGCCGAGTCCTGCATGTCCGAATTGATCGTAGCGTTGCTTTTTTTCAGGAGCGCTCAACACTTCATAAGCTTCAGCCGCTTCCTTAAATTTTTCTTCAGATGTTTTATCTCCCGGGTTTTTATCAGGGTGATGCTTAATCGCCATTTTGCGATATGCTTTTTTTATTTCATCAGCCCCGGCATTCTTTTGAATTTCTAATATCTCGTAATAATCTCTCTTTGACATTTATTAATTTTTTAATCTTCCAATTTTTTAATTCCCTATAACAACTTTAGCGAAGCGAATTACTTTCCCATTGAGAGTATAACCCTTTTCCAGTTCATCAATTATTTTACCCTTCATGTCTTCCGTAGGAGCCGCAATGCTTGTAATGGCTTCATGCAAATCAGTGTTAAAAGTTTCACCGATTGATTTCATTTCTTCCAAACCTTTTTGAGAAAGTGTATTCTTGAATTTAGTATAAATTAAATTCATTCCTTCAGTGATTGTTTTTATGTCTGTGGTTTCAGAATTTGATTTCATAGCACGCTCGAAATCATCCACGATGGGCAACATACTTTTAAATACATCTTCCCCACCCGATTGAATTAATTCTACTTTTTCTTTAGCAGTGCGTTTGCGGAAATTATCGAAATCGGAATATAAACGCAAATATTTGTCGTTTAATTCTGCAAACTTAGTTTGCAAATCATCTGGGATATTTATTTTTTCCTCTACAGGTTGAACATCAATCCGTTCTTCACTTTCATTGACTTGATTATTTGCCGGTTCATTCTTTTTTGTGCTCATTTGTTTAATATGTTTTTGGGGAAATATTTTTTGTTATCCCTTGTCAAATTATTTGCCATCAAAGATAATAAGACAAATTGACATAATTGCGCTTACAAAAAAACAGAACTCTTGCGAATTCTGTTTTTATAATCTTTCAATTTTTCAATATCTATTTTATCATTAATTTCTTTAATTCATTTTGCAATCCAGAGCCTCTCAATGCTTCTCCTTTTGCCAGAATTATTCCATTCTCATCAATTAAAAACGCTGAAGGTATTGAGTTTACTCCATATTGCGCTGCACCTTGCGATCCCCAACCTCCTAAATCACTGACATGGTTTTCCCAAATCAAACCATCTCTTGCAATGGCATTAATCCAAGCATCTTTATTATTATCAAGGGATACGCTATAAACTGTAAAACCCTTTGCCTTTTTACTAAATTTAGTATCTTTATATAAATTGTAAATAGCAACAACATTTGGATTTTCGCGGCGACAAGGTCCACACCATGAAGCCCAAAAATCTATCAAAACGATTTTACCTTTTAAGGAAGAAAGAGCAATTTCTTTTCCTTGAGGATTGTTGAATTTTAACTCAGGCGCTTTGTTTCCAACATTGATTCCGACAGGAACATCGTCTATAAATTTATTTGCTAAATTATTATTAGATTCAGTTTTTACAAATCCGAATGCAATAACTGATACGGCTATAAGTACAAGAAAAATATTTGTTTTTTTCATTTTTATTTTTTTCATTTTCAAATCATCAAATTGGAAAGCGTTACCTCCTCACAATTTCTGCGCCAAGTTTTTGTAATCGTATATCAATGTTTTGATATCCTCTATCTATCTGCTCAATATTATGAATGGTGCTTTTCCCTTTCGCCGAAAGGGCTGCTATTAATAGTGATACGCCGGCACGTATATCAGGCGATGTCATAGAAATACCTTTAAGTTGGTGTTCGCGATTTAAGCCAATTACAGTTGCGCGATGTGGATCGCAAAGAATAATTTGCGCTCCCATATCAATCAATTTATCTACAAAGAACAAACGGCTTTCAAACATTTTTTGGTGAATTAATACGGTCCCTTTTGCTTGTGTTGCTACCACCAAAATAATACTTAATAAATCAGGTGTAAAGCCGGGCCAGATAGCATCCGAAATGGTTAAAATAGAACCATCAATAAACGTATCTATTTCATAATTTTCCTGTGAAGGAATAAAAATATCGTCGCCCCTGCGTTCTAATTTTATTCCCAATCTCTGAAACACACTTGGGATAATGCCTAATTCATCATAGGAAACATTTTTAATGGTGATCTCGGATTGAGTCATGGCTGCAAGTCCTATAAAGCTACCAACCTCAATCATATCAGGCAACATACGATGTGTTGTTCCAACTAAATGCTTAACCCCTTCAATAATCAGTAAGTTGGATCCGATACCGCTTATTTTTGCGCCCATCTTATTCAACATTTTACAAAGTTGCTGAATGTATGGTTCACAAGCCGCGTTATAAATTGTGGTTGTCCCTTTTGCAAGAACGGCAGCCATAATAATATTAGCTGTACCTGTTACAGATGCTTCATCCAGCAGCATGTAACAGCCTTTTAAATTCGATGCCTCTACTTTATAAAATTCATTTTCATCGTCATAAATAAATTTAGCTCCAAGAATTTGAAACCCTATAAAGTGAGTGTCCAAGCGGCGTCTGCCAATTTTATCCCCACCCGGTTTGGGAATATATCCCTTTCCAAAGCGCGACAGTAAAGGACCTACAATCATAATAGAGCCACGCAAACTTCCTCCCTTTTTCCTGAATTCAGGGGTATTCAAATAGTCAACATTCACCTTATCAGCTTGAAAAGTATATTCTTCTTGCCCTGTTTTCTCTACCTTTACGCCCAAATCCCTCAATAAATCAATTAATTTATTTACATCCACTATATCAGGAATATTACTAATAACAACTTTATCGGGAGTCAACAAAACAGCGCACAATATTTGCAATGCTTCATTTTTAGAGCCTTGCGGAACAATTTCTCCTTTTAATTTTTTCCCCCCAATAATTTCGAATACACTCATTTTTGATTCTGTTTAAAGTTTGAAAGTTCTTTTTTTGCTACTACGAATTACGAATAAAAAGATGTTAATATAGCCGGAAGTAAATATATCTTACGAACAGTTTAATTAACAAATATTAGTTCAAAGTTTGAAAGTTCAATTTCAATTTTAATTTTGTTTTGCAAACCATTTTAAAAAAGTAATGCAATCTATCTAATTAGTATATTTGAAAAATTTATGTTTTATCATTTCTAAAAAATAAGATTTAATTAGTAAACAATGCAACAAAGGCATCTCGATAAAGACATCTATTTTAAGGAGCAAGTATATACTACTCAAAAATATGTTATTCCTTTTATAGACAATTTTTTAACTGTAAATAAAGATTTACATGTTCTTGAAATTGGTTGTGGCGAAGCTGGAAATCTGAAACCATTTCTCGATTTAGGATGCCGTTGTGTTGGTGTGGATTTGAATGAAACTAAAATTAAGTTCGGAAGAGAATTGTATGCAAATCATCCAAATCATCATTTGCTAAAATTAATAGTTGCAGATATTTACAATATGGTAGATGAATTCAAAGAAGATTTTGACTTAATCATTTTAAGAGATGTGATTGAACACATTCATGATCAAGAAAAGTTTTTGAATTGCGTGAAAAAATTCCTGAAGCCAACAGGTAAAATATTTTTCGGTTTTCCTCCATGGCAAAATCCTTTTGGTGGCCATCAACAAATTTGTAAAAGTAAAATATTGTCAATGTTGCCCTATTTTCATTTACTTCCTATTCCGCTATACACAGGCGTATTAAAATTATTTGGGGAAAGTAAAACGACAATGGATGATTTATTGGAAATAAAAGAAACAGGCATAAGCATAGAACGATTTGAACGAATTTTGAAAAAAGAAAACTGGGTAATCAATAAAAAAACATTCTTTTTTATCAATCCGAATTATGAAGTAAAATTTCAATTAAAACCGCGGGAATCCTATCGTTTTATTTCAAATATTCCTGTATTGAGAAACTTTTTGGTAACAGCCTGTTACTATTTAATATCAAAAAGCCGATGAACAAAAAAGTATAAGATTTTTAAAACGGTTTGCGTTTAAATTTATTATTCGGATTATTTGCGGAGTTGCTGTTATCCTTGCGGAAGCTGCCATTGCTTTGTTTCCCGTTTGTTGATTTCTTTTTATCACGATCACGACTTTGATTTGGCGGGCGTGGTACAAAAGTTTGAGTGCTGCGTAATAAAGATGAATCAGCTAATTTAAGTCCGCCTTTTGAAAGTTCATTTAACTGTTTTAAAATCACCTCATCGTTCACCGAATCACGGTTCCATGTGAGATACGAGCGTTTCATCAAATTAGCTATTTGTTCAGTCAGCGCATTTTTCTCATCTCCTTCAGGATATTGCTTGGCTTTTTCGATAATGCGCTCTACCGTTTTACCATAGTGTTTATAACGGATATCATTGCTTGGATACAGCACTCTATCCGGCTTTGTTTGAAATGTTTCCCGTGTTGGTTTTGGATAAGGTGAATCAACATCTAATTTAAAATCAGAAATAACAAATATGTGATCCCATAATTTATGTTTAAAATCGGTGACATCGCGTAAATGCGGATTCAATTGTCCCATCACGTTTATGATAGCTTGCGCCACTCTGTTGCGCTCTTCACGGTTTTCTACGAAAATGGCAAAATCAATCATCTTCTGAATATTTCTTCCGTATTCAGGAATAATCATGTGAGGCAGGCTGGTATTGTACTCCATTGGTTTTGGGATTTTGTTGGAAATAAAAAATTCTAATCGAGTTAACAAAGATAGCTGTTTTTATTGCAATAAGCCAAAATTTTATTTCTGTTACAGCGATGTAGGAAGATGCCTTTGAATAATCAGCACGTTGGGACAATGCGCGGGCGGGTAATTTTTAAAATGGCAAGATGCCTCAAAATAGTTAGCACGAATGGGACAACGCGCTTGTGGAGCTGTTTTATCAGAAAATTACAAAAAAATATTTTTTATAAGCCATATATTGTTAAATTTGCCCCTCATTTAATTATTAAAAATAAAAACCTTTACAATGAAAACATTAGTTTGTATTAGTAATGTGCCCGACACAACTACTAAAATTAGTTTTATCAACAACGACACTGCGTTTAACACTGCGGGTGTTCAGTTTATTATTAATCCTTATGATGAGTGGTATTCACTTGTTCGCGCTTTGGAAATCAAAGAAGTGGTGGGCGGAAACGTTACCATCATTCACGTTGGCGGTGCTGATAGCGAACCCACCATACGTAAAGGACTTGCGATAGGCGCAGATGATGCTGTTCGTGTTGATGTTGAAGCAAACGACGCTTTCGCAGTAGCGGAACAAATAGCTGCTTATGCGAAAGACAAAGGGTTTGATTTGATTTTGGCAGGTAAAGAAACTATTAACTACAACGGCTCAATGGTTGGTGGTATGCTTGCCGAGTTATTGAATTTGCCTTTTGTTTCAATGGCAACAAAATTAGATATTGCAGGCAATATTGCAACCATTGAGCATGACATTGATGGTGGAACCGAAGTTGTTGAATGTCCGCTGCCAATGGTATTATCTACTAACAAAGGAATGGCGGAAGCGCGTATCCCAAATATGCGCGGGATTATGGCAGCACGCTCAAAACCATTAGTCGTGATGCCGGCAATTGCTGCAGAAAAATTGACAAATGCGACATCTTACAAACTAACTTCAGGACGCACCGATTGTAAATTTGTTGATGCAAGTACACCTGAAAAATTAATTGAATTGCTACATACTGAAGCAAAAGCAATTTAATAATCAGTAATTCATAACTTATAAATCATAACTAAAAACTAATAAATATGTCAGTTTTAATATATACAGAAATTTCAAAAGGCAAAATCAAAAAATCTTCGTTAGAAGCCGTTAATTACGGAAGCAAAATTGCCGCACAATTAAGTACTACTGCAACTGCGGTAATCGTGGGTGATACAGATGGTTCCGGTTTAGGTAAAGCGGGCGTTAAAAAAGTACTAAAACTAAAAAATGATAAATTAGCGAATCTTGATTCACAATATGTAACATCAGCGCTTGAACAGGTTGCTGCTGCTGAAGGAGCAAGCATTATTATTTTCGCGCACGATTTTACCGGCAAAGCCATCGCACCAAGATTGGCTGCCAGATTAAAAGCCGGTATGGTTGCCGGAGCTGTTGACAACCCAACTGTTGCAGGGGATTCATTTACAGTAAAAAGAAATGTGTTTTCCGGAAAAGCTACTGCTATATACAGTATTAATTCCGCTAAAAAAATCATTTCGATATTACCCGGTTCATTCCCTGTTGAGTTAACCGACAATACTGCTGAAGTAGCTGATTTTGCTGTAAATTTGGATAATGTCAATTCTCCGGTAAAAATAAAAGAAGTGAAACAAGATACCAGCGAATTAAATATGGCTGATGCGGATATTGTAGTATCAGGCGGTCGCGGATTAAAAGGTCCTGAAAATTGGGGAATGATTGAAGAATTGGCAAAAGTGCTTGGCGCTGCAACTGCTTGTTCTCGCCCGGTAGCAGATAGTGGCTGGCGCCCACACCATGAACATGTTGGGCAAACAGGATTTTCTATTCGTCCTAAATTATATATTGCCATTGGTATTTCGGGAGCTATTCAACACTTAGCAGGAGTAAATGGCAGTAAAACTATTGTTGTAATTAATTCCGATAAAGAAGCGCCATTTTTTAAATCAGCGGATTATGGTATTGTTGGTGACGCATTTGAAGTGGTGCCTAAATTAATTGAGGCAGCAAAAAAATTCAAAGCAAACCAGTAGCTAATAATTAGGAGCATCATTGCGAGGAACAAAGCAATCTCAATAATAGTTTGTATGAGATTGCTTCGGGCGAAAAGCCCTCGCAATGACGCTCTGAATAAGAATTATTGATTTTAAATAAATATAGTGAAAAAAGTTTTATTAGAAATAGTAGGTCTATCATACAGCCACACTCAAACAGGGGCTTACGCTCTTGTGTTGGGCGAATCTAAAGGGAAACGCAGATTGCCAATTATTATTGGCGGTTTTGAGGCGCAAGCCATTGCAATTGAGTTGGAAAAAATGACACCAAGTCGTCCACTCACCCATGACCTGTTCAGAAGTTTTGCAAAAGAATTTAAAATAAATGTGAACGAAGTAGTAATTTACAATTTGGTAGAAGGTATATTTTATGCAAAATTAATTTGTAGTAATGGCAGCGAAGAGGTTGAGATTGATGCACGAACATCTGATGCGATTGCTTTAGCAGTACGATTTAATTGTCCGATCAACACGTATGAATTTATATTATCACAAGCAGGAATTATTTTGGATGAAGAAGCGCTTGCTGCTGCAAACGACAATGTAAATCAAATGGAAATGTTGGAACTGGAAGAAACGGATTATTTAAAAAAATCAGCTGAAGAATTAAAACAAATGCTTGAAACAGCATTGGGCAGTGAGGATTACGAGAAAGCTTCAAAAATACGTGATGAGTTGAATAATCGTAAAAAATCATAATTTTTTTCCACAAAAGAAAATGAAAACTATTTTCTTTCAAAACGAAGCGAGCATTTTCAAATTGTCAAATCTTCAAATTGTCAAATTAATTTCAGATGAAACAATATCACGATTTAATGCTTCATGTGTTGGAACACGGAGCAACTAAAACAGATAGAACCGGAACCGGAACAGTTAGTGTTTTCGGGTATCAGATGCGTTTTGATTTGCAAGAAGGATTTCCATTACTTACCACAAAAAAACTACATTTAAAATCGATACTTCACGAATTGCTTTGGTTTTTAAAAGGCGATACGAACATAAAATATTTAACGGAAAATGGGGTACACATTTGGGATGAATGGGCTGATGAAAACGGAAACCTTGGACCTGTTTACGGTTCGCAATGGCGTAGTTGGCAAACTGCTGATGGTAGGTGCGTTGACCAAATTACGCAAGTAATCAATCAAATAAAAACAAATCCCGACAGCCGCAGAATGATTGTGAGTGCTTGGAATGTAGGAGAAATTGATAAAATGAAATTACCTCCTTGTCACGCTTTTTTTCAATTTTATGTTGCTGATGGAAAATTAAGCTGTCAGTTATACCAACGTAGTGCCGACATATTTCTGGGAGTTCCATTCAATATTGCATCATACTCTATCTTGACATTAATGATAGCGCAGGTATGCAATTTAAAACCCGGAGAATTTATTCACACTTTGGGTGACGCTCATCTTTATTCCAATCATATAGAACAGGCTAAACTGCAACTAACTCGAGACTTTTGCAAATTGCCAACACTAAAAATAAATCCTGAAATAAAAAACATTTTTGATTTTGCATTTGAAGATTTTACATTAGAAGGTTATGATTCACACCCACACATAAAAGCTACAGTTGCTGTTTGATATTATAGAATAACTATTTTTTTCTTATTTTTAATTACCTAAATTGCTAAAACAGACTATTATGTATAAAAAAATAATAATCT
>ODAK010003386.1_pt1 | contig 16544 bp, 14 predicted proteins | sample 1539591 | NCBI WGS metagenome assembly ODAK01 (sample SAMEA3539303, study PRJEB22396) | soil metagenome | biome: tundra; feature: field; material: soil | place: USA | collected 2010-05 | depth 0.15 m
AGCCTGCGCAATGCCCTTCACCAACGTGGTCTTGCCGGTGCCCATGTCGCCGCCCAGCACCAGCAATTGAGGCGCAGGCAGCAGACGCACCAGTTGGCGCCCAACCTCAACGGTATCCGCGCCGCTCTGCGTGACGAATTCATGAATCCGGCTTTCGGCGGGTGGGGCAATCTTGCTCATTGTGCTGCCTCGCGGGAGACCACGGCCGAAGATGACTCCGCCGGCAGCCCCTGCAACCAAACATACCCGTTTTGGCCGCGGTTGCGAAAGTGAAAACCCTGAAACCGAAAAGCCCTTGCCAGATGTGCCAGGCCATCGGTCGCCAGCAAGGTATGCTCGTCGGCGTCGCATAACGCCATGTCCGCGGCCAACCCGTGCAGATACACTGCCGCCTCTACCCCATGAGCCGCATCGTTGGGGTGCTGCGCCAGAAGCCCGGCCACAATTCCTGTCAGCAGATCACCGCTGCCGCCCTTGGCCATTCCGGGATTGCCGCTTGTGTTTACCGCAACGCGCCCATCGGGATGAGCAATCAGCGTGCGCGCACCTTTAAGCACCAGCGTCACGCCATTTTCTTTTGCAAAACTCCGCGCCATTTCCACCCGGTTGGCCTGCACCTCGGCCACAGTCTTTTTCACCAGCCGCGCCATCTCCCCGGGATGCGGTGTCAGAACAACTGTTCGCTCCCCTTCCGTGGTCCGTGCAAGCTTGGGCAGCAATTCCGGTTCTTCAGAGAGAATATTGAGCGCATCGGCGTCGATCACCACCGGCATCTTCGTTACCGAGAGCAGCCCCATGGTGAACTTCGACGTGTCGAGGCTCTGACCCAGACCCGGACCAATGGCGAGCACGGTCTTGCCCTTCGTCATCGCCGTTACCGTCTTCGGATCGAGGTTGTCCGCCTCAATCTGCCCCTCGGTCGTCGCCGTCAGCGACCAGGTCATCAGCTCGAGCGCGACTGAAGACACCAACCGCATCGCGGGCGCAGGCACCGCTGCCGTCACCAGACCTGCGCCCGCGCGCAAAGCCCCGAGCGACGTCATCGCCGGTGCGCCAGCCTTGCCTCCAGCGGACCCGAACGAGCCGCCAACCACCAGGACGTGGCCAAAATTTCCCTTGTTCGCAGCCGACGCACGCGGCGCTTGCGCCAACGCCAGCGACGAACCAGCCCACTCCAAATTTAGTTCCGACACAATCGCTTCTTCAGGTGAGCCAATCGATGCCACGACCACCGGCTGATTGCCGCGACGCGTCAATTGTCCAAACACATGTGCCGGCTTGGGCGCAGTAAAAGTTATTACCGCATCGGAAGGGAAAACGGGCCCCTCTACCGTCGCGTTCATCTCATCCGCCGGCCAGCCCGAAGGTAGATCGACCGAAAGCACGGGCGCCGCGCTTGCTCTGATCCATTCCAAAACAGCCAAAGCCAGCATCGTCAACGGCGGCTTGAACCCAGTACCAAAAATCGCGTCAATGATCAGGTCAGTTTGCAGCGCGTAGTTACGCCGCGTCAGGTCCACCGGCGCACTAATGACGTGAATCAGCCCATGCTGCGGACTCGCAAGCTCCCGCCAGGCCGTCGCGGCATCGCCCTTCAACTCGTCTGGCGAGCCGAGCAACAGCGTCGTGACTTCAAGACCCGCGCGCGCCAGCTCTCGCGCAGCCATCATGCCATCGCCACCATTATTGCCCTTGCCGCAAATGATCGTTACGCGGCGTGCTCGCGGAAACTGCTCACGCGCAAACGACGCCACCGCAATTGCAGCTGCCCGCATCAAGTCAAGCGACGCCACCCCAAATTTTTCCGTGGTCAACCGGTCGCAAGCCTGCATCTCGGCAGCAGATAAAACGTGCATGAAGACATGGTACGACAGCGATGGGAGATTTCCATTGTCGACTCAAACCGGATAGGAGTCGGGAACTCCTTCGATAATCGCCAGTCTCTTAGTCCTTGGTCCCTGGTCTCTGGTCCCTACCTCAACATCAACAGCAGGAACCAGCCATTCAAGCCAGCGATCAGCACCGCCGCCGCCCACGCCAGCACCTTCAGCCATGGGGCGTTCACAAACTCGCCCATCTTTTTCCGGCTTCCGGTGAAGATCACTAGCGGCACAACCGCAAAGCTGAGTTGCAGCGAAAGAATGACCTGGCTCAACAGCAGCAGCTTTTCCGTTCCCTGTTCGCCGTTGATCGCAACCACGATGATCGTTGGAATAATGGCGATGGAGCGCGTGATCATCCGACGCAGCCAGGGAGCAAGCTTCAAGTCGATGAACCCCTCCATCACCACCTGCCCCGCCAACGTCCCTGTGATTGAAGAGTTCTGCCCCGATGCCAGGAGCGCAATCGCAAACAGCGTACTCGCGCCCGCCGCGCCCACCAGCGGGCTAAGCAGCTTGTACGCATCCTCGATGGCCGCAACCTCAAAATGACCGCTGCGATGGAAGACCGCAGCCGCCACGATAAGAATCGACGCATTCACAAACAGAGCCAATGTCAGCGCCAGCCCAGAATCAATATTGGCCATGTGAATGGCCTCGCGCTTGCCCTCCGGCGTGCGCTTGTAGCGGCGACTCTGGACGATCGACGAATGCAGATACAGATTGTGCGGCATCACCGTCGCGCCCAAGATCCCGATGGCAATAAAGAGCATGCTGGGATTGGTGACGATCGACTTCGAAGGAATGAACAGGCTGTGCAGCACCGGCCAAAACTCCGGCTTCGAGAGGAACATCTGCACACCAAACAATGCCACAATCGTCCCGATAAGCGCGATCACAAGCGCTTCAACGTACCGAAATCCCCAGCGCTGCAGCAGCAGGATCAGGAGCACGTCGGTACCTGTGATCAGCACGCCGTAAAACAGCGGAATGTGAAAAAGCAGTTGCAGCGCAATGGCCGATCCAATCACTTCGGCCATGTCACAGGCTGCAATGGCAATCTCGGCCATCGCCCACAGCATGACGCTCGTCCAGCGCCCGGTGCTTTCGCGACAAATCTGCGCCAAGTCGCGCTCCGTGGCAATGCCCAGTTTGAGCGACAGGCTTTGCAGCAGAATCGCCATCAAATTTGACGCCATGATGACAAAAAGGAGCGTGTAACCAAAGCGCGACCCACCAGCGATGTCGGTGGCCCAGTTGCCCGGATCCATGTAGCCAACAGAAATCAAGAATCCCGGCCCCAGGAACCCAAGCAGACGGCGCCAATAAAACGGCGACTTTGAAATGCGCACACTTGCGTGCACCTCGGGCAACGAGGGCTCGGGGAGCGCGACCGGAGATTTGAATTCTGTGGCCATTGGATATTGAGGGGGAGGGTGGCTCACGGTTCAACCTTAGTATGCCATGAAAAGTTAATTATGGTTAATACATTCAGTTATTTTAACTTATCTGCCTCAAACGGGACGGAGCCAAACCGCTTCAGCAGCCGGCCGCCCCAAGATTGAAGATCCTGTAGGTAATTCAATCGAAACGGTTTGATCGTAGTTCTGGCTCGTAACCCGCAGGCTTCTACTAGGACCTATACCCATTCGATGCAGAAAAAGCAGCAGTTGGGGGTCCCGCTCCTGCAGGCTACTAACTGTATAGCTGTGCCCCTCGATTGCCTCAGACAGCGGCAACTCGCCCTGCTTCTTGCGTTCGACCGGGTTCATGGGCAGCACCGAGTTCCCATGCGGACAGGCCCCGCCTTCACCCAGTTTCTCCCGCAATTTCGTCTCGAACGCGGGCGAAACCGCATGCTCCAGCCGCTCCGCCTCTTCGTGAATCTCGTACCACTCCATCCCAAAGATCTCGCTCAGCATGCGTTCAATCAGGTGGTGCCGGAGGGCTGTGCGATATGCGGTTTCGGTCCCCTTCGCCGTGAGGCGCACGATGCCATCGTCGCCGACCTCGACGTACCCGTCGCGCCGCAGCCGTTTCAGCGCCATAGTCACCGCCGGCGCAGAAACCTCGAGCCAATGCGCGAGCGTCGCCGGGATCACCTGGTGACCCTCAGCCTCCGCCTCCAGAATGGCTTTGAGGTAGTTTTCCTTCGAAACGTGGATAGCGTCCTTCATCGTGGTGTGCCAACAGTCTATATGGAGCGGTAGCCTCACTTGTCCGACCTATGCGTTGAGTGCGATGCGCTACTCCCTGCGCTCCAACCGGCGCGGCAAGATGCTAGGCGGGACAGATGCAGGCGAAGCTTCGCGCCATTCGACCTGGAACTTACCCGTGTAACCAAAAAGATCGCCCCATGTGCGATTCGAAGCTTTTACTTCTATCCGAAAGCATTGCTCGCGGTCGTCGTACCACTCGCAGACCTCCGCGATTCCCGAGAAGAAAAGCGGAAACGGAAACGCCACGCGTCCTTCGTAGAACCGTTGCGCTCCGGACCGTAAAGCGAGACCGCCGTTTGCAGCGACGGTCAACTCGAGGTCAACCGCAAGATGCTGATGCGTGCCGAGGTAATCGACAATGCAACCACGCTCTTCGCTGTAGATCATGTATGCGTCAAAACGACGCTGCTTGCGCGTGACAAATGTGCGCACCCAGGTCACAGTTTCACGTCCCAGTGGATCACAATAGGCGTAGTTCTCAATCGTGAACGGAACGTCTTTGCCGTGCTCCGGAAACATGATGCTTCTCCACGTGCCCACGTAAAGGAACGGAAGCGTGTAGGGTGCACCATGCCAGATCCGCTCCATCACGCCAGTGCCAACCGCGGCGAGTCCGCTCCCTGAATGCAAACCAAAACGGCGTTGAATCTGGGGATGCAGCTTTCCGAAGTCAGACCCGAGCGCGCGCTGATAGATCGAAGTCATACCTGCCCCTTTGGCTCTTTACGCAGACAGCGGCCAGCGCTCGGCAGTGAGCGCGATGCGAGCCATCCGACGACGCACAACGCCGCAACGGCTAGATTCAACGTTACTGGATTGAATGCTGCCTTAAGGTAGATGGGTGAATTGATCGCAACAGCGATGGTAGCCGCGATCATGAGGATCCCGTTCGCGACTAGGACCTCGCGCCTGTTCCATGCGAGCAGAACGATCACACCGAAGAGGATCTCCAGCGATCCAATCCCCGGGAGCCACTGAAGCGAAACCCCGGCCTGGCTCAGCATCGCACGCTCATCAAGATTTTGGTAAAGAAGCTTGGGCACCAGGCCATGCCAGATCCATACAAACGATAACGCGATGCGAACTACGCCATGGATCACGCAAAGGTTCAGCGAAGTTTCCGGCGACTGGTCCTTTTCGGCCCAGAGTCGAAGGCAGTCAAAGCTCCAAGCGGTAGCCCATCCGATCAAAGGCCGGAAAATGAAGCGGTCAATCAGGCGCCCGAGGGCTCCAAATCTGACCTGATAGTCATACCAAGTGAAAAACCGAAGGCCGTTGTTAGTGGGAACGTAGCGCCAATAACCGGAGCCTTGTCGAATAAGTGATTTTGGATCTTCAGAGACAAACTTCAGAGAAGACGTGGTGTCACCATTCTTCGAGCATTGGCCAACGCTCTCTCCCGTGCCTTTGATAGTGAGGCCAAAGCCCAAGCGTGTTTCATAGATGAAACGCTGCGGGTCAGCGAGGCTTGCACGCGGTAGATAGCGGATCTGGCTGAAGCGAAGATCCCATCGCTCGTGCAACTCCGGTTGCTGCGTGAGTTGCCAGACCCGTTCCAGGGTCTGAAGTATGAGGATCTCAACGTAGATTCCGGAATGGCTCGTGCTTCCGCTCTTCACGAGATCAGCGTATCAAACACGATCTCTGACCTGAGAAGCGTGATCAGCCAAAAAACCCTTCCAGCTACTTCACCGCGACCTTTGGCTCGACCGACAACCCGGGCCGCAGTTCGTGGTTGGGATCTTCGTTGGGCAGATTTTCAAAGTCGATGCGAACGGGGAGGCGCTGCACTACCTTCACGTAATTGCCTGTCGCGTTCTCCGGCGGGAAGAGCGACAGCACAGAACCGGTAGCGCCGCCAATCTGCGTCACCTTGCCGTGATATTTCTTGCCCGTAGCGTCGACTTCAATTTCTACATCCTGCCCGTTGTGCATGTGCTTGAGCTGTGTTTCTTTGAAGTTGGCAGTGACCCACAATCCTTCAAGCGAAACCAGCGTCATCAGGTTCTGCCCTGTCGAAACATTCTGGTCGATCTCAACGCTCTTGCGCGTGACGATGCCCGCAGTTGGAGCGACGATCTTGGTGTAGCTCAGGTTGAGATTGGCCTGATCAAGTTGCGCCTGCGCCTGTTTCACCTGCGCCTGCGCCTGCTTGGCACGCGCCGATTGAGCCGCGACCTGCTGCGGACCACTCTGCGCATTCTTCAATCCCGCCTCGGCCTGTGCGACCTTTTCACTAGCCACGCGAATGCCATCCGAAGCAGCCCGCTCCGTTGCGTGAGCGTCCGCCACCGCGGCTTTCGCTGCGTCGGCGCTGGCGACAGCAGCGTCATACTGCTGTTTGCTGATGACATCTTTTTCAACCAGCGGTTTGTAGCGTGCCAGGTCAGACTGTGCCTTCACATTGTTGGCCTCGGCCTGCGAGACCCGCGCCTGCGCCGCCGCCAACTGCTGCTGCGCCTGCGAAACGCCGGCCGTCGCGCCCGACACATCTGCTCCCGCCGAACTGATATTGCTGCCGGTGTTGATGCTGGTGATAGGCACGTTTACCTGCGCGGCCAAAGCATTGGCCTGCGCGCTGGCCAGGGCCGCCTCAGCGTTCTCTACGGCAACCTGGTAATCGCGCGGGTCGAGTTCGGCGATCAGTGCGCCCTTTTCGACCTTCTGGTTCTCGTCGACGTAAACCTTCGTCACCTGGCCCGCAATGCGCGCGCTCACCTGAATCAGATGTCCATTGATCTGCGCGTCATCGGTGTCTTCGCTGTAGGTTGAGCGCCAATATAGAAATGCTCCAATCACAATCAGAACCAGGACCACGAGAATGATGATTCCTCTGCGGCGAGACTTCGGCTGCTCGACCTCGGTGCTCTCATCCGGCGGGGCTTGAACGGCTGTTGGGGTTGAATCCGCCACGTTTACTTTCCTCCCAAATAATTCTTGTATTGCTGCCCCGCTCCCAGGGCACGCGCCAGGCTAAGCTTGGCGACATTGTGCCGGTAGAGGCTGGATACATATTGATCGTTGGCCTGCGCCACCGACTGCTCCGCCTGGCTGACCGCGAGATTGTCGCTGACTCCGTTGGCGTAGCGCTGCTGGGCCTCGCTGAGGGCCTCTTTCGACAGGTCGACGCTTGACCGAGCTACCTCAACTTGCTTCTGCGCCGAGGCAATGTCGAGCAGTGCGTCGCGCACATCGGCATCCACCTGTGCGTTCATGTCGCTCAACTGCGCGCGCTGCGTGTCGAGTTGCGATTGTGCGATCTGCGCCTCGCCGCGCAATGCGTATTCCTTGAAAACAGGGACACTCAACGTGCCCTGCGCATCAAAAGTGCCGTGCGAATGGCGCACATTCACGCCGATGTCGCCGTAGTCGGCATTCGCCACAACAGTTGGTAAGCGGTCGGCCGTCGCAGCTTTCCGCTGCTCCTCTGCCGCCTTGGTTTGTTCAACCATTGACGCCAGGTCTTTGCGATTTGCGTGCGCCTGTTTGATCGTCGCGTCCACATCCAACTGATCAAACGCCGCATACGGCGCCTTATCCGCCAAATTGAACTTCTGCGCCAACGGCAAACCGATGGTGCGTGCCAGTGCCAGCTTGTCTTTTTCGAGGCCGTTTTGCGCGACAATCAATTGTTGCTGCAGCGATTGATAATCCACGCGCGCGCGCAATTCGTCGAGCATCGGAGCCGTGCCCGCCTCGTGATTCTGCACCGCCTGATCAAGCGACACCTTCGACGTCGTCACTTGTGCTGCCACGCTCTCAATGCGGCTCTCGTCCGCCAACACCAGCAGGTAGGCATTGCCCACCGTCAACACAACCATGTCCCGCGCGTCTTGTTCGGATAGGTTCGCGGCCGCAAAACTGTGCTTCGCCGCGAGGTACGACCGCAGCGACTTCACATCCAAAAGCGACCACGTCAGCGAAGCCCGCAGGTCGGTATAGCCAAACGGCCCGATGATCGTCGGAAATCCTGGAATCCGCAGTCCTTGCGCAGCCAGATCGGCCTGCATGATCGCTTCTTTGGCATTGAACTCCACATCTGGCAGCAGCGACTGCAACTGAGTCAGTTGCTGCGCGCGTGATCCAGCCGTCTGCGTCCCGCTCAAAATCACGCCAAGGTTGTTTCGTAAGCCGCGTTGAATCGCGTCATCGAGCGACAAGTCCAGCGTCTGCTGCGATACTTCACCCTTCGTCAGGCTGCCCTGATAGCTTGATGCCGGCGGAGGCGAAGGCTGGCTGGGAGCCAAATTGGGTAGTTGCTGCGCCCTACCGAAACAGGACGTGGCAAGGCTCAACGCCAAAACAGCGCAGGCATACACAAACTTCGATCTTGTGAAGCATTTACTTGAGAACATCAATGGTCTTTCGCACCGGGCAGGTCTGGCTGCCGGAAAGATGTTTGCACTCCTATAGATGCCCGGTACCTGCGGGCAGGTTCCTTAAATCTAGTGTACCGAACACGTGCAAGTCCGGTTGTTAGCCCGAACACACTTCACCGGCCCATTTCGCGAGGCTTTCGTAGGCTCGCCGCCCGACGAAAATCCCTAGCGCGTCGCCGTCGCTTGTATCAGTTGCGAAGCCAGTGAACACAGCGCCTGCCGGAAGATTTCCCGCACCGCATCTGGCGTCCATCCCAGTGCGCCGGGGCCGCCGTGATCCGCGAGCATAGAGGATGTTTCGTCGGAGGTAAAGCCGGCCACGGCGCGCAACACAAAAATGACCCGCAGCTCGGTGGGCAGGCTGGCCAGCCAATTCCTGACCCTGTCCTTATTAGGACCGGCCAACATCGACTCCAACTCAGCCGTCGAAATTCCCGCTGCCTCGAGATCATCGTCTTCAATGCAGGTCGCCACGTGCTCCAGGCCTTCCGGAGCGGACAGGCTCCCTGGCCTCCGCTTCTCAATCAGGTCAAGCGCCGCCGCACACAAAGCCTGCCGGCTGCTCTTGCGAGCCTGTACCGCGTCATCGCACGCTGAAACCTCAGCATCGGCGACCGCTGTCTCCACGAGGCGAATGCTGTCTTCGCCTTCACCCACCAGCATCGAAGCCATGTTGTAAAGCTTGGCCGCGATCATGTCGAGCATTTCGTCCATGCCCTCGAGTGCCTTGGTCACAGTCGCTTCATCTTTGGGCTGGCCATCGAGCAGCCCGTGCACCTGTTTTGAAAAAGCGGCCGCGCCCGCCGGAATCGGCTGCGGCGGAATTAAGCTGTCGTTCGAATTATCGGGGCTCTGAGACAAGGGTACGGCTCCTCTCTTCTGGGGGATCAGGGGGGCGTCCCTGCCTCTATCCTCAACCCGATGACCGGGGCGGGTCAATCCGTGTCGCAACATTGCTCGTAGGTTTATTGATGTCTGATCCATCCTTTGCGGGCAGTTCACAAGTGCATCCCCAAACGACTCTTTCGCCTTTTCACCCCGTTTTGAACCCCGGAAATCCCCATCACCCCACCCCAGGTGCGTTTTGCACCAGAAAAGCTGTAGACTTGCCAACACGGCGTAGAACGCACCCATGGCCAGAACTAACCAGAAACAAAAGCTCTTCACCGGACGAGACCACTCCTGGATGCAGTTCAATCGGCGTGTCCTTGAGGAAGCCGAGGACCCCTCCAATCCCCTGCTCGAGCGCGTCAAGTTTCTGGCCATCACCGGCTCCAACCTCGATGAATACGTCGAAATCCGCCAGGCCGGCCTCATGCAGCGCATTGAAGACGGCTATCGCGAACAGGGTTACGACGGCCTGCGCCCCGATGAAGCACTCGCCTCGCTCACCGCTGAAATTCATACCTTTGTCGACGCCCAGTACCGCTGCTGGAATGACCTCCTGCTCCCCGAACTGTGCAAGCAGGGCATCCGCCTGCTCGAGTGGGACGAGCTGAACGAAGAAGCCCAGGCCTATGCCCGTGGCTACTTCCAGCGCGAAGTCGACCCGCTCCTCACGCCCATCGCCATCGACCCTGCCCATCCGTTCCCGCGCGTGCTCAACAAGGCCCTTTGCCTGGCCTTGCTGCTGCGTCGCAAGCGGAAAAGCTCCGGCCCGCAGATTCTCGGCGTCGTCACCGTACCGCGCGCCCTTCCGCGCTTTGTTCGCCTGCCCGCGGAAGACGGCAAGTACGATTACCTCCTGCTGCAGGACCTCATCGCCCAGCACCTCGCCGGTATGTATCGCGGCTATGAAGTGCTCTCCCGCGCCGCTTTCCGTGTCACCCGCAACTCCAACCTTTACTTCGAAGAGGAAGAAGCGCGTTCACTCCTCGAGACGATTCGCGTGGAGCTGCACAACCGTCGCAAGGGCGACTCCGTGCGCCTCGAGATCGAAACCGGAGCGGACCCGGAAATTGCCGAGCGCCTGCGCGTCAACTTCGAATTAGACGAAGACCAGGTCTTCCGCGACGATGGTCCCGTCAATCTTTCACGGCTGATGTATTTCTATAGCGATATCCAGCGACCCGACTTGAAGTTTGCGCCCTTCACTCCCAAGCCATTGCACCTGAGCCGCAAGTCCACCAACGTCTTTGACGAACTGCGCCAGCACGATCTGCTCCTGCACCATCCCTACGACTCCTACGACCCGGTCGTCGATTTCATTCAGCAGGGCGCTGAAGATCCAGCCGTCGTCAGCATGAAGCAGACCCTCTACCGCACCAGCCAGGATTCGCCCGTCTTCTCTGCGCTTATCGAGGCCGCTGCGACCAAAGAAGCGACGCTGGTCGTTGAATTGATGGCCCGATTCGATGAGGCATCCAATATCCGGTGGGCGCGCAGCATGGAGGACGCCGGCGTGCAGGTGTTCCACGGCGTGGTCGGTCTCAAGACTCATTGCAAACTTGCCATGCTCGTGCGCCGCGACGAAGACGGAGTGACCCGCCGCTACTGCCATCTCGGCACCGGCAACTACAACCCCGTCACGTCACGCTTCTACACCGATCTGAGCCTGCTCACCTGCGATCCGCAGATAACCGAGCGCGTGCACATGGTCTTCAATTACCTCACCGCGCACGCCGAGATCGACGACTATCGCCCGCTGCTGGTCGCTCCGCTCACCATGGCTGAGAGTTTCCTCGGACTCATTCGCCGCGAGGCGGAACATGCCCAGGCCGGACGCCCCGCGCACATCGTTGCCAAGATGAATGCGCTGCTCGAGCCCAGCGTCATCGAGGCGCTCTATCAGGCCTCGCAAGCCGGTGTTGAAATCGACCTGATCATTCGCGGCCTTTGCATTCTCCGTCCCGGCGTCAAGGGATTGTCGAGCCGCATCCGCGTCCGTTCTGTGGTGGGCCGTTTTTTGGAACATTCGCGCATCTTCCACTTCGCCAACGGCGGAGACGACGAAATCTACATCGGCTCCGCCGACTGGATGCCGCGCAATCTCTTCGAGCGTTGCGAAGTGGCTTTCCCTGTCCGCGATCCCGCCGCCAAGGCCCGCATTCACGAGGAAATTCTGCCAGCCTATCTCGCCGACACCGTCAAGGCCCGCCTTCAGCAGGCTGACGGCACCTATCTGCGCGCTTCAAAAGTCATGAAAGATGCGCCCAGCTTCTCCAGCCAGGATTTCCTGATGCAATTGGCTGAGGGCAAGGCGGATGTCAGCGCCATTCCCGCCATCAAAATATCCAAGGCGCCAGCCAAAGCGGCTGTTAAAAAAGCCGCAGCCGCCGACTAAGGTCTTTTCCTGCCGCGGCACGGCCTTTGCAGGTTTGCAGATAATTTCCCCTCCCTTTGCTAATGTCGAAGAAACAGAGCATCCCATCGTCTAAGCGGTAGAAGGACGCCTTCGCAACGCCCGCAGCCGATCAGCTCACAGCAGAGGAGTCCATTTATGGCACAGAGCGCACCACAAGTGTTTTCGGGAGTTACGCCTGAGCAGTACGCACGCTTGAGCGAGAAAACCAGGGCTGCCGGAATCGATCTGACGGGCATGAGCGGAACCGCGTCTAAATATGGAGTGGAAGTCGCCTACAACTACTCGCCCGCCAAGCAAGAGCTGACGTTGCACTGCCTGCGCACACCGTTCTTCATGAGTGCAGATGATGTGAATGCGAAGCTTCACGCTCTCGTGAACGAGAGCCTTGCACAAGCATGAGTCGAACCCCCCTCCGGCAGGACAGCCAATCGGCAAGTCAGTCGCGGCATATCATTTCTCCCGCTACAATTTCTAGAGTGTTGCTTATAGCGGCAAATCCGCTCGATCAAGACTCCCTCACACCTTCCCAACCGAACCGAGTCTTAAACGCGCCCGTGCTTTTGCGCTTGTGGCATCTCGGCAGTCTGGATGCGCCGACGGTTGCAGTGACCTGGTCACTGGCCTTCGCCTGGGCTGCGCGCGTCCAACTGCCCGCGTGGGTGCCGATTCTGCTCGCACTCGGCACCTGGGCTGTTTACATTGGCGATCGCCTGCTCGATGCACGCACAGCATTGGCCTGCGGCGAACACCACCGGCTTCGCGAACGACACCATTTCCACTGGCGCAATCGCAACCTCTTCATCGCATCGGCTACGTTAGCCGCGTGCGCCGCTGCGGCTATCATTTTCGTGCTCATGCCGGTCGGCGCGCGCGAACGCAATGCAGTTTTAGCGCTGGCAGCCCTGGCCTACTTTGCAGCCGTGCATTCGCGCCGCCGTTCTCCGGCATGGCTCCGTTTCTTCCTTTCGAAGGAGTTTCTAGTCGGCACCATCTTCACCGCGGGATGCGCCTTACCGACCTTCTCGCGTCTGCCCGCCTCTCATCTGAATATCCTTTTACGAGGCTCATTCTTTACATATATTTTGTTTTTCGCTTTTCTCGCATGGCTCAACTGCTACGCGATTGAGCACTGGGAATCCGCGAAATCCTCGCGGGTCTTCGCTGTCGCGATCTTCCTCAGCTGCATTGGCTTCGTATTGAGCGCGGCACTGTATCGAATTGACATTCGCTCCGCGGCCCTCCTCGGAACTGGTGCGATCGCCGCACTGCTATTGGCTTTTCTCGACACTCTGCGCGGCCGCATGACGGTGCTCTCTCTACGCGCCAGCGCCGACCTTGTCCTGCTCACACCGCTTCTGCTCATCCCGCTCGCGATGCGCATACCATGAAAGCAAACCTCGACTCCACACAAGAATCCGCTCCGTCACCTGTCACCCCCCCCGACTTCAGCCACCTCGCAAAAATCTACCGCTGGATGGAGCTATTCAGCTTCGGGCCATGGCTTGAGCGGTGTCGCACTGCATTTCTCTTGGACATCTCCGCATGTCGCAGCGCACTAGTTCTGGGCGACGGCGACGGCCGGTTTACCGCACAGTTGCTCAGGAAAAATCCATTCATCCACGTCGACGCGGTCGATGCCAGCCCCGCAATGTTGTCGGAACTCCTGCGTCGCGCCGGAACAGATTCCACCCGGGTTGACGTTCATCCGGCAGACGCCCGCACGCTCAATTTCCCGGGCTCGCAGTACGATCTGATCGCGACACATTTTTTCCTTGATTGCCTGACCGATCAGGAATTCGTGGCTCTCGCCATGCGTCTGCGATTCTGTGTCGCGCCCGGGGCGCTTTGGGTTGTGTCGGAATTTGCGGTTCCCCCAAACCTCTTCGGCAAATTCGTAGCCCGCCCGCTCATCGCAGCTCTCTACCGAATCTTCGGAGCTATGACCGGCCTCAAGATTCGCAGCATTCCCAACTATCCCGCAATCCTTTTGCAGAACGGGTTCGTACTTACATTGAAAAGATCCTTACTCGCCGGTCTTCTGGTCAGCGAACTCTGGTCGGCCACACCCTCTTCCGCTGAAACGGTCGCTGGAAGGTAATTGCCATTTCCGCAGTACAAAATGTTTGCCATGTAAAGCACTATTCATATCGAATATTCATAGAACGGATATTCAGGACCTTTCCGACACGTGCCATCAAAAAACCAAAATGAGCGTACATCCGATATCTGACATGTGACGTACCTAGTGTAGAGACGGTTCTTACCAACGCTCTTCTAGTCGAGAATCGTATCCCCAGTCGGCAAATGCTCGTAAATGATCTGAGAGGTCACATGGAAAATCAGGATCTAATTAGTTCCATCGGAAACATCGCGCAGGAACGCCTGGCGCGTCGCAAATTTCTAAGCCAGGCTGGCATGCTCGGCCTGGGCGCTGCAGCAGCCACCATCACCCTTGGCGGGTCCAAGGTGGCATTCGCTGACGACACTGATTCCGCTGCGGAAACCGCCCAGGAAACAGCTCAATCAAAAGACACGGTGGCAGAAATCTTCACCGCTGCTCTGATCGCAGAAGATCTTGCTCCTACCTTCTATTACAACGGTCTCGTAGGCGCCGTCATCCAGGACCCAAACCTGGCTGGCCCCGGCGGCTCGGCGACCCATGTTTCAAGCTCGGGCAATGTTGGCAACGTCGACTATATCCGCGCCGCTTTGACCCAGGAGATTCATCATGCGCAGCTGTTCCGCTCGCTTCTGGGAATGACCCACGCCTCCCAGGATCCGGTCCAGACCTTCTACTTTCCCGCGCGCACCTTTGATAATCTCGCCAACTTCACCGGCATCCTCGATGCGCTCGAGAACGCCTTTATCGGCGCCTATTTGTGCGCCATCCAGGAATTCGCTGCCAAGTCTGCGAACCTCAAAGGCGGAGACGGAGCCTGGCTGCAGCCCGGCGACAGCAAGTATTCGCCCGAGCAGCTCGACTACTTCGCCAAGGTGTCAGCTTCCATCATGGGCATTGAAGCGGAACACCGTGTCCTCGGTCGCGTAATCAGCAATTCGAACCCTGCTAATAACCTCAACTATGAGGGCGTTGACGGCTTGAACGCTGTTTACAACGGATCGAAGTCTGCCGTCGCTGCCTTGACACCATTCCTCAAATCCAGCACCGGCCCCGGTTTCTCGTTCGCGACCGCGATCGCCAAGCAGAGCACCGTATCCCTGCCAGTTGCCGGCAGCTACCCGACCATGTAGTTTTACCCTCCCCCAACTTGCACCAATCCCAGCGACGTCGCAACCACGATATCGCTGGGAATTCCTCCCCAATTCAACTCAATCAATCTCTGTAGATCCTCCTCCATTCCTTCCCTTCCCCGCTAAGTTCCTCTCCTGGGCCGCCATCATCCACGCCCTCGTCTGCCGGGCGCGGCGGACCTGATTGTTACAAACGTGTTAACATCGAGGCTCAAGGAAGCGGCTAAGTCTTCTCGGATCAAGCCCACCCCATCTCAATGAACCTCTACCTTATGCGTCACGCCAATGCCGGTATTCCCCGCGAGAGTTTAAAGCTGGATGCCAAGCGTGGCCTGATCAAGGAAGGCAAAGAACAGTGCATGTTGATGGCGCGGTTGCTCAACGCCCTCAAGGTGCAGGTGGACGTCATCGTCTCAAGCCCCCTCAAGCGAGCCATGCAGACGGCCCAGTTTGTAGGCACAGAACTAGGCTTCGAGGGAACAGTTGAGATCAGCCCGGCCTTGGGACCAGAAGCGAATTACGCCGATTTCCAAAAGATGTTGGATAAGTACGCTGACCGCGAAAGCGTGCTGGTCGTAGGCCACAACCCTAGCCTGTTTCAATTTGCAGGCCGCCTGATAACCGGCAACGGCGGAGCCGGCGTTCGCATGCGCAAAGGTTCGGTCGCCCGCATCGATATGGATCGCCATCCGCCCCTGCTGCAATGGCTGATCGACCCGCGCATGGCTCGATGGATTTACGCCAGCGTCGCAAAGAGTTCGCGCCCAAAGACCTCGCGAAAATAACCCGCCTCTTTGCGCAGCGACCAAAGTTCCAATTCTGCGCCCGACCGTCCCGGTTCCAACTCCAAATAGACCCGCTTGGGATAGACCTTCGCTGCGACGCGCAGCACGTCACTGGCGCGGTCCTGATTGAGCGCGACGGCAAGCCGCAACAGCACCACGGCCCGATGAACATGTTCGTGCTCATCGGCAGGTATGTTGCGCATGGCGCGATCGTTTGGCTGCGGCCGGCTCTTGCCGAGATAGCGCGCCACCGCCGACACCACTGTTCGCTGTACCTGCGTATACCCATAGATTTCAGAGCTGGAGACGATGTACTGCGTGTGCCGATGATGTCCCTGGTGATTAATGAATTTGCCTGTGTCGCGCAGCACGGCGGCGGCCGCCAGCCGATCTTCATATTCAGCGGGAAGCTGGTGCAGCGCCTTCAGTTCGCGAAACAGTTGCACGACGTGCGCGCGCACCGGTTCAGCCTGACGAATATCGACGCCGAAACGTTGCGCGGTCGCGACCACACTCTCCCACCGCTCCTGTTCGAATTGCTGGTGGCCTGCGGCACGCGCGTCCTGCGCCGCCAGCATCTGCGCCAGGATGCCGTCGCGCAAACCCAGCGGCGAATAGCGAAAACCAGGCAGGCCGAAACTCTCCAGCAGTTCAGCGAATACCTGCGACCCGGCGACAATGATTTCCGCCCTGCGCGGTCCGATTCCCGGCACTGCCTCGCGCTC
>ODAK010003387.1_pt1 | contig 16543 bp, 11 predicted proteins | sample 1539591 | NCBI WGS metagenome assembly ODAK01 (sample SAMEA3539303, study PRJEB22396) | soil metagenome | biome: tundra; feature: field; material: soil | place: USA | collected 2010-05 | depth 0.15 m
GATTCGCCTCTGGTCACAACATAGACTTCGCATTTCCAAGACTGCAAAATGGCAATCGCCAAGCTTGCGGAGCTGCCAAAGCCAAAAAGTCCGACGCGCTCACCATGCTCAACGCCCGCAACACGTAAGCTGCGAAACCCGATGATACCGGCGCACAGCAAGGGGGCGACGTGTACGTCATCCAAACCGGCAGGCAACGGAAAGGTGAAGTCTGCGCGCACAAGGGCATATTCCGCATAGCCTCCGTTCACCGTGTACCCAGTGAATGTAGGGCGATCACACAGATTTTCCATGCCGTGGCGGCAGTACCAGCAATCACCATCTACGCCGCCCACCCAGGAAACACCCGCACGTGTTCCCAACGGCAATTCCGCTGTCGCGCCCTCGACCACCTCCCCCACGATTTGATGGCCAGGAATGAGTTGTGGCCGAACCGGCAGTAGATCTCCTTCTACGATGTGCAGATCCGTACGACACACTCCGCAGGCGACGACCCGAAGCAGGACATGACCAGCTTCAAGCTGGGGACGAGGCACGTCCTCGATATGAAGGAATGATCCAGGCGCGGTACGCGCTGATGTAAAAATCGCGGCTTTCATTGCTCCCTTTTCTCTAGGAAGCTTCGTTCTTTGCGCCGATCATGTTCCATCTCAACAAAAAGAGGCACAGCGCACCCAGTGACACCTCGTGCGGGGCCCACTATTCCCATTGCTCCAGACTCTCGACCTGCTTCCTGATGGATGCCACCCTCTGATCTATTAGCTCGGCATCCGATTCAAGATTGAAAGAGAAGCCAGGAGAGAGTGCTTTCAGCTTCTGGGCGTGCTGTTCCAGTTGATTGACATCTCGATTCAGCGCTTCGATGACCGATTTCAACGATGTTTTCATAAGTTCAAAACCTTCTATTCAGCAGGCTCACTGTTGCGGTGCTCAAATCGTAGAAGCGTGAACCTGTCTCACGGTTGTTACGGGCGCAGAGGTGTCGTCAGCAATGGCCAACCGCCTTGAGCGCATCAATTCCCAGGAATACCCGAATTCTCGTCCAATCCAACGCAGACCTGGTACGTTCGCTTCCGAATGGTGAACACACGGCTGAGTTGTTGGTGACAGCACCCAAAGAAAGACTCAAATATCCATAGTAGCGATGCTTGCATAAGCTGCGCAGCCTCTCGGCGCAATCCGGACAATACAGGATGACAGACCGAGATCCATGTATCTGAGCAAGATAGCTCAAAGAGAGGGAATTGAGAGACCGCGTCGGCAGGGGAATGCCGGATATGGTTCCGTGCGAACATTCGTTGTTCACGCAGCAGTGCGAGCGTCTTTGAGCAGAATGGGCAATGGTGGTTTGCTAACGTTCAGGCAGGGTCATTGGTTTCGAACGCTGGCCGTGCGCGCCGGGGGTGTCAGGATTTTCCACCCCTCTATGGCTATCCCCCGGTCAACAGACCAGCATGAACGGGCCGCTTCCGCCAGAAACCCCAAAGACTAACTCGATCCCGCAGTCTTCCAATCCACTCCGCGCATGTCTCCAGTCTTGAGGAACCGGCTATGCAGCGCGAAGGCGGCGTTCAGGGTGTGAGGCGTATGGCCTCCGGCGACCATCTTCAGGTATCCCAGCAATTCCTCGCGGAAGTCGGGGTGGGCGCAATTCTGAATGATCATCAGGGCCCGTTCGTGGGGCGACCTGCCGCGGAGATCGGCGATGCCTTGCTCGGTGGCAACGATCTGCACCGAGTGCTCACTATGGTCCATGTGGCTGACCAGAGGCACGATGGTGCTGATCTTGCCGCCTTTCGCGGCCGAGGTGCAGGTAAAGACGGAAAGGTAGGCGTTGCGGGTAAAGTCGCCCGATCCGCCGATGCCGTTCATCATCTGCCGGCCCATGATGTGGGTGCTGTTTACGTTGCCGAAGATATCGATCTCGATGGCCGTGTTGATGGAGATGAGCCCAAGCCTCCGCACCACTTCGGGGCTATTGCTGATTTCCTGGGGACGCATCAGAATGCGCGGACGGAAGAATTCCAAATCGTGATAAAGATCCTTCAGCACTTTGTTGCTGAGACTCAGCGAGCAGGTGCTGGCAAACGTGACGCGCTCTTGGCGGAGCAAGTCGGCCACTGAATCCTGCAAGACTTCGGTATACATTTCGAACGGCGGAATCTGCTGGTGGCGTCCTAGCGCTCCCAAGACTGCATTCGCGATATTGCCGACGCCGGACTGAATGGGCAGGAACGACTTGGGAATTCGTCCGGCCTTGATCTCGGCTGCGAGGAATTCGGCGACCCGTAAGCCAATCGCATCGGTTGCGGGTGTGGCGGCGTCGAATCCTTTGATCTCGTCCACCATGTCGGTTTCCACGATTCCGGCAATGCGCGAGGGATCGACGCGAATCAACGGAGAGCCAATCCTGTCGGATGGCTTGTAAATGGGAATCTCACTCCGATAAGGCGGGTCGGCCGGTTCATAGATGTCGTGCATGCCGAGGAGGGTGGGGGGATGCGCACGGTTCAGTTCGATCAGGACCTTCTCAGCTTTGCGGACGAACGTGGGAGCGGCGCCCACTGAGGAAGTAAGCACGACGCCACCGCCGGCAGTTACATCGCAGGCTTCCACCACGGCCCAATGCACCGGACCTAGAAATCCATAGCGCACAGCCTGCGGCAGCATGGAAAGATGCATGTCGAAGAAGCGCGTTTCGCCCGAATTGATGCTGGCGCGCAGGGTGGGATCGGACTGGTACGGCGTGCGAAAACTGATTGCGCCGGCCTTAGCCAATGCGCCGTCGAGCGAGGGTCCGGTAGAAGCGCCGGTGAGCACCCCGATTTGAAATTCGTTTCCCTTCTTGTGCTCGGATTCCGCGCGCGCCGCTATAGCTAGGGGAATTATTTTCGGAGCCCCAGCGGGCGTAAAACCGCTGAAACCAACCGTGTTTCCATGATGGATGAGGCAAGCAGCCTCGTCCGGAGTCAACTTTGCGAATGGTAGAGCCATGATGACCTCTCTTATGAATTCAAATCATTGCACTGCCCGTCCCGCAAGACGAGGCTTCAGGAGTTCTTGTTGCGATAAATGTCGAGCAGAGCGCGAGCCGCGCGAAATGATGTGATGCGTCCTTCTTGCACTTCCTGCTCAAACACGGGGAGCTTCTTTCGGATGGCGGCATCGGCATGAAAGTGCTCCGACAATCCGTGCTCGATGATTTCGTACATCCATTTTCGCGTTTGCTCGCGCCGGACTCGGGCCCACCATCCGTTCGATTTCGTGAGTGCAGTGTGCTCTTGGATACGCTGCCAAATCCCGGCGATTCCTTTTCCAGTGTGTGCCGAGCAGGTCAGCGCGAACGCAGTCCATCCGGAAGCGGAAGCAGGGAAGTAGTGCAACGCATTCTGCAGTTCGACCCGCTCCCGTTCCGCCGCCTTCAGATTTCCGCCGTCCGCCTTGTTGACGGCGACCAGGTCGGCGAGTTCCATGACCCCGCGCTTCATGCCTTGCAGTTCATCCCCGGCTCCGGTCAGCGTGATGAGCATAAAGAAGTCCACCATGTCATGAACCGCAGTCTCAGACTGTCCGACTCCAACGGTTTCGACGAGGATGTTCTGGAATCCCGCCGCTTCACACAGCAGCATGGCTTCGCGCGTGCGCTGGGCGACTCCTCCCAGAGATCCGCGGGAGGGAGAAGGGCGTATGAACGCCATGTCCCTGGTGGCAAGAGATGCCATGCGGGTTTTGTCGCCAAGAATGCTTCCGCCGGACAGCTGACTGCTCGGATCGATCGCGAGTACGGCGACTTTTTGCCCGTGTTCTCGAATCAAAGATGTGCCGAGCGCTTCGATCACACTGCTTTTGCCTGCGCCAGGAACGCCGGTGATGCCAACTCGAATTGAGTTACCGCTGTTGGGAAGGCAATCCTCGAGGATTCGCTCGGCCAATTCCTGGTCGCTCGCACGAGAGCTCTCGATCAGCGTGATGGCCTGCGCCAGGATGGCACGATGGCCTTCGAGGATTCCGGCGACGTACTGCTGGTGTGAAAGAGAGCGGCGTCGGCTGGCGACGCGCGCGATCAAGTCTCGCGGCGGCTTGGTTGCCACGTGCCCGGGGCGAACGCGCAGTGCACTCTCTTCCGATTGGGCCAATCAGGAACGTCCTCCAACCAGGCTGTTGCTTAGAATGTCCAGAATTTCTTGTGCCGCCACCGGAATCACTGTGCCCGGCCCATAGATGCCAACGGCGCCGGCCTGGTACAGGAATTCGTAATCCTGGGGAGGGATGACGCCGCCCACCACCACCAGAATGTCGTCCCGGCCGAGCCGCTTCAACTCATCGATCAACTGAGGAACCAAGGTCTTGTGACCAGCGGCCAACGAGGACACGCCGACAACGTGCACATCATTCTCGACCGCGTGGCGCGCGACTTCTCGCGGAGTCTGGAATAAGGGCCCGATATCAACGTCGAAACCGACATCGGCAAACGCCGTGGCGATGACTTTCGAGCCGCGGTCGTGACCGTCCTGCCCCATCTTCGCAACCAGAATGCGCGGGCGGCGACCTTGCGCCTTCTCAAATTCCACGACCATCTGCTGCGCTTTCTTGAAGGCTTCGGCATTACCGGCCTCGGTGGAGTAAACCCCGGCGATGGAGCGGGTGGTGGCCTGGTAGCGGCCCCAGACTTTTTCCAGGGCTGACGAAATTTCGCCCAGCGTGGCGCGCTTGCGTGCGGCATCCACCGCGCATTCGAGCAGATTGCCGTCACCGGCGGCGGCGCAGTGCTCCAGTTGCTCGAGGGATTGACGCACGGCATCATTGTCGCGCGTGCGCTTCAACTGGTCCAGCCGTTTCAGTTGCGATTCCCGGACCGCGGCATTGTCGATATCCAGAACCGGAATAGAAGTTTCCTCCGGGGAGGGGTAGGCGTTTACGCCCACGATGACGTCCCGGCCAGAGTCGATGCGAGCCTGTTTGCGCGCTGCGGCTTCTTCAATGCGCATCTTGGGAACGCCGGTTTCAATCGCCTTGGCCATACCACCGAGCTCTTCGACTTCTTCAATCAATGTCCAGGCCGCGTGCATCAGTTCGTGGGTGAGCCTTTCCACATAGTAAGAACCAGCCCATGGGTCTACGATGCGCGTGATGTCGGTTTCTTCCTGGAGATAAATCTGGGTATTGCGCGCGATGCGGGCGGAAAAATCAGTGGGCAGCGCCAGGGCTTCATCCAGCGCATTGGTGTGCAGAGACTGCGTGTGCCCGAAAGCCGCTGCCAGGGCCTCGACACATGTACGGACTACATTGTTGTACGGATCCTGGGCGGTAAGGCTCCAGCCCGAAGTCTGCGAATGTGTCCGCAAGGCAAGCGATTTCGGATTTTTCGGATTGAAGGTCTTGACCAGCTTCGCCCAAATCATGCGCGCCGCCCGCATCTTGGCGATCTCCATGAAGTGGTTCATGCCGATGCCCCAGAAGAAGGAAATGCGAGGGGCAAAGCTGTCGACATCCATGCTAGCCTTCACTCCGGTGCGCAGATATTCCAGACCGTCAGCCAGCGTGTAAGCCAGTTCGATATCTGCCGTGGCCCCGGCCTCCTGCATGTGGTATCCGCTGACGCTGATGCAATTGAACTTCGGCATCTTCTCGGCGCAGTAACGAAAAATGTCGCCGACGATCCGCATGGAACCGGCAGGCGGATAGATATAGGTATTGCGGACCATGAACTCCTTAAGAATGTCGTTTTGAATGGTACCGCTTAACTGCGCGGTCTTCACTCCTTGTTCTTCAGCGGCAACGATGTAAAACGCCATGATGGGCAGAACCGCGCCGTTCATGGTCATCGAAACCGACATCTGGCCGAGAGGAATTTGGTCAAACAGAATCTTCATATCCAGAATGGAGTCAATCGCCACCCCTGCCTTGCCGACGTCTCCGGTAACACGCTCGTGATCGGAGTCGTACCCTCGATGGGTGGCCAGATCGAACGCAACCGAAAGACCCTTTTGTCCAGCGGCCAGGTTCCGGCGGTAGAAGGCATTCGACTCTTCCGCAGTGGAGAAACCCGCGTATTGGCGAATGGTCCAAGGCTGCAAGACGTACATTGTGCTGTATGGTCCCCGCAAATACGGTGAGATTCCCGCGGCGTACTCAAGATGCTCGAGTCCCTGCAGGTCCTCGCGGGTGTAGAAACTCTTGATCGGAATGTGCTCAGGGGAGAGCCACTCTTCGTTCCCCCCCCCACGGTTCTCTCTCACCTTCGTTCGTTCCACCGCAGGCCGGTAGTCAATCTTTGAAAAGTCTGGACGCATATCTAGCTCGTGATCCCCAACTGTTCCTGCCATTTTGTAAGAACTTCAATAGGACTGCTTCGGACATGAACAAAATCCGCGACCCCAGCCGCTTTCAGTTGCTCCGCGGAATCGGGATAGCCCGCAACGATGACTGGGGTCTTGCACCCCAGTGTCTTCAACTTGACGATCAGTTCTGCAACTAGCGCGGGATACTCTGGATCGGAACTGCAGAGCACGATGAGTTCAGCGTCGCTCGCGGCAATCGCATCGGCGCTGTCAAATCGCTTGGTGACGTTATCAAAGCCCGCGCAACCAAAGAAATTTGCAGCGAAGTTGGAGCGGGCCGAGCGCATCTTAACGTCCCCGATTTCGGCCAGCAGAACCCGCGGAGACTTCCCGGTCAGGGCCGCGTGGCGCTCGGTACGCAGACGAAGCTGCTCGTAAATCTGTGTCCCGCGCTTTCCACTATGCAGGCGTCCAAGGTCAATGCGATCCAATGCCTTTTCGGAAAGATTGGCGTGCTGGCTGGTTCCGGTAAAGATTTTCCGGCGGAATACGACAGCTTTTTCTCTGGCAGCAAGCGACTGCTGCAGTGCCCGAGCAATCTGGCCCTCCGCGCGAGCTTTTCGATAGCCACCAGCGGCTTCGATCCCCTGCATGGTTTTCCAGGCTTCGCGCGCAAGGAAATCGGTGATGACCTCAAGACAGTACGACCCGCCGCCTGGATCCGAGACTCGAGACAACATGGCCTCTTGTTTGAGGAGGACCTGAGTGTTCCGGGCAAGGCGGCGGCTGGCTTCATTTGGCAACTTGTAGCATTCGTCGAACGGCGCGACTGAAATTGAGTCGGCGCCGCCGATGGCAGCGGACATGGCCTCGGTTGTCGCGCGCAGGATATTGACATAGGGATCGTAGATGGTCTCGTTCCAGCGCGAGGTGCGGGCATGAATGCGCGCCTTGGCGCTTTCGTGGGCTCCACCAAAGCTCTCAACGGCTCGCGCCCATAACATGCGGAAGGCACGGAGCTTTGCGATCTGAAAGAAATAGTTTGAGCCAACCGCAAAGGAGAACTCGATTGAAAGTGCAGCGCGATTGACGTCCAGCTTTCGGAATTGCATCTCCGCCAGGAAATCGATGGCAGCCGCGAGGGTGAATCCAACTTCCTGAACGGCCGTCGCTCCCGACTCTTCAAATTCAGCGCCGTGAATGGTGAAGGGAACGAGCGTCGGAGGCGCAGTCGTAAAGATTTCCGCAGCGAAGTCGAGGTTCGTGAAAGGATCCCAGCCGGTCGATGTCGGCGACGGCTGGTGCCGCTCGATCAAAAGACGGATAAGAGACTCGTCGGCATTGTGAAAATGGACCGGAATCTCCTGCAGGTTGGCCAGGAGTGTTCCCAAATCTGAAGCATTCTTGATCTCAACATTGCGAAACGCGATTTCTTCCGTTCCAGTAACCACCGCCTTACGCGCCGCCTCATTTGCTTTCTCGGGATCATGCGCGTCAATCTCTTCGCGAATGAGCCAGTCGCCAGTCGAATGCGTGCTGCGGGCAAAAGGGAACTGTCCCGGCGATGCATCCAGATAATCCAACTCCGAGATATCTTCAGCCCGGTAATAGGGCTTGATCGCGAGCCCGTCCTCTGTCTGCCAAATCAGTCTTTTTGTATAGTCGGAACCCTTCAGATCTTTGAGAATCAGTTCTTCCCAGGACGGGGTACTTACGGGGGGAAACTCCTGCAGTAGATTGTCAGCCGCCATTGTCCTCACTTGCTTTCAGGGTCTTCGACGATCTCGATAAGAAATCCAAAGGGATTGTCAGCTCGCGATTTCGGATGAACAAAGAAGACAGTAGTTCCCCGCGAGCCTTTTCGAGGAGCCTTATCAATGAGTTGAAATCCACTCGCCTTCATCGCATCGAAAGCCCGCTGCGCGCTCTTCACGCGGAAGGCGACATGCGCCAACCCACCCCGGCCGCCATTTCTGTCGATCAGCTTTTGCACGGGAGAATCGGAAGATAAAGGCTCGAGCAACTGAATGAGGTTGGGACCATTGCCAATCTGCAACAAAGCTTCGCGCACCAGATCAGTTCCGCGCACCTCTTCGCGGTGAACTTCACGGAAGCCCAGCATCTGGTAGGCGTTGACCTGAGCGTCCAGTTCGCCCTGTTTCACCGCGATGGCCACGTGGTCTACAAACTCGATGCCCGGGATGTGCTTCAAATCTTCATTGGCGCCGCTCATCGATTCCCCATTTCTTTCAAGCTATTTCCAACTGCCCGGTCATTGATCGCTCATTCAAACTCGACCACAACCTGATTGACCTTCACCGCGTCTCCCTGCGCTACCCTCACATTTTTCACTTTGCCAGCGTTGGGCGCCGTGACATTCGTTTCCATCTTCATGGCTTCGAGCACCATGAGCAGGTCGTCCGCTTGAATCGCCTGTCCCGCCTCTACGTTTACCTTAATGACGACTCCCGCCACCGGGCTGCGGCACAGCTTGTCTTCGTCAGCTTTTTCTTCTGAGGCCTGAGGCTGCGGGGATGCGGCCGGAACTGCTGTCGACTGAATGGTGGCAGGAACTTGAGGATACGATCCAAACGCGGGCGGCCGCGGGGCGGCGTCGTCCTCTACAACTTCTACTTCGACCTCGTAGCTTTTTCCATTAATTCCGATTTGAAGCTTCAAGTTATAAGTTCCTTCCTCGAGTAACTTTCTGCAGCCTCAGCCCCTCGATCGTAAATTATGGGACGCTTGCACGCGTACGCGGCCCTGTTGTGACCAGGGATTCACGATTTCATAGGGTGACTGCAGCATTTTTGCGGAACGAATCCGGACTTTCTTGCCCAGGAATGCAGTAACGGCTGCGGCAATTACCACGAGCATTTCGGGTGTGACTTCCTCCCCTTGTGGAGGAACGGCGCCTTGCGCAACCGGGGAAGGACCTTCCAATTTGGCAGCCGCGGCCGGCGCTGGCACTACCGCCGGACGCATGACCGGGCGTTGGCTTAGTTCAGCAACTCGCGTCTCCAGGGTTTTGACCGTGCTGATGAGCGCGTTCAGTTGGCGTTCCGTCACCAGTTGCAGTTCAGAAACCACCCGCCTGAACTTGCGCTGCAAGATCACGTAGGTCGCCACACAGCCCGCTACAACCAGCACCACCGCAATCATCAACTCTACGCCATTCAACGCCACGTGCCACTCCTCGTCTTCGTTATAAAGGAATCAATCCATGTTTTTTGGCAGGACGAAGCTCCCGCTTGGCGTGTAAGGATTCAAGAGCCTGCGCGAGATACTTCCTGGTCTCGGCGGGTTCTATGATGTCGTCAACCAGCCGCCGGCCAGCCGAGACATAGGGGTTTGCAAACTTCTCTCGATACTCGCCAATCAGTTCCTTGCGGCGACTGGCTTTTTCCTGCGCCGCATTGATCTCATGCCGGAACACGATCTCAGCCGCACCTTCTGCTCCCATGACGGCCACCTCAGCCGTGGGCCAAGCCACGACCCGGTCAGCGCCGAGATCTTTGCCGCACATGGCGAGATAGGCGCCCCCATATGCTTTGCGCAATATCACCGTGAGTTTTGGGACGGTAGCGGCAGAGTAGGCAAACAGCATCTTGGCGCCATGGCGAATGATGCCGCCGTGCTCCTGCTCAACTCCGGGCAGGAACCCCGGCACGTCGACCAGCGTGAGCAGCGGAATGTTGAAGGCATTGCAGAAGCGGATAAAGCGCGAAGCCTTATCGGAGGCGTTGATGTCGAGAGCGCCTGCGAGAGCGTTCGGTTGGTTGGCAACAATGCCTATGGGCCGGCCTTGCAGGCGCCCAAAGCCGACGAGAATGTTGGGAGCAAACCCGGGTTGGATTTCGAGAAAGTCGCGATAGTCCACAATCCGGGTGATGACCCCACGGATGTCGTAAGCAATCTTGGTCTCAACCGGAACAATCCCATTCAGTTCCGGGTCAGATTCCAGTGGCAGATTGTGAGGCATGCGGGGAGGATCTTCAACATTGTTCGACGGCATGAAACTCAGCAGCCGCCGGCAAAGCTGCAGCGCTTCGTCGTCATTCTGGGCGATCAAGTGAACCACTCCAGATTTGTTCATCTGGGACTGAGGGCCTCCAAGTTCCTCGGCGGTCACTACCTCTCCTGTGACCTGTTTGATCACCTGCGGCCCGGTGATGAACATTTGTGCCTGTTGGGTTTGAACAATAAAGTCGGTGAGCGCCGGGCTGTAGGCAGCGCCTCCCGCACAGGGCCCGCAAATCAGGGAAATCTGCGGCACCGTTCCAGAGAGCATGACATTGTTATAAAAGACGCGGCCGTATCCGGCCAGACTGTCAATGCCTTCCTGTACGCGCGCGCCGCCGGAGTCATTGATGAAGACGAATGGGCTCCCGGTTTTGAGCGAGAGGCGCATCATGTCCGCAATCTTGTCGCTATGAACCTCGCCCGCAGCTCCGCCCGCCACGGTGAAGTCCTGGCTGGCAAGGTGCACCAAGCGCCCGTCAATGGTGGCGCATCCCGTGACGACTCCATCGGCAGGCATCTCCTTCTCGGCCATGCCGAAATAGGTTGCGCGATGGCGCGCAAACAGACCGATCTCCTGGAAGCTGCTTCTGTCTACCAGTCTCTCGACTCGTTCCCGCGCGGTCAGCTTGCCTGCGGCATGCTGTTTCTCAATGCGGTCGCGGCCGCCGCCGAGTTCAACCTCGGCACGCTTGGCGCGAAGATCAGAAATCTTGTCGGCAATTGTTTTTTGTTTAGGACTCGTTGCGGGCTTAGCCATTCCTGCTCCTGGATCGATCCATACAAATTTGCCGTTATTTTTCCGGAGAAACGGTTACCCGATGCTCCTGGCCGTTGAGTGTAATGACGTAATTCACTTTCGCCGCTAGTCCCTGTCCGCCGCCCGCCGTTACTGGAGCTTTCGGCTCTGGCACTTGCTTGGAGGGATCCTTGCCGAGATTTTTGCGGCCCTTTGGCCGGCTCTTAAAGAATTTTGGAGCGACCTGCGGGAACATGGCATACGTCAACACGTCCTCATCAGTGCCGTTGCAGCCCTCTAATGTACGGGCGGCTGTGCTTAACTGTTCCCACTCAGGTTTCAGCAAATCCGCGGGACGACAAGTAATCGCCGGCTTCTTAGCCTGCGCCTCAGCCTTTTTCAGCACCTCGGGATTCTTTTCGCCCAGCGTGCTGCCATAGTATCCAAGCATCAAGTCTGCAAATTCCCCAGTCATCACTTTGTACTTACCCATCAGGACATTGAATACAGCCTGTGAGCCCACAATCTGGCTGGAAGGCGTGACCAGTGGTGGATAACCGGCATCCTTGCGAACGTTAGGCACTTCTAGGAGGACTTCCTGCAGGCGGTCGCCTGCGCCCTGGCCTTTGAGCTGGCTCTCCATGTTTGAAATCATTCCACCCGGTATCTGGCTCTTGAAGATTTCCGTATCCACGCCGGTAAACTCGCTGAAGAACTCCCGGTAGCGCGGGCGTATGGAAGCAAAGTGGCTCGACACGCGCAGAACACGCTCCAGGTCGAGGCGGGTTTCATACCCAGTTCCTTCCAGCAGTTCAACCAGACTTTCCGTCGGGTTGTGTCCCGGTCCCAAGGACAGGGAACTGACCGCCGTATCCACGATGTCACATCCGGCCTCGATCGCCTTCATCAGCGAGACCAATGTGACGCCGGTGGTGGCGTGGGTGTGGACGTGCACTAGCATATCCTTGCCGCACCTTTCTTTAATGCCTTTCACCAAGTCATAGGCAGGCTGCGGCTTCAGCAAGCCTGCCATGTCCTTGATGCAAATCGAATCACATCTCATCTCCTGGAGTTGCTCAGCCATCTCGACGAAGGCCGCGACCGTATGCAGAGGACTGACGGTGTAGCAAATGGTGCCTTGAGCGTGCTTGCCAGTCTTCTTCACCGCCTCGATACTGGTCTTGAGGTTCCGAACGTCATTGAGAGCGTCGAAAATGCGGAACACGTCCATCCCATTTGCGGCAGACTTCTCCACAAAGCGCTGCACCACTACATCTTCATAATGCCGGTAACCCAGCAGGTTCTGGCCGCGAAGCAACATCTGCAGCCGGCTTTTCGGGAGGAGCTTGCGGAAGGTGCGCAGCCGTTCCCAAGGGTCCTCGTTCAGAAAGCGGATGCAGGAATCGAAAGTTGCGCCTCCCCAACATTCCACCGACCAATAGCCGGCATTGTCGATGTCTTCGCAGACTGGGATCATGTCATCCAAAGCCATTCGGGTAGCGAGCAAACTCTGATGGGCATCTCTAAGCGCGAGTTCGGTGATCTCAATCACACGGGACATTGCAGCTCCTTTTCTTATCAGTTTACAGCGTACGACGTGAACGTGCGGAGCGTCCTCGAATAGCGAATCGCTTTTCCCAGGTTGATCGGAGCGGGCTCACCAGCGGTGCAGTTTTGGGACAGCAATCCTTGTCATTCATACGCATTGGGTCCAAACCGCCTCACATGCAGGGCGTCGGACGCATTGTCGTCGTGGACCTTGCCACCTCAGCCCCGACTCCTGGATGGTCCTGTCTTGGTACTTGCGCAGCCCGGTGTGAAACCCATCACCGAAGGAAAAGCATTGCTCGGGCCCCAATGAAAGGTTCCCGCAGATACAGTCAGATGGGATCGCTTCGTTCACCCGAAAGCAAGCCCACGATGGCTTGACAACGAGGCTGCAGGTTATTGTGTTCCAAAGTCCAAACACCCGCGAAATAACGTTCTTTCCTCTATCGGATTCCGATCGAAACTTCCGTTACCGATAAGCAACGGGGTACTTTAGTAAGGTCAACAGGCCGTTTGACTTTGTTACGTTTTCAATTGGGGCCTAGAGTCAGGGAAGAGGGCCCTTCCTCCGGAAGTCGTTGATGTATATGCATTCTGATTCCGCGAAGTCAGCTCTTATGGCTCTGGCCGTAGCGGCCCTAGCCTTTGGTTGCCAGGTAGTCAATCAAGCAGTCCATCCTTCGCTCTCGCCTTGGCAATCTCATGCGGTAACCATCGTCCTAAGTGGCGTGGTTGTGTACTTCTTAAGCCTGGCGCTGCTTCGCCGCGAACAAGCTCAATTGGATTTGCTAAAAGAGCAGAAGAGTTTCGCAGACGCCGTCATCCGCAATCTGCCGGCTATGGCCTGCATTGTTGATGAGGAGGGCAGGCTGCGTTTATGGAACACGAATCTGGAAAAGATGCTCGGGTACTCGGCCTCCGAGCTAGCGCGGATCAACGTCATGGATACAGTGGCCGAGGAATTCCGGGATCAGGTGCAGCAAACGATGCAGCTGGTTCTTACAAAGGACAGCGCGGAAACGGAGGCGAGCCTGCTGACCAAGCAAGGCCAGAAGATTCCTTGCTACCTCACAGGAGTGCGCATTCTCATGGATGATCGGCCCTGTGTTCTTGGCATCTCGGTGGACATCAGCGAGCGCAAGTGGGCGGAGGAGAGCCTGCGAAAAAGCGAACAGCAATACCGCTCACTGGTGGCCAATATTCCGGAGGTTGTGTGGACGGTGGATCGCCAGCAACACATTACGTTTGTGAGCCCCAACGTTGAGAAGATGACTGGCTACACCGCTGCTGAGCTGTGCGAGCAGGGGGGGGCCGTCTGGCTTGACTCCGTGCATGCGGAAGATAGGCAGAGAGTAACCAAAGCGTCTGACTTGCTTTTTACCGCCGGTAAGTCTTACGACATGGAGTATCGTCTCCGGCGCAAAAACGGAGAATGGTTCTGGGCGCATGGCCGGTCCGTTTCCACCTACGAAACTGACGGCGTGCAATATGCTGACGGATTGCTTTCGGACGTCACTGAGCGCAAGACGGCGGACGAGGCAGTGTATCGTCTGGCGGCGATTGTGGAATCTTCCCAGGACGCGATCACCGGCTCGACTTTAGATGGCGTGGTCACCAACTGGAACACAGGAGCCGAGCATCTTTATGGCTACGCCGCCTCAGAGGCTCTCGGCCGCAATATCACTTTTGTGGCTCCGCCGGAAAAACAAAAAGAATTGAAAGGCCTGCGGGAGACCGTTGCACAGGGGCGATCTGTCACCGTGGAAACCCAGCGGCTGAGGAAGGACGGAACCATTGTCGGAGTTTCTGTTTCAGTGTCGCCAATCAAGGATGATGCTGGGAAGATTACTGGAATATCGGGCATTGCCCGTGATATCACTGGCCGCAAAAGAGCGGACAAGCAGTTGGGGTTGCAGTCCGCGGCTCTGGAGGCGGCGGCAAACGCCATGGTGATCACCGACCGGGAGGGAACCGTCGTATGGGTCAATGAGGCTTTTGCCACAATGACTGGTTTCTCGGGGAACGAAGTCCTGGGCAAAAATCCTCGCATTCTTCATTCGGGCGATCATGACAAGGCGTTTTATGCGGATCTGTGGTCAACCATTTCTGCGGGGAAGGTATGGCACGGTGAAATCACCAACCGCCGCAAGGATGGAACTCTGTACACGGAGGAAATGACCATTACGCCGGTCCGTTCAGAGGGCACGGAGATATCTCACTTTGTCGCCATCAAGCAGGACATTACGGAACGCAAGTCGTTGGAGCGCCAGTTGCAGCAGGCGCAGAAAATGGAGGCGATCGGCAGGTTAGCTGGCGGGGTGGCGCATGACTTCAACAACATGTTGGGAGTGATCACTGGATATTGCGAGCTATTGAGACTACGTGATGGGCTTGGTCAGGACATCCTGCGGCAGATACAGGAGATTGACGGTGCAGCAAGAAGAGCCGCAGGGTTGACGCAGCAACTGCTGGCTTTTAGCCGCAAACAATTGCTACAACCGCGAATCCTGGACTTGAATGAGCTGCTGAAGAAACTCAATAACATGCTGCACCGGCTAATCGGCGACGACATTGAGCTGATCGTGCGTTATTCAACTTCCCCCGAGCTTCGCGTGAAAGCGGATCAGAGCCAGATTGAGCAGTTGGTGATGAACCTGGCCGTGAATGCGCGAGACGCGATGCCAAAAGGCGGGAAACTGATCATCGAGACCGATACCTGCGAACTCGATGAATCGTACATGCTGGCCCACAGACCGGTGCGCCCTGGTCCCTATGTGCGATTGACCGTAACCGATACGGGATGCGGTATGGACAAAGAGACGCTCTCGCATTTGTTTGAACCTTTTTTTACGACCAAGGACGAGGGCAAGGGCCCCGGGCTGGGTCTGTCAATCGTGTACGGGGTGGTGAAGCAGTCTGACGGATGCATTTGGGCATACAGTGAACCTGGACACGGCACATCTTTCAAAATTTATCTGCCGCAAAAGCGGGCGGTTACAGATACCCTCGTTCCGCGGGCTGCCGTTGGGTCCCTGCGTGGATCGGAGACGGTTTTTCTGGTAGAGGACGACGGAAGGCTTCGGGAAATGATCCATGAGTTCTTGAGCGGCCAGGGATACACAGTTTTGGATTCCGATAGTGGCGCGGCTGCTCTAGACATGATGGCGCAAACTGACAAGCCTCCGGATGCTTTGATTACCGACATCATGATGCCAGGAATGAGCGGGCGGGACTTGGCCGACCGCGCTTCAGCGAAATTTCCGCGACTGAAGATCTTATACATCTCCGGTTACACCCACGACGGCGCCGTGCAGACCCGGGTTCTCAATGAGACAGAAGCTTTTCTGCAAAAGCCTTTCGCGCCGAGCGACCTGGGCAAGAAGCTGCGAGAGATTCTAACCAGTTAGCTTCTACAGCGCTGGTAAGTTGCGTAGGGCATTCTTCGGCCGGTCCGAAGGGGCGCAAGATTGCACCTAACCACTCCAAACGTGCCCGGTGTGCACGATCACTTTAGCCGGTGACGCAGATCACAGTCCGCAAGTGCAATCGGGTGAGAAGCTTGACTCGCGCCACATCAGTCGCCGTCCAACTCTGCGGCGCAGCCATGAAGGCTGTATTTGGAACGGCAATATCGCAAATTCTTCCAGTTGTCTACATGCGGAGACCTGATCTCCTCAAGGAGGGTCAATGACATCTCGGGAACGAGTAATCCGTGCCATCAATCATCAAGAGCCGGATCGGGTTCCTATCGATTTAGGCGCTACCCGCCAGTCGGGTATTTCCGCGTCCTCATACCACAAATTGAAGCAACACCTGGGGATTCACACTCCCACCAAGCTCGTGGATTTGATCCAGTTTCTCGCCGAGGTGGAGCAGCCGGTCCTCGAGCGGTTTGGAGTGGATGCGGTTGGAGTGTTCCGGCCTGAGACTAATCCGGGCCTGGGAATCCAAAAAA
>ODAK010003388.1_pt1 | contig 16540 bp, 15 predicted proteins | sample 1539591 | NCBI WGS metagenome assembly ODAK01 (sample SAMEA3539303, study PRJEB22396) | soil metagenome | biome: tundra; feature: field; material: soil | place: USA | collected 2010-05 | depth 0.15 m
TGCCCGCGATGCGCGCCACCGGGCCCACGCCGCGGCGCATCCACCACAGCACCAGTCCCAGCGGCGGAAACACCAGAATGCCGGCCCACAACGCCCAACGGCTGCGAAGCATAGATCTCCGAGTTTACAGCCATCCGGACACTTGGTCAATTTGAAGAGGCCAGGACTCGATAGGCTCGCTAGTGTTTCGACGGTGCCGTTGTGGAGAGGTGTTCCAGCAAATCGCTTACGCGGCAAAATTCGACCGGGTCTCGCATAGAGAGCGAAGTCTTGCTTTCCGCTTATGAGCGGAAGTAGCCGTGCAACCAATTAGGAGGGGTTGGCCAACTTCAAGATCTGCGGCCGCCTGCAGTCCCGCGTCAAGTCGTCCGATATGTATATTGAGGGCCGGATGCCCGTTGAGCCTATGATTTCTATCCGCAAATACCTGTACAGTGACTCCGCGAAAACGAGTCAAGCGGTGGCGGTCGATTCGGAATCGACGCAGGCGCTCTATGGATTCGCCTCGGATGTGCTCGAATGCATCAACCAGCATGTGTTGAGCGGCGAGCAGTGTGCGCCGCTGCGCTCGCAACTCATTCAATTAAGAGACGGTCTCCGGCTGGATTGGACAACGGAGGAAGCGTCGCAGGCGGCCGAAGCCGTCGGTCGGACTCTGGCGCAACAGAAGGCGGCCACACAACAAAGCGCTGTCAGCCAGGCCATCGAGATGCAGCATATCTTCGCCATGCTGAACCAAGCCCTAATCGTGTTGGCAGGGGGCAACGACCGGTCCATTGCGCGGCTGAACCGGATTCAGGAATCCGTGCAGCAAGCCTGCCAGATCGAGGACATGGTCGCACTGAAGTTCTCGTTGTCGGACACTGTGCGGTTCGTCAAAGCGGAGGCGGCGCACACGCAGGAGTCGTCCACTCAGGAACTCGCCCGATTCGAGCAGGAAGTCAACAAGACGCGGGAGTTTCTGGGCAGTACCCGGCTGGAATTGGCGGGGAGGCCGGAAGGCGTCATCCGGATCGCGGAATCGCTCGAGAGCGTGGCTCCCGGCGAGGGTCTTTACCTGGTCGCTTTCCTGCTCGATCGCCTGCAATCGTTCATTCAAAGATACGGTCCAGCGGTTGCCGAGGAGGTGGTTTTTCGGCTGATTAAGGAACGGCTGCAGCCGGTAGCCGCAGGCAATCCCACTTTTCGCTGGACGGCCTCCAGCCTGGTGGCCGTGTTCAGCCGCCCACGCGATCTGGCTGCGCTGCGAAGCAAAGTGAGCGACCTGAACAGTACGCCGCTGGTCCACCGGATCGTGGTTGGCAATCGAACCGCAGTGCTGACGATCAAGCCATCGCACCTGGTGGCGGAGGGCGTTCCCGGCTCTCCCAACCTGCTCATCGAACAGGTGGATCGGTTCACGGGTCTCCAGCCGTAATTTGGGGGAACGATGGCAGAGTGCTGTTGTCCAAGGGCAGTGTCTTCATGCGACTACGGAGGGGGGACCGATTGCGACGCCTCACTCCGGCAGATCGTGCGGATGGTCGTCCATCAGAACGATCCTGCCGAGGTCCTGGAAGCTCTGTGCCGGCTCCTGGGTGGCGACGACAAGAACCAGCCAATTGCTTTCTTCCTGATGGATGACGACCGATGGACCATCGCTGCGAAGGGCCGGCTGGTTCCCCGGACCGAGGCGGCACTAAACCGGATCGACCCGGCGCAGCTTTCGCAGGCTCTGTTCCAGGCTGGCGCGTCAGCCCCCGAGCGGTCGGCACGGCCGTTTGAGGCCGGATGGGCGCGCCACTTGTTTTCGGGCCTGGGCGAACTGTTGGGAATTGTCGTCGGCCTGGCCGAGGGCCCCCTGCTCCCGTTTGGTCCCCACGCCTCCCGCATCGAATCGGCCTGCCACCTCGCCACGTTGGCAATCGAGCAGCGGAACCTGCTGGCTGAACTGGCGTCCCAGACCGGCCGCGATGCGGTTGCCAGGTTGAGCCGGAACAGCGACTACGGCGAACTTTCGATGCAGCGCGTCACCCAGATGATCGCGCGCCAGTGCGCACCTCGCGAGATCCTCGAAGCGCTGTGCCAGCATGCTGGCGAGGCGCGGGAAGAGCAGCAGGTAGCGTTTTTCCTCAACGACGGAGAGGAATGGGCGCTGGCTGCGAAAGGGGACCTGACGGCGAAGGCCGAAGCGGCATTGGCGTCGATCGACCCCGCGCGTCTGTCGGAGGCGCTGTTCCAGCCCAGCGCATGCATCGCGGATCGTACTGAATTCCCCTTCGATCACGGATGGGCTCGCCATCTCTTTTCCGGCACGGGCGAGTTGCTGGGCATGCTGGTGGGGCTGGCGGACGGTCCCATACTCCCGAGCGGATCGCTGGCCGTGCGCGTGGAATCGATCTGCCGCTTGGCCACGCTGGCGCTAGAGCAGCGCAACTTGGTGGAGGAACTGGCGTTCAAGGCCGAGCACGACTCCCTCACCGGGCTGTACAACCGCGCTTATTACGAGCGAATGTTGAGCTCGACGCTGCAAGAGGGCCGCCGGACCGGCCGGCGGGCAGCACTGCTCTACATCAACCTGGACCGTTTTCGGCTGGTGAATGACGTTTTGGGACACGCTACTGGGGACCGTCTGCTGGATCGGATTGGCCGTCGTTTCCGATCCGGATTGCGCGCCGAGGACGCGTTGGCGCGAGTCGGGGGAGACGAGTTCGCCGTCTTGGTGGCCGATGCCCCGGCTATCGAGGATGCCGGCGCCGTGGCCGGGCACTTGCTGCGTTCGCTCGCGGAGCCTTTCTCGGTTGACGGCCACGAACTGTTCATCGGCGCCAGCATCGGAATCGCCTGGGCGGCGCCGGAGAGCACGCCGGAATCGCTGGAGCGACAGGCCCAGCTCGCTCTCAGCCGGGCCAAGCAAGCCGGTAAGGCGCGGCTGGTGTACTTCCATTCCTCCATGGCGGCCACGCCGCCCGAGAGGTTGGAAATGGAGAAGCGGCTGCGTTTCGCATTGGCGCGGAAGGAAATGCTGGTCTACTACCAGCCTCAGGTGGACGTTTTTACCGGCCGCGTGACAGGCGCGGAAGCGCTGCTGCGCTGGCGGCCGGAAGGTCTGGGCATCGTCTCTCCGGCCGCTTTCGTGCCTATTCTGGAAGAAACCGGCCAGATCGTGGATTTCGGCCGCTGGGTGCTCGGCGAAGCCTGCCGTCAAGGGAGGGAGTGGATCGATAAGACGGGTCTCCGGCTGCGGATCGGGGTAAATGTTTCCGCTTCTCAATTGGCGCTGCCCGGCTTCGTTCAGGACGTGCAGCAGCCGCTTCTGGAAACCGGCTTCCCCCCTGAATTGCTGGAACTGGAACTAACTGAGAGCGCCTTCGTCGGTGATTTCGCGGCCGCCTCCCGAACCTTCCGCAACCTGCGAACCAGCACCGGGGTCAATTTTGCCGTCGATGATTTCGGAACCGGCCAGTCGTCGCTGTCCTATCTGCATCAGTTGCCATTTCAGAGATTGAAGATCGATCAGTCGTTTATCCGCGGGATTGGCGATGGGCAGGAACCCGAGCCGCTCTTGGAGACCATCCTCCGGATGGCTGAAGGCCTGGGAATGAGCGCGATCGCGGAGGGTGTGGAAACGCCGCACCAGTTGAAGCTGCTGCAGCGGTTGCGGTGCCCTGAGGCGCAGGGCTTCCTATTCGCGCCGCCGCTGCCGCCAAGGGATTTCGTAGAGTTCTGCGGTAAAAGCTCGTCTGCGGGGCTGTTAAGCCGGGACGGCGATCGTCCCGCACCGCTCGCCGGGCCGGCCGTTCCGGTGGAGCGGCGGCGGGCGTGACCTCTGCCCCGGCATACGGCCACTTTGCGCGATCGCGCCAATGGCGTGGAGGCACCCAAAGTTGTAGCGCATGGGATCCACGCTCAGAAGAGCAACCGTCATGTGGCGTGCGCGGGGCGCGGATCTACGCGAGCGCGACTTTTTCACCGGTGCGGCAGGATCGGTAGATGGCGTCCACGATCTCGAGCGCCTGGTAGCCGTCCTCGCCGGAGACCAACTGCTCGCGGCCCACGCCCCGGCGCATCCACCATAGCACCAGCCCCAGCGGCGGAACACCACAATGCCGGCCCACAACGCCCAACGGCTACGAAGCATACACCGAGTTTACCGGGAATTTGGCAGCGTTCGCCTGGCCGCTCCTGACCGCCGACGATGGTGTGACGATCACACCTTGATTAATTAAGTCCTAAACCTACCGCCCATTTCCGCCGATCTCTTTGTTGGGCAAACAACGTGCTCTGTAGCCGCCCTGAAAGGCGGGCGATTGGCGCGCGCGGCTTACCGCGGAATCCGCGAGAAAGGAGAATCGTGGCCTAGGGTATTTCTTGTGGCTCAAAACCACCACCGCGTTGGAAATCCAAGGCGTGGTATCATTAGTCAGTTCCTCAGTAGGGCGAACGGAATGGCTGACGACGAACCCAAGAAAGCCATGGCGACCACAGTGGGCGGCATGACACAAGTTGTAGGACCAATAGCCAGGGAAGACCAGGAACTCCTGGATAGGGCCGTCGAATGTTTTGGCGACTTCGATAAGGCTCTGGAGTGGTTGCGGACGCCAAATGCAGCACTCAGGGGTTTGGCCCCGGTTAAAGTCGCGACCGATCCGGAAGGCCGCCAAGCCATACTTGACGAGCTTGGCCGCATTGAGCACGGCATCTTTGCCTGAATGATCACTGCTTGGCGCCTCTGCAACAAGGACTTTGCGGAACTCACCGGGGAAGGTGCACGGACCTATGGTGGCCCGCTGGAATCCGAAAGGGTACTTTGTCGTTTATTCGTCTGAATGTCTCCCCTTAGCCACCCTGGAAGCCTTGGTTCACACCCGCCGGCGACCCAACGATCAGGTTTACGTCGAATTGAGTTTCGAAGACGCGCTCGTAAAGGAAGTGGAAGCCTTGTACTCATTACCGGCGGACTGGAAACAGGATAATCCGACCACACAACAGATCGGCGCAAGATGGGTGGATGATGGTTCGTGCGCGGTATTATCGGTTCCGTCCGTGGTAGTCTCCATCGCCAGAAACTATCTGCTCAACCCCAAGCATCCCGGATTTCGTTCTATCCTGTGCTCCGGCACAACGGTTTACAGTTTTGACGATAGGCTTCTGAATCCGGTTCCCGCCGGCCCGTAAACGCTACGGGAGCGCGACCTTTTCTCCGCTGCGGCATGACCGGTAAATAGCGTCCACAATCTCGAGCGCCTGATAGCCGTCCTCGCCGGAGACCAGCGGCTCGCGGCCGGTGCGGATGGCCTCGCCGAAATCCAGGAACTGGCGCTCGAATGGCTCCAGCGAAATCGCCATCGGATCGGACGATCCCGAAGCGGCATCCTGCGCCAGCGGCGGCGGCTCACCGGTGTCGTCTTTCACATCCCAGGCTGTCAGCTTGTCGCCGGAAATGATGGCGGTGCCTTTGGTACCGTGGAATTCGGTGCGCTCCGTGTATCCAGGCCAGAAGGCGGTGGCGGCCTGGATCACGCCGGTGGCGCCTGAGACATAACGCACCACCGCGTTCACCACATCCTCCGATTCGATCTTGTGCAGAGCGCCAAGCTGCCAGACCGCATACAGCTCGCGCACCGGGCCGGCCAGCCAGCGCAGGATATCGACCTGGTGAATCGCCTGGTTGATCAGCGCGCCGCCGCCCTCGGTCTCCCAACTACCCTTGATCGGCCGCGCGTAGTATTCCGGCGACCGGTACCACTTTACGTAACAATCGCATTCGAGCAGCTTGCCCAGGCGTCCGGCGGCGATGGCCCGCCGCAGGAACTGGCTGGAATCGTCAAAACGGTGCTGGCTGACCACGCCCAACCGGATGCCCGCACGGCGCGCCGTTTCCACCATCTCGCGCGCCGTTCCCAGGTTGGTTGAGATCGGCTTCTGCACCTGGATGTGCTTGCCCGCTTGCGCGCAAACCTCCAGGGCTTGCATGCGGAAATCGGGAAACGTGCAGACATCCACGTAGTCGACTCGGGGGTGCCGGCAAACCGCTTCGTACGATTCCACGAATTCGGCGCCGTGTTGCCTCGCGAAGCGCCGCCCGGCCTCCGCGTGGATATCCGTGCAAACGGTTAATTCATAACCGATGTTCCGATAGGCCTCCGCATGCTTGTGCGAGATGGCGCCCGTTCCGATCATGCCGACTCTCATACCGATCTCTCCCGCAGGCCATTGTACCCATATACAATGAGGGATCGTCATGTTTGATGCTTTGTGGCGCCGCTGGCCAACGCGCGCGGTTCGATGGGGAGGTGTGGCCGCTCTCCTGGTGCTTTTGTGCGCCCCGGCTTGCAAGAAATCGGCGCCCGCCAACGTGGCCGCCACGGTGAACAATCGCGCGATCGCTTATGCGGAGTTGGAAAGGACGTATCAGCAGTCGCAGCTTTCGACGCCCGGCCAATCCGAGGAGCAGACCATGGCGCAGAAACTGGAAGTGCTGCGCGGCTTGATCGATAGCGAGATCATGTTGCAGCGCGCCGAAAAACAAGGCCTCCTGGCGGGCGATGCGGACGTCGAAGCCAAGCTGACCGAGCTGAAGGCGCCCTGGACCAAAGAGCAGTTCGAGCAGCAGCTTCGCGACAACAAGATGACGCTGGACGATCTCAAGTCCAAGATACGCCGCGAGCTGAGCATTCAGAAGCTCATCAACAAGGACATTACTTCCCACATCGTCATCACCGACGCCGATGTCACCGCCTTCTACAACGCCAACAAGGCCAGTTTCAATCTGGCCGAGCCGCGCGTGCGCATGGCGCAGATTCTGGTGACGCCCAATCCGGAGCCCAGCGCGGGCAACCTGAAAAACAGTAAGGCGCAAAACGATGTCGAGGCCGGCAACAAGATCCGCGAGATCCAGGAGCGCCTGCGGCGCGGTGAAGAGTTCGGCCTGGTGGCCCATAGCTACTCCGAAGACCCCAACTCGGCTCCCAACGGCGGCGATTTGGGGTTCATCCCCGAGTCCGCGCTGGAGAAGGCCAACGTCGAGCTGCGCAAGATGGTGATGTCCCTGGCCCCCGGCGCGATCAGCCCCATCATCAAAACGCAAGAGGGCTACCGCATTTTCAAAATCATCTCCAAGGAATCGGCCGGGCAGCGTGAGCTGAACGATCCGCGCGTGCAGCAGAGCATTCGCGAGACGCTGCTCAACCGCAAAGACCAGTTGCTGAAGAACGCCTATTATGAGGTGGCGCGCAACGAGGCCAAGGTGGTTAATTACCTGGCGCGGAGCGTGGCGGAGAGCGCCGGCAAGCCGGGGAAATAGAGCTTCGTGGGGCAGGACTCCAGTCCTGCGGCCGACTGTCCACGTCGGCCTCTTCCCGCTCCGAAGCGGGTCCTGGAGGACCCGCGCAGACCTGGAGGTCTGCCCCACACACCCCTACTTCCCCGCAATGCGGAAATCGTCGAAGTAGGTGATGCCGTCGGCTTTGGTCCACAGGCCAACCTTGCCGGGCTGGCGGAACGTGGAGTCCAGCACCTCGAACAAGCGCCGGTGATTGAAATAGACGCTGAACAGCGGACCCCGGAATTGCACCTTCAGCACGCTCCACTGATTCAACGGCACGGGATGTTTCACGCCGAAGCTTTTCGGCGGCGCGCCTCTCGACTCGAGCGGCGTGCGCTTTCCGTCCTCAACCTTGTACAGGACGATGCTGTTCTCCAGCGCGTTGGCGCGCACGACGTAGTAGTTGTCCGGATCGCGGTAGCGGAACACCAGCCCTCCGGCGCGATCCTCCTTGCCCGCCACCGGCTTCACCTTCACGCTTAAGTCGCCGTCCTTCACGTCCATCTTGTTCAGAATGGCGAGCGGGCACCGGCCGCCGGCCGCATCGCCGGCTGCATAGCTGGAGATCTGCGCGAACACATAAGGCGGGCTGGGGGCGCTGGGGTCTTTCCGGATCTCCCATTTGGGAGCCGCACCGGCATTCGGTGTGACGGTCCATCCCGGCGGAACCGAGCCCGGCTTCGCGGAATCGAAGTTGATCGTCTGCGTGACCGTGCCCCATAGCGCCAAGGACAGCAGCCAGCCAATGGTCCTCATACGTACGAACGCCTCACCCCGGCGTTGTTGCCCATCTCCGTTGTAACACCCGCCGGTGCCTCGCCACAACTTTCCGCACATGCTGTATTCGGAGCCGTGCGACTTTTGTTAATCGGCGACGACACCGAACTCTGCTCCCTGCTGGCGGAGTTTCTCACCGGCGAGGGCTTCGCGGTCGAATGCGTGCATGAAAGCCGCCGCGGCCTGGAACGGACCTTCGACGGCGGCTTCAGCCTCGCGATCCTCGACGTCATGCCGCCCGGTCTCGACGGCTTCATCCAGACGCTGGTGGACGCCGAGCGCCGGTTGCTGCTGGATATCTCCCATGAGCTGCGCTCGCCGCTGGCGCGCTTGCGGGTGGCCGTGGAGTTGGCGCGGTCCGGGCAAAATCGCGAGGCGCATCTCGACGGCATCGACAAGGAAGCCGAGCGGCTCAATGCGTTGGTCGGCGGTCTGCTGCAAGTCACGCGCGCCGAAGGCGGCCCGGATTCGCTGCGGCGCGAGCCTAGCCTCGATCGATTGCTGGAGGAAGTGGTGGCCGATTCGTCGCTCGAAGCGCAGGCACGCGGGAGCGAAGTGCGCCTGGTGAGCGCGCAGCCGGTGACCGTCCAGGACGATGCCGAATTGCTGCGGCGCGCCATCGAGAACGTGATTCGCAACGCCATCCGCCACGCGCCGGAAGCAACAGCGGTGGACGCCAGTCTGGAAGCCGCCAATGGCCGGGCCGCGCTGCGGATTCGGAATTACGGGCCGGGTGTGCCGGACGAAGCTCTGCCGCGGATTTTCGACGCCTTCTATCGCGTGGAGACGGATCGCGAGCGGGCCAGCGGCGGCGCGGGCCTGGGGCTGTCCATCGCGCGGAATGCGGAGCCGGGCTTGTTGGTGGAGAGCGATCTGCCGGGTACTCTCGCTCTCGCGGAGTAGGCTGTCGCTAGAGCACGGCCCGGTGGTCTACTCGTGGCGCAAAGCCACCATTGGATCGACTTTGGTAGCGCGCCGCGCAGGGATGTAGCATGCCAGCAGGCCGATGCCTAGCAGGCCCAGCCCGACCTCCGCGAATGTAGCGGGATCGGTGGCGGTCACGCCGAAGAGAAATCGGGCGATCACCCGCGTGCGACTCAGGGCCAGCGCCGCTCCTATAGCCACTCCCATACAGGAAAGCTTCAGCCCGAGTTCTTGTAACCAACCCGAGAATGTTAGCACGCTGCGCGCCCAGCGCGACGCGGATGCCGATCTCATGCGTGCGCTCGGTGACGAAGTAAGACATAGAACCGTAAATGCCGATTGCCGCCAGCAGCAGGGCTATGATCGCAAGGATCTCCAGCAGGCGGGCGTAGAATTGCGCATCGCCGACGGACCGTGCGAGGGATTGTTCCATCGTCATGATCCCGGTGACGGGCTGGTCCGGATCCAATTCCGCAACCGCCTTCTTCACCGCCGCGGCCAAGCCGGCCTCGCGGTTCCCCAAGCTGGAAGCCGACCGCACCACCAAGGTCTGCGCCAAATGTGCCATGCCATGATGCTTCCGCCGCGGTAGTCCGAGCCTTGCTGCAGATAGGAGACATAGACGACCGGGTCCGGCTGTATGTCTGGCAAGTACCATTTCACGTCGCCGACCACACCCACAATCTGCCGAGGTTGCTTTTGGTCCAGGTCGGTATATCTCAGCAGCAACCGCTGGCCGATGGGATCTTCGTTTGGGAAGTAGCGTCGCGCGAAAGTCTCGTTGACGACCGCGGCCCACGGCGCGCCTGCCAGGTCGGAGCCGCTCAGATAGCGGCCCTTTTTCAGCGGAATTCTCAACGTACGGAACAAAGTGGGGCTAATCTCCTTGTAACCCGTTATGGGCATCTTATCCGGCGGTGGAAGCGGGCGTCCCAGCACGGAGAAGTTATACCCGAAGCCGAACGGAGTGACCGTGCCCGCCGACTCCACACCCGGGATGGCTGTCACTTTATCGAGGAGTTGCCGGTAGAAGGCCGAGACCAAAGGAGTCGCTCTTTCGATGTCTCCACCAGGCAACCTCTCCACATAGGGTGCGCCTTCAGCCACCGAGAGATCGAAGTTTATAACATTGGCGGGATCGAATCCCGGGTTGACTTGCTGCATACGAAGCACGCTGTTGATCATCAAGCCGGCTCCCACCAGGAGCACCATGGCCAAAGCGATCTCCGAGACCGCCAGGATGTGGCGCGTGCGGCGGCCGGCGATACCCGTGGTTGTCGCGCGCCGGCCTTCCCGCAAAGCGAGGTTCAGATCCGTCCTGGCAGCCTGGAACGCGGGCGCCGAACCAACCACGATGGCCGTCGCGAAAGACACCGCCATCGTAAACAGGAGCACGCGGACGTTGACATTAACAGCATCGGCATTTGGAAAATCTCCGGCGAGCCCGCGAAAGAGCCGAATACCCGCGAACGTCAAGGCAATGCCGAGCGCCCCGCCCGCCAGGCCAAGCAGTCCGCTCTCCACCAACAACTGCCGCATCAAGCGGCGGCGGCCCGCACCGAGCGATGCCCTCACCGCAAATTCGGTTCGGCGGGTTTCGGTGCGCGCCTGCAGGAGATTCGCGGCGTTGGCGCAGGCGATCAGCAAAACGCAGACCACGGCCCCCAGAAGAGGGTAGAGATAACGGCCGGCCCCCCCGTAGAGCGCGTCGTGCAAGGGCACGACTTTCGCGCCCACGCCTTTGTTGGTCGCCGGATAGGCTTGCTCCAGGCGGTTGGCAATCACGCTCATTTCAGTCTGCGCCTGACTCTGTGTCGCGCCCGGCTTCAGCCGCCCGATGGCCATCAGCCAGTGATCTTTGCGCTCCGAGTAACGGGCGCTCTCGGCGTCGATGGGCGCCCACAGTCCAGCCGGTCGCCGAAGAACGAGACAAAGCTCGGCGGCATCACGCCTACTACGGTGGACAACACCCCGGAAATCTTGAGTGACTTGCCGAGCACCTTGGGATCGCTGTTGAAGCGCCGCTTCCAGAAAGGGCTGCTGATCACGACAGTCTGCGTCAGGTCCTGGGCTTCACTGGCGGTGAACACTCGGCCGAACATCGGACTGACTCGTAGCAGGCGAAAGAAATTCGGAGTGACGAACTGCGCGCTAGCCTGCTCGGCACCGCCCTCGCCGGCCAGCGGCGTCGGCTCCGTAAAGCTGGTCAAGGCAATGTCTTCGAAGACATGGTTTTGCTTTCTCCAATCGGCCGCGTCCGCGATCGGCGGGTGCTCTTCCGAATCGCGCCGGCCGGATTCGCTCTCCCAGATCGTCTTGAGTCTGTCGGGCTGCTCGTAGGGCAGGGGGCGATAGAGCACCGTGTTCAGCACGCTGAAAATCGTGCTGTTCGCCCCGATCCCCAGCGCCAGCGAGAGCACGACTACCGCCAGAAAAGCGGGGCTCTTGCGCAGCGTGCGTGCCGCATAGCAAACATCCTGCCAGAGCGTTTCAAACCGAGTGAAGGTCCGCATTTCGCGCGTATCCTCCTTCAAGAGTGTCGTGTTGCCGAAGCGGCGGCGCGTGGCGTGGCGCGCGTCGTCGGCTGTGAGACCCAGCCTTTGCTGCTTGCGTTCACGCATGGCCAGGTGGAAGTCGATTTCGTCGTCCAGGTCGCGGTCGAACGCGCGGCGGTGGATCAGGGCTTTGAGCCGCAACCAGGTTTTCGTGCGCCATGCGGACATATCAGGCCTCCATGATGCGGGCGACCGCCGCCGTCATACGGTTCCAGTGAGCCGATTCCTCGCCGAGTTGCTTGCGTCCGGCGGCGGTCAACCGGTAGTACCGGGCCCGGCGATTATTCTCGGAAACACCCCACTCCGCGGCCACCAGCCCGCGCAGCTCCAGCCGGTGCAACGCGGGATAGAGAGCGCCCTCTTCGACGCGCAGCACGTCATCGGTAGTTTCCTCGATGAACTCCGCGATGGCGTAACCATGCATGGTCCCTCTCGTGAGTGTCTTCAGCACTAACATGTCGAGTGTGTCCCGCAGCAGTTCGCCGGTGGCTGGCCTTCGCCCCATAATAATCTTAGGGAAATATGGCACAACTCACCGCCGTACGCAAGGAGGTTTCGGCCTATCCGAACAGATCCGTCTTCCACAACCGCCGCCCGGCGATGGCTGTGTGGAAGGCCCACGCGGTCAGCGCCACCGCGCAGGCGAGCATGAAGACCGCGCTCGGAAAATACCACGCCGAGGAATGCGCCGTCATGGGCGCGTTGCCGACAAGGTTGCTCACCAGCAGGGTGATGGCCAGCGCCAAAACGCCCCAGCGCAGGACCACGAACGCGAACCCTCCGACGATCAGGAACGCCGCCGCGCCGTCCAGGATGGGATGGCTGGCCGAGCTCAGGTTTAACGCTGCGAAGATCAGGGCGAACGCGGCCGCCGCCACCCACTGGTTTCGCAGCACGACCCGCAGCAGAAAGATCAGGAAGAAGAAGAACAGCGTCTCGCGAATGGCGTGGGCCCCGCCGGAAAGGCACGTGGCCAACGTGCCGCGGGCTCCCGCCAGCACCTCGGAGCTATCCAGGTTAGGAGTCCAGGGGACCAAATGGCGCCTCCAAAAATCGACCAGGGCGCCGACCAGCAGCACGCCCGAACCTGCCGCGGCGCCGATCAGAACGTCGCGGCCCACCACCGGATCGCGCACCCGGCCGATCAGCACGCTCGACCACGAAATCAGCGTCTGCGGCCAGCGGCGGCGCACGTAGGGCTCCAGCGCGATGTACACCATCCAAATCACCACGCCGTAGAAAACCGATGTGCACAGGGCTATCAGGAATGTGCCGAAGGTGCCAAACGACATGGCCAAATGCCCACGGGTCAGCCACAGCAGCATCAGCACGCTAAAGACGAAGACGGCCAGCCGGAAGGCGCCGCGCCGGTCGCCACGCTGCTGCGCCAGGTTGCGGCGCGCCAGCAAGGCCGCCCCCACGCATACCACCAGCAACAGCACGCCCAGAATTGAGAACGCGATCGCGTCCTGCGTGGACGTCTGCCCGCCATCCCGCCCGCTCGGCCGGTTCCATGGCCGGATCATGGCGAAGTACACCGCGTGTCCGCGCAGGGACGCCCCTTCCACCCGCAATGGCCGCTTCCCGCTCCCGAGCCACGCCACGCGGGAGTCGGATGCCGTCACCGCGGTCCACAGGGGCTCGGTGGGCTGAAACTGCGCCATATCCAGCCCGCTGGCCGCGAAGAACGCGCTCCAATCCAACGCGGGCACCGGTTGTCCCGGCTCGAGCCGTTGTGGCGGCACCCTCCTGAAATACGACAGCCGCCCGTAGGAGTCCAATAACACGTCGATCATGCCCGGATCGACCGGCGGAGGATCGTCCCGCTCCACCATTCCCGGCGTCAGCAGGTCGTTGTGGAATTCCACCCCCGTCAGCGGCGCTGGACTCGACCGGTACCAGAACATCAGCAACGGCGGCTTCTGCGCCAGAACTTGATCCCAATCGACAGATTTGTTGTTCTTGTTGACGTCGTCCAAGAAACCGCTGTCCCAATCGAAGCCATACGCATCGTCGGCCGCGGGCGAGGTGAATCCCAGCCGCTGGATCGTATCCTTGGCCTTTTGCGCCAGGACCTCCGGAGAGTATTCGGGCCGCAGCCGTTCGAGCGCGCTGGAACGCAGGTTCAGCACCGCAAACACGGCGATCGACGCCAGCACCGCCAGCAGCAGGGAAACCGCCACGCCGGGTGTCAGACCCTCGCCCTCGCCCGCGGCCGCCACCATTTCCGGCGACGGCGTCTCGCCGGCTGCCAGCGCCTCCGCCAGCGGGTCGCCTCCGGGCAGCGCCGCAGCCACTGCCAGCGCGGAGCCCGGGCGCAGCCCCGGCTTCGGCTGCAGGCAGCGCAGGATCACGCGCTCCACCATGGGATCCAGGTCGCGCACCAGCGTGGACGGGCTGGCGGGCTGGCTCTCCTGTTGGGACCGCATCAGGCCGGCCAGCGTGTTCGATTCGAACGGCAGCTTCCCGGTGAAGATCTCGTAGAGCACCAACCCCAGCGAGTAGATATCGCTCCGGGCGGTCACCTCCTGGCCCGAGAGCTGCTCCGGCGCCATATAGGCGGGCGTGCCGTTGCGCACCTCGGCGCCCTCGATCTGGCCCGCCAGTCCCGCCAGGCCGAAATCGGTGAGCAGCACCTGGCCGCGCGCGTCCAACATCACGTTGGCGGGCTTCAGGTCGCGATGCAGCACGCCTTTTTCGTGCGCCGCCGCCAGCCCCGCGCAAAGCTTGCGCGCGATCTCCAGGGCCTTGTCGGAGGGCAGCCGGCCGATGCGCCGCAGCAGCGAGCCGAGGTCCTCGCCGTCCACGTATTCCATCGACAGGAAACAGCATCCGTCGGCTTCCCCGAGGTCGTACATCCGGCAGACATTGGGGTGCGATACCTGCCGCGCCATCCGCACCTCGTTCCGAAAACGCGCCAGCGCCTCCTGGCTGTGGGCCACGGCTTCCGGCAGGAACTTCAGCGCCACCGGCTGCTCCAGGCTAAGGTCGTCGGCGCGGTACACTTCGCCCATCCCTCCCTTGCCCAGCAGGGCCACGATCCTGTACCGCCCGCCCAGCAGGTACCCGGGCGCGAACCGGCCCTGCGAAGTTCCCGAGGAGCTATGCAGGCCTGAGGTGCGGCGTTCACTCGACGGCGGCGTGGCGCGCGGCGTGGATACGGCGACGGTCTGGGTGGCGAACGCTTCGCTCTCGACGGCGACGCCGCACGCCGGGCAGAAGCGACTGTTCCCGGCCACTTCACTCGCGCAGGAGGTACATCGGGCCATAGATGTAGTGTACGCCGCCGCTCATCTGCTCGGTTTCAGCCAATCGCGCGTGCCCGCGGCTTCGTCAATGGCCTCCTCCACGTCGCGAACCGATGCTGGCATCCCGACTTGCAGCCCGCCATAATCGGTAACTGACATCGACTGTCCGCCGATGGAAATCGAGGTGATGCAAGTTGGCAGATCTTCCGCCCCAAGACGGTATTCACGGTCCAATGAAAAGTACTTGGCCTTCCGGAAGACGTCCAGCAGACGCTCCAACGCCTCGCGTGAAATCTGGAGGCGGCGCTCGCCAGCTACTCCCTTGAGGAGGACGTCGCCGTTGCCGTCGATTTGAACCTCATAAGGCGCGCCAGGACCAAAACCGGGAGTTCTGTTCAGCGTGATCTTCACTGTGGCCCAGTCGTGCGCGACGGGGAACGGCACTCTCCCTGTGACGGCCCGTTCCGGCGGCAGAATCGACACGAAATCCGTAAATGTTGCTGGCACCGTCTGGCCGTCGCGTTCAAACGGTTTATACCGCCAAGTTTTTGCCAGCGCAACCGCGGCTTCGTGAGATTCTTCCGGCCCGTACGCCACTCTGACAGAAGTGACCGCGCCGTTTTTGTCTACTTCGACACGCAGCTCAAGAGCCTGGGGGGGCGCCGCACCCGGGGTCCGAATGAAATCCACGCGGGAAATCCGGTGCGTCGATACTTCCGGCTGGGAGATCTCTACTGGAGTTTGTCCGACCGCCAAGTCGCCACTGCCCAACAGCAGCGCAAGCACCGCGAATTGGCAAACGAGCCCCAATTCACTCCCCCGCAACCGCCCGCCGCGCGTTCACTGCGGCCCCGATGATCGCCAGATCGTGGCTGCTCGTAATAGTCTCGAACAAGCTCCCCTGCAGCGGAGTCATCTTGACCATCTCGTGTAGGTATTGCGCAACCAGTCCCAGATCCACATACTGCGCGTTCGGACCCATGATGAAGAATTTCCCCGGCCCATCCAGATGGATGCTGCTGGCCGAGGCGGCCGCCAGCGCGCGGTGCCAGCGTTTCACGAAGGTGCTGCAACGGACGTCGCCTTCGCGCGCCGCCGCGAATACTTCCTCCGGCTCCATATCGAGAAAGCGCAGGCGCATGGCGCGATGCCCCATGATGCCTTCCAGGTGCCCCGCGCCGCCGCAGCCGCAATAATTCTCCTTGGGATCGAGAGAGACCACCATGTGGCCGCCCTCCCACACGCCTTCCGCTTGCGGGTAACGCCCGAAGCCGACGCCATCGCCCAGGTACCAGATGCGGATCAGCTTTTCCAGGTGGCCCCGCGTGGCCGCCACGCCCGCGGCGATGGCATCGGCGTCGTTGAGGATCAGCACGGAGGCCTTCAACCCGCCCCGGCCGAGCACGCCGCACAAAGCGGCTGCGAACGCGAAGCCTTTGATCTGTTGCAGGTTTGGCGATTCCTCCACGACCCCGTTGCGAATCACGCCCGGGAAGCCCACCCCCACGCTGTCAATCTGCCGCTCGCCCGCGATTTGGAGGACCTGTTCCCCGATCAGTTCGGCGATCTCGTCGCCGGTCATCGTCCGGAGTGTGTCGGGATTGTCGGCCTCTTCGGGAAAGACCCGGATCGGGCCGATGAGCGCATTGTCCTCCACCACTCCTACCGCGACTTGCCGGGTCGCCAGGACGCCGATTGTTTGCCCCATGTTAGTTCTCCACTCCCAAAGA
>ODAK010003389.1_pt1 | contig 16536 bp, 17 predicted proteins | sample 1539591 | NCBI WGS metagenome assembly ODAK01 (sample SAMEA3539303, study PRJEB22396) | soil metagenome | biome: tundra; feature: field; material: soil | place: USA | collected 2010-05 | depth 0.15 m
TCCTTGCGACGGTCCTTGGTGCCGTACTCGATGAACGTGCCGATCGCGGCGTCCACGACCGCGTGGTTGTTCCACCAGGCGTAGCGCAGGTCACGCTCCAGCAGCTCCCGGTTGCGCTCATCGGCCAGGGCCATGAGAATGATCGAGTAGCCGTTGGAGATGTGGCGCGACTCGTCGGACTGGACCGAGTGAAACACGGTCGGCAGGAGGTAGTCGCCGTTGGCCGCGGCCTCGCCGGGCATCGCCACGAACAGGACGTTCGTGAACGCCGTCTCGGCGACGATCGTCAGGTAGATGTTGGCCGCGGTGATCGCGTCCCCCGTGATGAAGCCTTCGCCGAACTGGCGCCCGATCGTGCCGGCGTAGCAGTTCTGGAACGCCTTCTCGGTGATGTCGAAGCCCGCCGGATCGATGTAGTGGTTCATGTAGAGCCGCTTGAGGTTCATCTGGATCGTCGAGTGGCGGACCTCGTCGATCATCTGGATCGCCAGACCGTTGTGGACCTCGGGATTCGGTACGCAGCCGATCGTCAGCGGCATCGCGCGGGCGGCGGAGATCTCCGGGAACGGAATGATGCTGAGGAACAGCTTCTGCCACTCCATCCAGCGCTCCTGGACCTGACGGAACATGTTTCCCCGCATCGCGCCGTCCATCGCGCCGAACACGCGGTTGTCCTTCTCCTCCTCCATCGGGAAGTAGGACCGCAGCACCTGCTTGAGCGGATCCTTCTTCGGCGCCTTCTCAAACGTGTAGTCGGTGGCGTACTTCTCCACCGGCGAGACGTAGGTCGGCTCCCAGGAGAGCTCCTGAATCTTGTTATGGGCCTTGGTGATGCTTGCTCTACTCACCCTTTACTCCTCTGTTGAGATCCCCTGTCTGGGGCTTTCTCGACGCGCTCGCGGTCGGCGCGCGCTGACCTGTCTCCTACGCAGGCCGTGCCCCTGCTGCCGTCACACGGCCTCATCTTCGAGGCTAGGTCCTGGCCGCGGGTCGCACAAGAAGCTCGTGTTTTTCGCAACTGCTTGCAATTCACGCCACCGGGATCAGTCGCTTCCGGATCCCTTTGCGCGCGCCGCGCTCGGTCTGCAGCGAAGCGGCCGGCGCCGCGCTACGCGCCACGTCGAGCACCGCCGCGGCCAGCGCAGTCCGATCGCTGTCGAAGATGTGCGCGCTGGTGGAGAGGCCGAGCGCAGCGACGAAGCGCTGCTGCTCGTCGAAGATCGGCGCCGCGACGCAGCAGAAGTTCTCCTCGAACTCCTCCCGGTCCACGCCGTAGCCGGCGTCGGCGACACCGTCCAGCTCGGCGATCAGCGCCTGGGGCGAAGTGATCGTTTGCGGCGTGAAGGTCTTCAGGCCGCGCTGGATGTAGCGCGCCCGCGCTTGAGAGGACAGCCGCGACAGCACGACCTTCCCCATCGCCAGCGCGTGTGCGCTGTCCTTTATCTCGCTGCCCAGGCCGGGCATCCGCGGCACGCCCTGGCGGCCATGAAAGGCGACGATCTCGATCCGTCCCGCCCGCACGACGCCCAGATAGGAGCGTTTGCGGGTGCGCAGGAAGAGCTCATCGACGGTGCCGGCCAATCCGTCGTGCAGCGGACTGGTCTGCTCGGCGGCTCCGGTCAGCTGCTCCAGCCCCAGCGCCGGGCGATAGACCCCCTTGCTCTCGTGGACGGCAAAGCCCTCATCGCATAGGCTGGTGAGCAGGTAGTAGGCCGTCGAGGTGCTCTTGCCCAGCACCCGCGCTACTTCGTCGGCGCGCACGCCTGCGGGCCGCTCGACCAGCAGGGCCAGCACCCTTAGCACGGCCCTGGCAGTGCTCAGGCTGCGGCTCGAGGCAGCAGTACGGGCACGGGCTAGTGCCCGTACGGACTCGCTCTTCATTGACAACCTCTCCGTCTCGGGTGAGGTCCGGGTTGACCGCCGGACCTACCCCTTTGACAGTAGAGCACGACCCGCGCCGGCGGGTGTTACATGGGCGTTACATGCCCGGGGTCAGATGCCCGGCGGGCGCGCGGGGGCGTCGGCGCGCGCACTGCTGGTGCGCAACTGGCCAACCCGCGAGGCTGCCAGGCTGCGTCTCGGATCATGGAAGGGCAGGTTGGCCAGTAGCCGCTGCCACGCGGCCAGGTCGTGTTCGCCGCCGCTGGTCGAGAGCCACGCCCACACCGCTTCCTGATCGCCGAAGCTCATCACCGACTGGCGCATCCAGTGCTCGAGCGCCTGGCGCTGGTGCACGACGCCGGGAGCATCGGAGCGCGGCAACAGCGGCCCCAGGTAGCGCAGGGCCGCCTGCCGGACGTCGCCACGGTGCAGCAGGCCGCACACCTCGGCCACATCGCTTGAGACGCCCGAGCGCAGCCGGTAGCGATCGGTCTCGATCCAGTCGCCCAGCAGCTTGCGCAGGCGCGAGATCTCGACCCTGACGCCGCCGCAACGGCCCGGATCCCCGTACAGGCCAAGGCTCAGCTCCTCGCTGGTCAGCCCGTCAGGATTGGCGCACAGCAGCGTTAGGATCTCACTGTGGCGCAGCCGCAGCGCCAGGCGCCGGCCACTCAGCTCGACCTCGGCGCAATCGCGGCCGAGCAGACCCAGGGTCAGCGCCGCAGGACCGGGGCCCCGCGAGGTCTGGCGCGGCGCCGCGCGGACCACGAACGCCTCCTCGCAGCCGACCGGCTCGGCGACCAGCCGGATCCCGCCGGTCGCCGGCAGCGGCCCGCCGCCGGGCGGCAGCGTGAGGTGGGTCGCCGGCAGCCACCCGAGCGGCCGGCTGGCGATCACCCGGCCACCTGGCGTCACCAGCGCCCGCGGCTCCGAGCCGGCGGTGAGATGGTCGCCAAAGCGCATCAGCAGCCGGCCGTCGCGGTCGAGCATCCGGCAGCGCAGTTGGGCCTCGACCGCCTGAGCGGTCGCGGTCGCCACGGCCATGCTGTGCGGGTGGACGGTCGACATCTCGCCGGTCAGGTCGATCACGCCGATCATGTGGCCGCTGTCGGGGTCGTGAACCGGCGCGGCGGCGCAGGTCCAGGACTGCACCTCCTCGTTGAAGTGCTCCGAGGCGAACACCTGGACAGCGTGCTCTGCTGCGATCGCCGTCCCGATCGCGTTGGTGCCCGCACCGGCCTCGCTCCACAGCGCGCCTTCGGCGAAATTCATCGAGTCGGCCGCGCGTAGCCGCACGCCGGCGTTGCCCTCCACCCACAGCAGAACGCCGTTGGCGTCGCTGACGACGATCAGGTGACGCGATTCGTCGGCCGTCGCGGCCAAGCAGGCGCGGATCAGCGGCGCCATCTCGGCCAGCGGATGGACCTCCCAGCGAGCCGAGGCCTCGTCGATGTCGGCCACCACCGGCGCGATGCGCAATCCAGACGGATCCACCCCAGCGGCCACCGAGCGCCGCCACGATTCGGCGATCGGTGCCCGCACCGTACGCGAGTCGCCATCCCCCACGAACCGCTCCCAGGCACGACGGACTTCCCGCGCCCGCTGGGATGGAGCCGTGGCCACATCGATGGCCAACCACGGATTGGACATGGCCGATTCAGTTTAGGGCATCGCGCCGGATCGGCGGACGGTTGCACCGGTGGCTCGCGCGCACCGCGCCGCCGGCGTGGGACCTTCAGGCAGGCAGACCCTGGCGGCGCTCAGCGGTTCAGTCGTTCAGCGACGGATGCGGCGGGTCCTGGGGCGTGGGGAAGGCGCGATCGATCAACTCGATCCGGTAGCCGTCGGGATCGGCGACGAAGCAGATCCGGTATTCGTCGCGCCCGCCGGGGCCGTAGGGTGGGCGCTCGGGAACCACCTCGTGCTGGGCCAGCGAGGCCAGCAGCGCGTCCAGATCGTCGATCACCAGCGCCATGTGGTTGTAGCCGTCGCCAAGCTCGTAGAGCTCCTTACGGCCGACGTTGACGGTCAGCTCCAGCGTGTCCCCGTCACCCGGCAGACCGAGGTATACGTTGTAGGCCGACTCGAAGTTCAGCCGGCCGCGCAGCTCGAAGCCGAGCAGTCCGTAGAAGGCGGTCGACGCCTCGATGTCGCGGACGCGGATACAGGTGTGTACGAATCTGGTGCTCACCGCAGGCTCCCGAGCTTTCGGAGAATACAGCCATGGTTGGGTCAGCGTCCGAGCCCTGCGCCAACGGATACCGTCGGCGCGGTGACCGCGGACGTCGTCGATCCGTTGGATGATGCAGGCTGTGACGCAGATGAGCACGCCGAGCGCTCTAAGTGATGTCAGGATCCTCGACTTCTCCCGCGTTCTGGCGGGGCCGTTTGCGACGATGATGCTGGCGGATCTCGGTGCCACGGTTACCAAGGTCGAGCGGCCCGGCACCGGCGACGAGACGCGCAGCTGGGGTCCGCCCTACGACGCCGCCGGCGAGGCGACCTACTTCCAGTCGGTGAATCGCAACAAGCGCAGCGTCGTGCTAGACCTCAGCACCGATCCAGATCGGGACCGGGCGCTGGCCCTCGCGCGCGCTTCAACCGTAATCGTCGAAAATTTCCGGCCCGGCGTGATGGATCGTCTCGGCCTGGGGTGCGAGCAGCTGCGCATCGAGGACCCGGCGTTGATCTACTGCTCGATCACCGGCTTTGGCAGCGGCGCGGGGGCGCAGCTACCCGGCTATGACCTGCTGATCCAGGCGCTCGGCGGCCTGATGAGCATCACCGGCTCGGCCGACGGCGAGCCGCAGAAGGTGGGCGTCGCGGTGGTGGACGTGCTGGCGGGATTGTTCGCGACGGTGGGGATCCTGGCCGCGCTGCGCCACCGCGACGCCACCGGAGAGGGCCAGCGCGTCGACGTCGACCTGTTCTCGGCGTTGCTCGCCGCGCTGGTCAACCAGGGCTCGGCGTTCACGATCGCCGGGGCGATTCCCAGCCGGCTGGGCAACGCGCATCCCAGCATCGCCCCCTACGAGCTGCTCGCCACCAGCGAGGGCGAGCTGGTGGTGGCGGTGGGCAACGATCGCCAGTTCAAGGCGCTATGCGACGTCCTCGGCATCGACGAGCTGGGCGCTGATGCGCGCTACGCGCGCAACTCCGACCGGGTGGCCAACCGCGGGGCGCTGCGCGCCGAGCTGGAGGCCCGGCTCGGTGCCCGTCCGGCCGCCGATTGGGCGCGCGAGCTGACGGCGGCCCGCGTCCCAGCCGGTGTCGTCAACGACGTCGGGGCGGCGTTCGCGCTGGCCGAGTCGCTCGGGCTCGCGCCGATCGTCTCGTTGCCCAAGGACGACGGTGGCACCGTCAGTCTCACCCGCAATCCGATCCGCCTGTCAAAGACGCCGCCTACGTATCGCAGCGCCCCACCCTCACTGCCCCAGCGTTGAGATCGGGCGCTCCCGCAGCGACAATATGGATTGAGCGTCCGTCGAGCGGCGTCACTTGATGGGCGTAGATGTCGCTGCGCTCTGCGAGCTTGGGCGTGCGGTGCAGGTACATCCGCAGTGTGGAGAAGATGCTCGTGTCAGCTATCTACGCCGGCGCAACAGCAAGAAGCCGATCCGCGGGTAGCTAGGATCGCTCCGATGCTGACCAAGCGTCTTCACCAGATCGGGCTGCGCTCCTGGCAGATGGAGATCGCCTCGATGGGCTCGATCGGGTTGTGCATCGGGTTGTGGATCAGAGCCAAGATGGTCGATCAGGACGAGCGCGGATCCGCGGTGGCGACGCTCGCCGTGGGCGGTGGCTCAGCGCTGATCAGCGCCTGGCTCGCGGCAGCGCTGGAACGCTGATCTCACTCGGTGGCGCTCGCGCACGACAGGCTCGGCCGGGGCCCAGCGCTGGTCCTGCTTCACCCCCTCGGGGCTGATCGGCAGGTCTGGGATCCAGTGCTGGAGGCGCTCGCCGAGCACCGCGAGGTGCTGGCGCTCGACCTGCCGGGCTTCGGCGAGTCACCGCCGGTCCCGGAGACGCCCACCCCGCGCGCGCTGGCCAAGGCGGTGGCTTCGTTTCTGGCGTCGAAGGGCGTGACGCGCCCGCACGTCGCCGGGAATTCGCTCGGCGGCTGGGTGGCCCTGGAGCTCGCGCTGCTGGGCCAGGCGCGGTCGGCCACCGCGATCGCGCCGGCCGGCCTGTGGGCGGCGCCGCTGCTGCCCAAGCGCGGGTTCGCCCGCCGCCTGGCGCGGGCCGGCCTGCCGATGATCGCACCCGTGGCGAGTACCGGGCTCGGGCGGCGCCTGCTGCTCGCCGGCGCGGTGGCGTATCCCGGTCGGGTCCCCCCGCAGGCCGCGGCCCACCTGGTTCGCTCTTATGCCACCGCACCCGGGTTCAGGGAGGTCAACGACGCGATGCGAGCGGGGCGGTTCGAGGCGCTGGAGCGGATCCGGGTGCCGGTCACGCTCGCCTGGCCCGAGCACGACCGGCTGGTCAGGCGCCCGGCGTGGCTGCCCGGCACGGTCAAGAGCCGCGTGCTGAAGCACTGCGGGCACATCCCGATGTGGGACGCACCGTCGCAGGTGGCCAAACTGCTGCTCGACTGCAGCCGCGACTAAGGGCCGATCAGGCCTCGGCTGCGCGCTGGCGGGCCCCCAGCAGGACGCAGGCGGGGATTCCGACGACGAAGCACAGCGCGGCGCCGATCAGCAGCGTGTGATGGACCGTGGACGCGTCGATGGCGTGCGATATCGCGACGCCCCCCAGGCCCGCGCCGACCCCCGCCCCCAGCAGCCGGCCGACCGACAGCACCGCCGATGTCCGCCCGTGCGAGGCCAGTGGGCTGGCGTTCAGCGCAGCCCGAGAGGTCGGCACGAACAGCATGCCCAGGCCCAGCCCGACCGGTATCATCGGCACGATCGTCACGAGCCCGTCGAGCGGGATCCCCGGAATGCCCAGGATGAGCAGGCCGACGCCGGCGGCGAGGAATCCCAGCAGCGCCGGGAGTCGCTCGCCGCGCTGGTCGGCCAGCCGGCCGGCGACCGGCGCAGCGGCGCCAACCAGCAGCGCGACCAGGATCAGCGCGCCGGATGCGCCCAGGGCCGAGAATCCCGCCGCTCGCTGCAGATACTGCTCGGCGATGTAGAAGGATCCGATCATGATCGCGAACGTCAGCGCGGCGATCAGCGTGGCCGCCAGTACCACGCGGTTGAGTCCCGGGTGGGCAGCGGAGGCACTGCCGCTGTGCACGACCGCGGGCAGCAGGCGCATGATCGCCACCGCCGCCGCCAGCGCGAGCGGGACCAGAGCCCACCAGTCCGCGCGCCAACCCAGCGTCACGGTCAGCAGGCCGCCGAGCAGCGGTCCGGCGAGATTCGAAACGCCGGCGCTGGCGCCCCAGATCCCCAGCGCGCTTCCGCGCCGCTCGGGCGGAAAGCCGCTAACGGCACCGGCCAGCGCCGCCGGGCTCACCAGTCCCGCGCCGGCGCCCTGGACGACCCGTGTGGCAATCAGCACGCCGAGGCTCGAGGCCACCGCCCCGGCGGCCGCACCGACGGCGAACAGGCCAAGTCCGACCAGCGCCAGGCGGCGAGCCCCAAAGCGGTCCACGAGCTCACCGCCCGGGAGCAACAGCAGCGCGTAGGCCACAAAGTAGGCGCTGAGCACGATCGAGGTCGACGCGCTCGTGACCCCGAGTCCGTGCGCGACGGAGGGCAGCGCGACCGTGATCAGCGTCCCGTCCAGTTGCAGCAACGCCGCCGCGGCCGTGCAGGCGGCCAGCCGAGTCCACGCCGACCGCGGTACCGGCGGGCGCTTGGCGGCGTCCTGGGTCGCGGCCGTGGTGAGCGTCACGTCAGACACTGGGCTTCAGTATCGCGTTCCTTGACCCCAGGCCCGCGTCGCCCGTCACCGCGCTGACCGATTCCGCGGCTCTCGGCGCGCTCTGGGAGCGTCGCGGGCGCCGGGAGTTCATGCCTGATCGTCGGCGATGTAGTGGCGCCCGCCTGAGGCATCCTCCCAGACGCGCATCACCGCGTTGGTGCGGGGATCGCGGAAGCGCTCGCTGGTCGGCTGCCAGTCGGCGGCCGGGGCGTCGGCGTCGCCGTGGCCACGCCTCCAGCGGGGCCGCCGCGGGGGCGGCTCACCGGGCAGTGGCGGCAGGTCGGCCATCACCGCGATCGCCTGCTCACGGGTCTGGGCCATGGCGATCGCGGCGACGCGCCGCTCCAGCTCTTCGATCGTCAGCCGGTCGGCGGCGGCGTGGCGTTTGAGCTGCTCATAGAACAGCTCGCGGTCCGGGTCACCGAGCCGCATCCGCCGGGCGCTCAGCTGATGCGGTCAACCTTGACTGCGGTTCCGTAAGCCACGATCTCGGTGAACTGCTGTCCGATCTCCGAAGAGTCAAAGCGGACGGCGACGATCGCGTCCGCGTCGAGCAGGCGGGCGTTGTCGACCATACGGTCGATCGCGTGCCGCCGCGAATCCTCCAGCAGTTGCGTGTACTCCGAGATCTCCCCGCGGCGCAGCGCCTTGAACGACGCGGTCAGGCCACCGGTGAAGCCCATGCTCCTGACGACCAGGCCGTAGCACACGCCCAGGTTCTCGGTGATCCGCAACCCGGGCAGCTCAAGCGCTGTGGTCATCGGCAGGCCGGCCGACTGAGGCTCCGCTGACATCACAGGGGAACTTATCAACGCGGGGGCAAGGGCATGCGGGTACCTTTGTGGCGCTGATGAGATCTCGTATCCGAGCGATATGGCTGATCCTCCTAACCTGCTCGCTGCTACTCGCCGCTTGCGGCTCAGGCGGCCCGGCGACCAGCAGCTCCAGCAGCACCGCCAGCAGCTCCAGCAGCACCGCCAGCAGCTCCAGCAGCACCGCGCCGCCGGGCTCCACCACGCCGACCGGCACGACATCAGGTCAGCCATCGATCGGATTTGAGGGGGTGCCGATCGAGCCCGGCCCCGCCCTGGCTCCCGCCGGCACCACCGGGACCGCCAACGTCGACGGGATCCAGTGCGGCGCGACCGAGCAGCTCGCCTACCACATCCATGCCCACCTGGCCGTGTTCGTCAACGGCAAGCAGTACGCGATCCCCGGGGGCATCGGGATTCCCGGCTCGGTCGAGTATCAGACCCCCCGCGGCCCGGTCGCCGCCGGCGGCAAGTGCATCTACTGGCTGCACACCCACGCTCCCGACGGGATCATCCACGTCGAGTCCCCGACGCGGCGGATCTACACCCTGGGCAACTTCTTCGACGAATGGCACCAGCCGCTCGGCCCGACCAAAGTGGGGACGGCGAAGGGCAAGATCGCCGCCTTCATGAACGGCAAGCTGTGGTCCAAGAGCGTCCGGGACATCCCGCTCATCCCCCATGCCGACATCCAGCTCGAGATCGGCTCGCCCGCTCCCCCGCCGCAGACGGTTGACTGGGCCCAGACCCAGCTCTAGTGCACTAAGGGTTCCCGGTGGGCCGCCTCCGGCGGCGGCGGCGGCCGACCTCGATCCCGACGCCGACCAGCACCAGCGCTCCGAGCCCGACCGCGGTGACCACGCCGAGATCGTTGACGAAGTCGACCACGGTTGGCCCGACGAAGTAGGAGCCCAACCCGATGCCGCCCGCCCACAGCACGGCCGAGAGCGCATTGGTGATCAGGTACACGGTCGGGCGCACGCGGTGAATGCCGGCGATCCAGGCCGGCGTCAGGATGATCGCGGTCACGGGATATCGCTTGAACACCTCCTCTCCCCGCTGCACTGCCCTGAGCCGCAGCCCACGCAGTGGGCCGGGCGCGATCAGAAATGCCCGACCCGCCTTCAGGCCCAGCAGCCAGCCGGCGATTCCCCCGGCGGTGGCTGCCGCCCAGGAGACCAGCAGCACCGAGGCGAGGTCGAGCTTGTGCTGGGCGGCGAGCACGCCTGCGGCAATCAGGATCGGCTCGCCCGGCCCCGGCAAGCCGAACCAGCTCGCCGCCGAGGCCGCCGCCAGCCCGACGTAGTCGATCGGGGGGCCGTGAAAGTGGTGATGGAACTGGAGATGAAGATGAAACAGGCCGGCAACCACCGACGTCGCGAGCGCCATCAGCGCGCCGATCTCAGCTCGATCATCGTTGCGATCGTCGCACACGGCGAGGCTGACACCGTCACTTGCCGGCTCACCCCTCGTCCCCCGGTCACCGCCGCCTGGATAAGCCGAGGTCGCGATCCTTGGCCGCGTGGCCAATGCCGGGAACCGGTGCGCTAAGCAGGATGCCAACGGCATGGCTATCGGCATCATCGTCTCCTACGACGGCACCGCCAACGACGACGACGCGCTCGCCCTGGCGCGGATGTTCGCCGGGGCCGGCGCGAGCCTGGCGCTGGCCTACGTCCGCCACTCCCGCGAGTACGACCCCCGGCGGGAGGAGATCGGCCAGCACGACGCGCAGCGCAGATTGCGGCAGGGCGCCATCTGGCTGGGCGACGAGACGCTGGGCCAACACGTCGTGGTCAGTCCTTCCACCGGCGAGGGCCTCGCCCGGCTCGCCAACGCCGAGGGGGCCTCGCTGATCGTGTTCGGCTCCGACTACCGGACCGCACCCGGCCGGGTGGAGCCGGGGGCCGCCGCCCAGGGCCTGCTGGAGGGCGGGACTGTCGCCGTCGCCGTGGCACAGGCCGGGCTGCGGACGCATCCCGAGGGCGGCATCGGCTCGATTTCGGTCTCCGGACCCGATACCGACGACGACGCCGATCAGACGGCGTCAGCGCTGGCCGCTGCGACCGGGGCGACGATCGCCCCGCCCGGTGACCGCAGTGCTGACCTGATCGTGGTCGGCTCGCAGCCGACGTCACCTCCCGGGCGAATCGCGCTGAGCGGCACGACGCGCTCGGAGCTGGACTCCGCGCACAGCTCGGCGCTGGTCCTGCCGTACTCCACGCCGGTCATCTTCTGACCCCGCCCGGCGGTTCGCCGGGCGACCTGGCGGCGTTTGACGGAGATAGCGGGATCGGTTTATCCCTATGTCCAGGAGACCTATCCGTTTGCTGGACTCAAGGCCATGGGGCGACCGCCAAAGCGCCGACAAACTTGCCCAAGTAGCAATGGGCCACCAGGCCCGAGCCGGCGCGCATGCGCGGGCGTAAGTTCGTTTTCAGCCCCCAAGGACAAGGAGATCCAACTACATGTGGCTGCCATATCCATCGTGGCTGAGCCCCGGAGACAACGCCTGGCAGCTGACGGCGGCAACGCTCGTCGGTCTGATGAGCGTGCCCGGCCTGGTCGTGCTCTACGGCGGGGTAATGCAGAAGCGCTGGTCGATCAACAGCATGATGTTGACCTTCGTGGCGTTTGCCGTGGTGCTCGTGGTATGGGTGCTGTGGGCCTTCAAAATGGGATTTGGCTCGCCATTTCACGGGATTTCCCATTCGGGCTTCTTCGGCAACTTCATCGGTAAGCCCGGGAGCGTGCTCAGCCATAGCGGCGAACAGGGGCAGGCGACGATCCCGCTTGTCACGACCGGTCCGAGCTTCCGCTTCCCACAGGCTTCGCTCGTCTACTTCCAGTTCGTGTTCGCCGGGATCACGCCGATCCTGATGCTCGGGTCGGTGCTTGGGCGGATCAACCTCAAGGCGTGGATTCCGTTCGTTGCTTTGTGGATCACCTTCGTCTACACGGTCAACGCGTTCCTGATCTGGGGCGGCGGCTTCTTCGCCCAGAAGGGTGCGGTCGACTTCTCGGGTGGTTACGTCATCCACCTGGCGGCCGGCGTATCCGGCTTCGTGGCCGCGGCGGTGATCGGGCCCAGGCTGCAACGAGACCGCGAGATCGACGCCCCCAACAACGTTCTGATGGTGGCCGTCGGAGCCGGTCTACTGTGGCTGGGCTGGAACGGGTTCAACGGCGGCGATCCGTACTTCGCCGGCGCCTCGGCCTCGGCTGCGGTCCTGAACACGAACCTGTGCACCGCGGTCGCGTTCCTGGTCTGGGTCGCCTGGGATTACATGACCGGGCGCAAGCCGGGCCTGATCTCCGGTGTCAACGGCATGATCACCGGCCTGGTGTGCATCACCCCGGCCGCCGGTTACGTCAACGGCTACGGGGCGATCGCGATGGGCGTGATCGGGTCGACACTGGTCTACTTCGCGCTGAACTACCTCAGTCGCGTGCGGCCCTTCCGTAACGTGGACGACACGCTCGGCGTGATCTACACGCACGGGATGGCCGGATTCGCCGGTGGTCTGCTGACCGGCGTGTTCGCTGACCCCAACGAGACCGTCTACATCGGACAGGGCAAGACGGCCAGCATCTCGGCCACGGGCGTGGTTCACGGCAACTGGACGCTGCTCAAATGGCAGTTCCTGGCGGGCCTCTGGGTGATCTGCTTCTCCGCGATCATGACGTTCATCCTGCTAAAGATCGTGGGGCTGTTTGTTCCCCTCCGGATGTCCGAGGAGAACATGGAGATCGGCGATACGGCCGAGCACGGTCACGAGGTGTATCCGTCCGATGTGCCATCGCTCGGGTTCCCCAACGGGATTCCGGGCCTGGCCCCACCCGGCGCGGGACAGACGGCGACGCCAACGACCGCATGAGTCGCGGATCGGTGGCTCACGCCTTAGTGCGCGGCGAAGATGCAGCAGCGCGCGAAGGCGCTTGAGAGCAACCAACAGCCGGTGCAGGATCGGGGGGCGGAGCTCTCCGCCCCCCGATCCACACCGCTGACGCTCGTATCCGGCGCGGTCGCCGGTGACGACCTGCTCAGCGTCGCCGCCGCCGCCTCGGATGCGCTCGGCCTGCCCGTCGTGATCGCGATCCCGACGCTCGCCGAGCCGGTCGTCGCGGCCCCCGGCTCGCTGGCGCCAGACACGGCACGCGCCGTGGTGGCGCATGCCCAGGAGGTGATCGCCGGCGATCCGCCGGCGCCCCCGCCGATGATCGCCGAGGCCGTCGCGGTCCGGATCGGCGAGCAGGTCGTGGGGATCGTAGCGGCGCTGGCGGCCGCCGAGGGAGACCGCCAGGTCCCGGAACGGCGGGCCTGGCTGGAGGCCGCGGCGGCCGCGGCCACATTCACGTCGCTGATCGCCGACAACCAGGCGGGCGGCCCCGACGCCTCCCCCATCGCCCTACTGCAAGAGCTGTACGCCGGTGCACCGGCCAACTGGACGGTCTTCCTTGCCCACACGCGCCGGCTGGGCCGTGACCTGAGGGGCGGAGCGATCGCGGTCTTTGCCCGGTCCCGTCCGAGATCCAGCGCGCCCAAACAGGCAGAGCTGAACGCCGATGAGCGGGCTCTGCTCGCCGATCTGGGCGATGGCCGGGTGGCCGGGCTGATCCCGGGCTATGGTCCGTCCGGCGCCCAGGACATCGCGGAGTCGGTCGCCGAGCGCCTGGCGCAGAGCGGGATGACGGTCGCGCTGTCGGCCCTGCGCCGTGACCCGGAGTTGCTGCACGAGGCGCTGCGCGAAGCCGAGCTGCTGGTAGAGCTCGCCGCCTCGACCGACGCCCCACTCGTCGGTCAGGAGGAGACCTACCGGCTGCTGATCGGCGTGCTGCTCAGGGATCCAGACGAGCTCGCGCGGCTGCGAGCGAGGACCATCTCACCGCTGGCGGAGTACGACGCCAAGCACGACACCGATCTGCTCGCCACGCTGCAGGCGTTCCTGGCCCATCACGGCTCCACCACCGAGACGGCCGAGGCGATGCGACTGCACCGGCACACGGTGGGCTACCGGCTCGCCCGCGTGCACGAGGTCTCAGGCCTGTCGCCATATGAATCCGACGGACGTGAGCGGCTCAGCCTGGGCCTCAAGGCCGCGCAGATCCTTCAAGCCGAGAAGCGCCGCGCGCGGAGGTGACGTGGACGCGGCCGGCGCCGTGGCGAGCAGGCCCAATCCGATCCGCCTCAGCCCAGGACCAGTTCGGCGGCACTCCTCAGCGTTGCCGCGTCTCCGCCGATCAGGAGCGTGGTCACGATCGAATCGCGCCACGCCTCCAGGTCGTGGGCGATCTTCTCCCGGGGTCCGATCAGCGTCAGCTGCTCCAGCAGCTTGGTGGGCACCGCGGCCGCCGCCTCGTCCTTATGTCCGGCGAGGTAGAGCTCCTGGATCTTGGTGACCTCGGCCTCGTAGCCCATCCGGATCGCCACGTTGGCGTGGAAGTTGGCATTCCTGGCGCCCATACCGCCGAAGTACAGGGCGTACATGGGTCGCAACACGTCGGCCGTGCGCTCGATGTCGTCGGTGACAATCAGCGGCACGGTGGCCGCGACCTCGAAGTCCTGGCTGGTATGTCGGGCGCCAGGCCGCGCGAACCCCTCCTCGAGCGCGCGGCGGTAGAAGCCGTCGTGGTTGGGTGAGTAGAACAGCGCCAGCCAGCCATCGCACAGCTCGCCCGCGAGCGCGACATTCTTGGGCCCTTCGGCCGCCAGGAAGATCGGGATCTCCTCACGCAGCGGCCGAATACTGGCTCTCAGCGGTTTGCCAAGTCCCGTCCCCTCAGGCAGCGGCAGCGGGTAATGCGGCCCCGGGCCGGTCACCGGTCCCTGGCGCGCCCAGATCTGCCTCAGCAGCCCGATGTACTCACGCATGCGCGCCAGGGGCTTGGCGAACGGCTGTCCGTACCACCCCTCCACCACCTGTGGCCCTGACACACCGAGGCCGAGGATCAGCCTGCCGCCAGAGAGGTGATCGAGGGTCATCGCCGCCATCGCGGTCGCGGCGGGCGTGCGCGCCGAGATCTGCACGATCGCGGTGCCGAGCTTCAGCTGCTCGGTCGCGGCCCCCCACCAGGCCAGCGGCATCAGCGCATCGGACCCGTAGGCCTCGGCGGTCCACAGCGAGTCAAAGCCCAGACGCTCGGCCTCCAGCACCGTCGCCTGCGCGCCGGGCGGCGGTCCGCCGGCCCAGTAGCCGACGTTGAGTCCCAGTCGCAGTTCGCGCGTCACTCGCCGTCAACCCTATCCGCTCCCATCCCGCTCGCAGCGCGGGCTACCGGCGGGCGCCGGGGCCGGCGCCGCGCAGGCGGGCGAGCACCCGGTGCAGCCGGCTCGGAGGCCGTGGGAGCGTACGCTGCCATTCGTCCTTGGTCGGCAGCCGGCCCGCCCGGCGCGCCTTCAGGACACAGCCGGTGTGTGCGTGCCGGCGCCGTTCAAGTTGCCCCTCCGGCGCGATCAGCATGTGCTCGCTGAACGCGGGAAGTAGTTCTCCGCACAGCGGGCAGCGATAGGTCGCCGGCTTGCGGTTCTGCGCGCGCCGGAGATACCACCACCGGGCCGAGTCGAGTTGACTCACCGGCTCAGCATGTCACCGCGGGCGCCATCGTCGCGCTATCGTCGCCGAAGTGGATCATCGCGACGAGCGGATCATCCTTGAGACCGACCGCCACCGCATCAAGGGCCTGCTGCGTCTCCCCCGGGACGGCTATCGCAGCCGTCTGACCGATTACCTGAACGCCCCGGAGCGCACGTTTCTCGCCCTCACCGACGTCGAGCTGACCAGCCTTGACGGATCTTCCTCGGTCGAGCACCAGGACTACATCGCTCTGTCGCTGAGACACATCGTGCTCGCGATGCCCGCTGACGGCGCCGAAGTCGACTGACGCTCACAGGCCGGACCGGCGCCCTCAGCCGGGCTGACGCCGTCATCGCAACCAACCCCCTCAGCCCGGGTGGCGCGCTCACCCCCTGGCCGCACGCGCCGCCAGGAGCTATTCTTCAGTACGTGGCTACGCATCCCGCAGACGACCTGGATGACCTGAGCCGCAGCGACAAGCTGCGCGCCTCGCCGCGCATGTTCGACTCGGATCTGCTCGACAAGCTCTCACGGGTGCATCCGAGCGTCCCGCCGATCCTGTTCGTCCCGGTGATCACCGTGCTGCTGGTGGAGGGGTTCGCCCGCGGGTCCAGCTGGGCCACGCCGGCCTGGCTGCTCGGCGGCTACCTGTTCTGGACGCTGACCGAGTACTGGCTACACCGGATCGTGTTCCATTTCGAGCCCGCGCAGGGCATCGGCGCGCGGCTGCACTGGATCATCCACGGCGTCCACCACGACCACCCCAACGATCCGATGCGGCTCGTCATGCCGCCCTCGGTCAGCATCCCGCTGGCGGCGATCTTCGTTTACGGCTTCTACCTGGTGCTGGGCACGCCGGCATTCCTCCCGTTCGGCGCCGCGTTCCTCGCGGGCTATCTGACCTACGACATGCTGCACTACCACGTGCACCATCACCGTCCCAGGACTCCGCTGGGACGCAAGCTGCGGGAGCTGCACATGCGCCATCACTTCCAGAACCACGATCGCGGCTACGGCGTCAGCGCTCCGTTCTGGGATCACGTCTTCGGGACCGCGCCGACAAAGCGCTGAGCGGGCGCGAGCTCGCTCACGGCGATCCGTCTGCGCCCGTCCGCATAGAGGTCGGACTTCGAGACGACCAGCGATTGCAGCGCTTTGGCCACGGCCGCGTGCTAACGTGATCACCAAAGTGGAGGCTTCCTCCGTTTCAGCGTAGCGCCGCCTCCCCTCGTGGCCGCAAATTCAAGGAGCAGCACAGATGCCAAGCACACACAAGGTCTGGTTCATCACCGGGACATCTAAGGGCTTTGGCCGCGTATGGGCGAGCGCCGCCCTAGAGCGAGGCGATCGAGTCGCGGCCACCGCGCGCAACACGGACACGCTGACCGACCTGGTGG
>ODAK010003392.1_pt1 | contig 16522 bp, 10 predicted proteins | sample 1539591 | NCBI WGS metagenome assembly ODAK01 (sample SAMEA3539303, study PRJEB22396) | soil metagenome | biome: tundra; feature: field; material: soil | place: USA | collected 2010-05 | depth 0.15 m
GTGATCGTGAAGCGGAACCGGAACGGTTATCGTGGTCGTCTCCAAGCGCTTTTGCATGACCCGATGGCTGCCTCGCTGGCGGACTGCGACGAATCCGTTTTGTTCGAGAATCCGACAGATCTCCGATCCCGAAAGAACTCGAAGTCTACCCAACCGGGACCTCAACCTGAGTCACGAAAATCTCGTTGCGAGAGCGCCGGGCGACTTCGGACGGGGCGGCAGTTTCGAAGAACAGCGTAAGCGCCTCGATGAGGTTAGTTCGCGCTTCTTCAATGGACGCGCCCTGGCTCGCGATGTCGAACTCCGGGCACAACGCCACAAAAACGTCGTCCTCACGCTCGATGATCGCGGTTAAGCGTTGTGCTGGTATCATGATCCGAGTCTACCCCAGTTCCATATGAGCGTGCAGTCGCCATCTCGTAGAAGCGCTGCTGGCTTCACGCGGTCGGTGACGCACTCCGCCGGCGAGGTTGAACCTATCCTAACGCCCGTGTCGCAGGGTCAAAGTCGGCTCGTTGGCAGGCGAAACCGCCTGCCCCACCTACCCACACCCTCACATCTGCGTTCCTCGGGCTAGAGATGTGGAAACTGATTCACAGGCTGAAGCCTGTGCCACCATATACATATGGACATCAATCGTTTCACGGAAAAACTCCAGGAGGCGATCCGGGCGGCGCAGAGCTTGGCCACACGGTACGGGCATCAGCAACTTGACGTCGAGCACCTGTTTGCGAGCTTGCTCGAACAGGAGGGGGGGCTGGCTGGCTCCATATTGTCGCGCGCGGGGGTCAACGTCGAGACGCTGCGGCCGCGGCTCGAGCAGGAGTTGGACCGACTGCCGAAAGTATCCGGACCATCCGGCGCGCCCGACCAGATCTTCGTCACTGCCCGTCTGAACCGGCACCTCACCGAGGCCGAGGACGAGGCCAAGAAACTCAAGGACGAATACATTTCCGTCGAGCACGTGCTGCTGGCGCTCAGCGACGACGGCGGCTTCAGCGGACGCCTGCTGCGCGAGTACGGCGCCTCGCGCGAACGGCTGATGCAGGCGCTGCGCGAAGTGCGCGGCAGCCAGCGCGTGACGTCGCAGAATCCCGAAGCCACTTACGAAGCTTTGGAACGCTATGGCCGCGACCTCACCAAACTGGCGAGCCAGGGCAAGCTCGACCCGGTGATCGGCCGCGACGAGGAGATCCGCCGCGTGATCCAGGTGCTGTCGCGGCGCACCAAGAACAACCCGGTGCTGATCGGCGAGCCAGGCGTCGGCAAGACCGCCATCGTGGAGGGGCTGGCGCTACGCATCGTGCGCGGCGACGTTCCCGAAGGGCTCAAGAATCGCCGCATCGTGTCGCTGGATATGGGCGCGCTGATCGCGGGCGCCAAGTTTCGCGGAGAGTTTGAAGAGCGGCTCAAAGCGGTCTTGAAGGAAGTGCAGGAAGCGGCCGGCGACATCATCCTATTTATCGACGAGCTGCACACGGTGGTGGGCGCGGGCAAGGCCGAAGGCGCCATGGACGCCGGCAACCTGCTGAAGCCCATGCTGGCGCGCGGCGAGCTGCACTGCATCGGCGCCACCACGCTCGATGAATACCGCAAGCATATCGAGAAAGACGCGGCGCTGGAGCGGCGCTTCCAACCGGTGCGGGTGGAACAGCCGTCGGTCGAAGACACCATCTCGATTCTGCGCGGGCTGAAGGAAAGGTACGAAGTGCATCACGGCGTGCGCATCAAGGATTCCGCGCTAGTGGCCGCGGCCATTTTGTCGAATCGCTACATCACCGACCGGTTCCTGCCCGATAAAGCCATCGACTTGGTGGACGAGGCGGCCGCCAAGCTGCGCACCGAAATCGACTCCATGCCGGCGGCCCTGGACGAAATCCTGCGCCGCACGATGCAGCTTGAAATCGAGCGCGAGGGGCTGAAGAAGGAGAAGGACGCGGCCTCGCGCGACCGGTTGAAGAAGCTCGAAAAGGAGCTTGGCAACCTGAAGGCGGAAGGCGATGCCCTGAAAGCCCGCTGGCAGGCCGAGAAGCAGACTGTCGGCAGTTTGCGCGCGCTGCGCGAGCAGATCGAGCAGACCAAGGTGGAGATGGAGAAGGCCGAGCGCGCCTACGACCTGAATCGCGCGGCGGAGCTGAAGTATGGCAAGCTGGCGGATCTGGAGCGGCGTTTGCAGGCCGAGTCGGACCAGTTCACGAAGAAGCAGGCGCAGTCGCCGCTGATCAAAGAAGAGGTGGGGGAGGAAGATATCGCGGAGGTGGTCAGCCGGTGGACAGGCGTGCCGGTGACCAAGCTGCTGGAAGGCGAGATGCAGAAGTTGCTGCACTTGGAAGATGAACTGCACCGGCGCGTGATCGGGCAGGATGAAGCGGTCACGGCCGTGGCGGAGGCGGTCATTCGGGCGCGGTCCGGCCTGAAGGATCCCAACCGTCCTATCGGCAGCTTCATTTTCCTGGGACCGACCGGTGTGGGCAAAACCGAGCTGGCGCGGGCGCTTGCGCAGTTTCTGTTCGACGACGAACGCGCCATGATTAGCATCGACATGTCGGAGTATCAGGAGAAGCACACGGTGTCGCGGCTGATCGGCGCTCCGCCCGGATACGTGGGCTACGAAGAAGGCGGCCAGCTTACCGAAGCCGTGCGCCGGCGGCCGTATTCGGTGGTGCTGTTCGACGAGATCGAGAAGGCCCACCACGATGTGTTCAACGTGATGTTGCAGGTGCTCGACGATGGCCGGCTGACGGACGGCCAGGGCCGCACGGTGGACTTCCGCAACACTATCGTAATTATGACTTCCAACATTGGCAGCTCGCGCATCCTGGAATATCGCGGCGGGTTTGAAGGCGACGGATACGAGCGGATGAAAGAGGCCGTGCTGGAGGAGATGCGCCACCATTTCCGGCCGGAGTTTCTCAATCGCGTGGATGAGGTGATCGTGTTTCATGCGCTCGGCGAAGACCATTTGAAGCAGATCGTGGAGATCCAGTTGGAGCGTCTGCGGGCGCGGCTGGCGGACCGGCACATCACACTGACGTTGACCGACGCGGCGCGGCTGAACTTGGTGCGTACGGGTTTCGATCCGCATTACGGCGCGCGTCCGCTGAAGCGCGCGATTCAGAAGAAGGTGGAGACGCCCCTGGGCCGGATGATCTTGAAGGGCGAGGTCCGCGACGGCCAGCAGCTTCTCGTAGGTGTAGACCCGCAGGGCGCGCTGACGTTCGCGCCCGCGGTGGAGAAGGCGGCGGCGCGGTAAGGCGAGCTACGCCCGCCGTGGCTGGTGGTTGGTGGCTGGTGGTTGTGCATCCGCGTACCCCGCGCCCATCCCTGCCGCGTCACAATATTCTTGTGAAGTTTCTTTTCCTGTCAATCGTCACCGCCGCCCTGCTCTCGGCCCAGGCGCCGCGCGTCGACGACATCGAATTCTATGGCCTGCATAAGCTGTCGGAACAGAAGCTGCTGCACACGTTACATGTGAAGCCGGGCGATCCTCTGCCGGCTTCCAAAGGCGACCTGGAAGACGAGCTGGAGCAGATCCCGGGCGTGGTGCTGGCGCGTGTGGAAGCCGTCTGCTGCGACCAGGGTAAGACCACCCTGTTCATCGGCATCGAGGAAAAAGGCGCGCCGCACCTGGCTTTCCGCAGTCCACCGTCAGGCGGCGCCGTGCTGCCCGAAGATGTGACGAACACCTACCAGAAGTTTCTCGAGGCCGTGCGTGACGCTGCCCACCGCGGCAGCACTGCCGAAGACCTGACCAACGGCCACTCGCTGATGGCCGATCCGGACGCGCGCGATCTACAGTCGCAGTTCGCCTATTTTGCCAGCGCGCACCTGCCGCTGCTGCGCGAGGTGCTGCGCGATTCCGACGACGCAGCGCAGCGTGCCATCGCCGCCACCATCGTCGGTTATGCCGCAAATAAGAAGGATGTGGTGAACGATTTGGAATATGCGCTGCAGGATCCGGACGATGCCGTGCGCGCGAACGCCCTCCGCTCCCTGAACGCGATCGCCGTGCTGGCGCGCCTGCAGCCGCAACTGGGGATTCATGTGTCGCCCACCTGGTTCGTCGAGATGCTGAACTCCATCGTGCTCAGCGACCGGACGCGCGCCGCCAACGCTCTGGCCACCCTCACCGATCAGAACGCCGCTGCCGCGCTGGACCAAATCCGCGAGCGCGCGCTCGATTCCGTGGTGGAGATGGCCCAGTGGAAGGTTCTGCGCTATGCCCTCCCGCCGTTCATCCTGGCTGGGCGGATGGCCGGCATGAACGAGCAGGAGATTCAAAAGGCCTGGACCAGCGGCGACCGGCAGGCGGTGATCGGGATCGCGCTGGGCGCCAGGCAGAAAAAGAAGCCGGGCATAGGACCGGCGAATAAGATTGAATAGTGCGGGTGGGGGGGACTGAAAAATCCCGCCCTGACAGGCTGAAGCCTGTCCTACCTTTCAGTGGATGACGGTCACGAAAGCATCGCTGGCGCCGCCGGAGTAGGCGCACTGGGTGCACGGCGGGACAATCGGGAACGGGTGGGATGCAGTGCTGCCGGTCACGTACTCACCGAGCATGCCCACCGCGATGCCGCGCCCCGCGTCGTTCAACTGTCCGCCCAGGTAAGTGGAGAAGGCGCGGATCGGCCCGCCGGCCAGCGTGTATTCGGCGACGAACGCATCGTCCGCGCCGTTGGGGGCGCAACCCACACCGGCGATGCAGGCTACCAGCGGGAAGTTCACAGAGGTAGTGTCGCCGGTCAGGTAGGCCACCGGCAGGCCGCCAGCGGGCGAGACCGTTTCGACGATGGCTCGTCCCGTGTCAGTTCCAGCGCCACCGAGATAATCCGAAAATGCAGCGGGGGCGGCGAAGTTAAACCGCACTACGATGGCGTCTTGACCGCCCCCGTTCACGCACTGGACGCAGTTGGCCGTGACGGGGAAATTCACGGAGTCCGTGAACCCGGTAATCCATGCCTGGCCCGGGCTGTCCATGGTGATCCCGTAGCCCACGTCCGCATTGCTCCCGCCCCAGTAGGTGGACCATTTTAGGGTGAGCGGAGGACTGAAGATCAGCGTGCTGGCGAACGCATCCCGGCCGCCATGATTAATGCACTGGGGGCAGGCGGCTACCGGGAAATTAATGGATGTGGTGGAACCGGTGATACCAATCTCGTCGTTGGCGTCCAGGGCAATGCCGTAGCCAATGTCGTTGCCCGCGCCTCCAAAATAGCTAGAAAAGCGCAGCACGCCGGCAGCGGTGAAGCCCGCCACGAAAACGTCCGTACCGCCCTGCGGGACGCATTGGAAGCAGGCCAGCACCGGGAGATTCGGCGAGTTGGTGCTGCCGGTGACAACGGCGTTTCCCGACGGATCGACGGCGATGCCGTACCCAATATCGGTTCCGTTTCCGCCGAGGTAAGTAGAGTAGATGGGAAAGCCCGCTGGATTTAGGGCCGTGACGAAAGCGTCCTGGGGACCGCCGCCGGGCGGGAGGAAGGGGCCGACGAGTGGAAAGTTGGGCGAATTCGTTTCACCGGTGATGTAGGCGTTGCCCTTAGCGTCGGCGGCGATGCCGAAGCCGGCGTCGCTACCTGCGCCGCCGAGATAGGTCGAATAGACGAAGCCGGCTCCGGTGGGGAGGAACTTGGTGACGAAGGCGTCCGTGAGGCCGCTGCGCACGCAGTCGAAGCAACCCACCAAAGGGAAGCCGGCGGCCGAGTTGGTGGTGCCTGTGACGTAAACGAATCCCTTTACATCCACTGCGATGCTGTAGCCGATGTCTTTACCGTTGCCGCCCAGATAGGTGGACCGGACGATGGCTGGATCTATCACCAGCGGCCGGGAGCGGTCATAGGCGGCCAACTGGAAGCCGGCTTCGTTTGCGCCGCGCAGCACAAAGCGGCCACCCACTTCGGTGCGCCGGCCGTCGGCAGAGGTCTGATACACGATCGGCCTGCGGAAGCGGATCTCCTCGCTGCCAGCCGTCAGGACCAGGTCACCGTCCGCGGCAACGCGCATGCGGCGGGCGCCGGCGAAGCGCAGGCGAATGCGAGACGGATCGGAGCCGGGGGCGGCCAGGAAATCATACTCAAGCTGCCCGCGATTGCCGTAATAGACGAGGTCGATGCCGGGGTAAACCCCTTCGTACCGCACGCGGCCGAAGCTGAGAACACCGGTGTGCCATTTCGTACGATCGTTCCCAATGAGGTAATTGCTCTGCCCGGCGAGTCGTTCCAGCCCGGAGATCGCGGGGTTGGGATTGGCCGAGGCGAGGCCCATGCGCAGAACGTTGCTTCGGCCCTCGGGTCCCGCCAGGGTTAGTACCGCCTCTTGTTTGGTCAGAAAGACGCTGTAGGCGATTCCGTGGGCCATGAATGCGACGCGGGAGTCGGCCTGACCTTGGTTTCGCTCGAAGGCGAGCGGCAATTTGGCGAAGGTTTCCATGCTGGGGGCGGCGTTCTCCGCGAAGGAAGGCGCGGCGGCGGCCAGCGCCATGAGGATCGCCGGATACCAGTTTTGTCGGACGTTTGTCATTTTCTTGCTCCTGTTTCAAGTCGTTTGCGCGGTGCGCACTCCCACTTATGGCGCAAGTAGCCGCGGCGCGGAATAGACAGCGCCTGTACTGCGCCTGTACTGGAGATGTAACCGGTCTGAGGGCCGTCTTTCACCGATTTACATGGGCGGACAGCGATGTTAGACTAGGCGACGAAAGGGATGCTCGACCGCCGTCGGCGGGAGGGGTAGAGAAAGGTAGATCCGTGGAGCCGATCACTACGCGAGTTGGCGTGATGCGGGCTGGCGTGCTTCGCTTTGGAGCCTACCAAGTCGACCGGCAAACCGGCGAGTTGAGCGACAACGGCCGCAAGGTCAAGCTGCAGGTCCAGCCGTTCCAGGTTCTGGTAGCGCTGCTGGAACGCCCCGGCGAAGTCGTCACGCGGGAGGATCTGCGTCAGAAGCTTTGGCCCGGCGACACGTTTGTCGATTTCGACAATAGCGTGAATATCGCCGTCCGGAAGCTGCGGCAGGCGCTCAACGACGACGCGACGCAGCCCCGGTTCATCGAGACGCTGCCCAAGCGGGGTTACCGCTTTATCGCTGCGGTGGAGCCGCCCGTCGAGGAGGACGCGGTGGCGCCGAGGCCTCCTGGGTGGCCGGCCGCCTCGCCAAAGCAGGATCCCTGGTGGCGGCGGCTGCGGGCATCCGGCGCAGTGGCCGCGGCCGTGCTGGCGGTGGTGGGGGGCGCGTACGTGGTGCTGGCGCGACTGGGAGGTCCGGTGAGCGCGGGGGTGCGAGTGCGCCCGGCGGTGGCCATTTTGGGCTTCCGGAATCTGACTGCGAAGAGCGACCGCGCCTGGGTCTCGACGGCTCTGGCGGAAATGATGGCCTCGGAACTGGACGTGGCCGAACGGTTGCGGACGGTGCCAGGCGAGAATGTGGCGCGCGCCAGGATCGACCTGACTCTTCCCGATACCGACAGTTTCTCGGCACCCACGCTCGGCCGCCTTCGCAAGAATCTGGGTGCGGATTTCGTGCTGACAGGCTCGTACTTCGACGCCGGGACGGAAGGCGGCGGACGCCTGCGGCTGGATCTGCGCCTCGAAGACACGCGCGACAGCGAGAGGTTTTGGAGCTCCACCGAGTCGGGGACCGAAGCTGATCTGCCCCAGATGGTGGCGCGCGCCGGAGTGGACTTGCGGACCAAGCTGGGAATCGCCGCGGCCGGACAAAGCCGCGCGGAAGCTCAGGCGGCGGCGCCGCCTACCTCAGACGTGGCGCGTCTGTACGCGGAGGGTCTGACGCACTTGCGGCAGTTCGACGCGAAGGGAGCCCGCGAACTGCTGGAGCGGGCGGTGGCCACGGCTCCGGAATACGCGCTGGCGCACTCGGCGCTGTCGGCGGCCTGGTCGGCGCTGGGTTACAGCGAGATGGCCCGCCAGGAGGCGCGCAGAGCCCTGGATCTCGCGAAGGGGCTGCCGCGGGCGCAGCAGCTCTCGATCGAGGCGCGCTTAGACGAGAGCGCCGGACAGTGGGACAAAGCCGTCGCCATTTACCGGAAGCTTGGCGACCTCTTCCCGGACGATCCGGATTACGGTTTGCGCTGCGCGGCGGCGCAGGTGAAGGCGGGCAGGGGGAAAGACGCGCTGGCCACGGTCGAGATGCTGCGCGCGAAACCGGCGGCTGTCCGCGACGACGCGGCCATCGATTACGCCCAGTCGCTGGCGGCCAACCAGACTGGCGATTTCCTGCAGGCGCAGGAGGCTGCGGCGCGAGCTGCGGCCAAAGCCGGGGAGCGCGAAGAGGGGATGCTGGTGGCGGACGCGCGGCTGCTCGAATGCAGGGAACTTGAGGCCCTGGGAAGGATGGCGCAATCCCAAAAATCGTGCGGGACAGCGAAGAGCTTGTACGCGCGGGCCGGCGATCGAGCCGGGGTAGCCTCGGCCACCGGGTATCTAGCGGCGGCGCTGGCCGGCGCGGGCGATCACGATGCCGCCCAGAAGCTGTACCAGACGGCGCTTTCCATCCAGCGCGACATCGGCAACCAGGGCGGCGCGCTCTGGGACCTGAACGGCCTGGCCACGGAGTTCTGGGCGAAAGAAGATATCGCAGGCGCGCGGGGCATGTACGAACAGGCGATGCGCACGGCGCAGGAGATCAAGAGCCGCCCAGACGCGGCTGACGCGCGGGCCAATATCGGCTTCACCTGGTTGGCGGAAGGAGAACTGGCGCAAGCGCGCAAAACCTATGAACGCGCGCTGGCCGAGTTTCGCGAGATGGAGGATTCGAGCGGCGTGGCCAACGCGCTCAATAATCTGGGCGAGACGCTCTACTTTCAAGGCGAGTTGACGGAGGCTGCCCAGAAGCTGGAAGAGGCTCTGAGCTTGGATCGGCGCAACGGCGAGAAAGGGGAGACGGCGGACGCGCTGGAGTGGTCGGGGCAGGTTCGCATGGCGGCCGGCGATCCGGAGGGCGCGCGGGCACGATACGAAGAATCGCTGAAGGCGTGGCGGGAGATGGGCGAAGTCTACGCGACGCCGTTGCGGGTGCGGCTGGCGGAACTGGACCTCGAATCCGGCCGGGCCGCCGCGGCCGAGGCCCAGATCCGGGAGTGCCTGGCAGCGATCCAAGGTCAGAAGCGCGTGAGGGTCGAAATGGCGGCGCACACGCTGCTGGCCCGCGTGCTGCTCGCCGAAGGCCGGCGGGACGAGGCGCGGCGGGAGCTGGAGCGGACCGCGCCGGCGGCCGCCGGCAGCCAGAGTCGCGTACGGCGGCTGGAATTCGCGATCGTGGCGGTGCGCGTCCGCGCGGCGAGCGGCAGCCAGGCGGACGCGGCGGCATCCATGAAGACGCTGGAGGCCGCCGCGGCCGAAGCTCATCGGTATGGCTTCGCGGGACTGCAGTTCGAAGCGCAACTGGCGCTGGGAGATATAGAGATGGCAGCGGGCCGGGAGGCGTCCGGCCTTGGCAGGCTGCACCGGCTCGAACGGGAGGCGCAGGCGCGGGGTTTCCTGACCATCGCGCGCGCGGCGCGGAAGCGGTTGACGTAGCGCACGCACTCGTGCGTGCGCCACATGGGGATCAAGCAGTATGTAGGAAAAAGGAGAGGCTCATGCGAGTGAGAGAATGCGCGGCGGCGATCACCGCGATGCTGTGGCTGGCAGGAACGGCGGCAGCGCAACCGGCCATTACGGTGCTTCAGAACTTCGACGGCATTCCGGCCGACGGCGTGGCGCCTCCGAACACTATCGGCAAGGCCGGCGCCACGCAATTCGTGCAGTGGGTCAACAACAAGTACGCGATCTACGATAAGAACACCGGCCAGCAAGTGCAACCCCCGCAGCCGGGCAACTCGCTTTGGAAAAAGCTTGGCGGGCCGTGCGCGACTATGAACAACGGCGAGCCGATGGTGGAGTACGACAAGGCGGCGGGCCCAGGCGGCCGATGGGTGCTGGCGCAACTGGCGCTTTCCGACCCGGCATACTACTGCTTCGCGGTGTCCCAAACAACCGACGCCAGAGGGTCATTCTATCTCTACGCGTTCCCTTTCCCGGCGGGAATGAAGCCGAACACGCCGCGGTTGGCCGTCTGGACGGACGCTTACTACGCTTCCTTTAATATCCAACAGGTCGGGAAGCCAGCCGCGCCCATGGTGGTGGCGTACGACCGCTCGCACATGCTGCTGGGCCAGACCGCGCTGGGGCCCGTGAGCCGTCAACCGGCAGCGCGCACCAATTTCCTGCCGGCCGATTTCGACGGCACTCGGCAGCCTTCGGGAGAACCGGATTTCTACGTGGAAGTGGGCGCATCCACCTACCTGAGTCTTTGGCAATTCCGTGTGGACTTCGCTAACCCAAACAACTCAACCTTTACCCACACCGCGACATTGCCGTTCTCGGTGTTCAGTGTCGGGTGCTCGCGTAATCCGCCGGTGTGGGGGAACCCGGTGATTCCGCAACCAAACACCTCAGCGTTGCTGCTTGCCCACCCCGAACAGTTGATGTACCGTCTGGCCTGGCGCAACGTGAACGGCACCGAGCACCTGGTGGCGAACGAGACGGTCATCCTGTCGTCCTCGCCGGTGGTGGCGGGAGTGGTCTGGTTCGACATCGTCAATCCCGCGACCAACCCGGCGCTGGCGCAGTACGCCCCGGTCTCGGATCCGGCCATCAGTTATTGGATTGGCAGCCTGGCGCAGGACAAAGACGGCGACATCGCCCTGGGCTTCAACGCGTCCAGCCCCAGTCTGTATCCCAGCGTCGAAATCGCCGGCCGCCTGGCGAGCGACCCGCCCAATACCATGTCACAGCCGGAGTTCCTGGTAGAAGGTGGCGGCGCACAGGCGAACACCTCGAAGTGGGGGGCGCACGCCGATATGAGCCTGGATCCGTCCGACGATTGCGTCTTCTGGTTCACCGCCGAATACGTGAAAACCACCCAGCAGGGCTTCGACTGGAGCACGCGGATCGGCAGTTTCCGCTTCAACGCGTGCCAATGAGAGCGGCCGGCGCCGCAGGGCCCTGGGCGAAAACCGCGACCAGCCGCGAAAAGCCCCAGCATCGGCGTGCCGGACCAGCGTGATGTACAATCAAACCAAGTGTTGGTTCAAGAGCGCGATCCGTTCGTCTGGCTGGCGCCCGGACTTGCCGGCGACGAGTCCTCGTACCGGACGTATGCGGAGCGTGTGACTCGAAGTCTAAGATGTTATTTCGCGAGCAACGGTTGCGGAGCCGCTGACGACCTGGCATCCGAGTCGATTTTGCGCCTTGTGGGGAAGCTCGCCGAAGGACAGCCCCCGGGATGCGACTCGGAAACCGAGAGAAAAGGATATCTTTTCGGCATCGCCAGGAACGTCCTGCGCGAGTGGCGGCGGCGCCCCGACGCACGCGAGACTTGCCTGCACGAGGAGGAGGGAATGGAATACAGCCTTCCCCCCATCGATCTGATCGCAAGGCAATGCCTCGAACTACTGCGGAAAGCCGTGAAGGACAACTTGGCCAAGTTAAGTCCAATTGAGCGGGATATCCTGAACCAGAGCGAGCTGAACCCCGAGTATTCCTCGACGCTCGCCGCGCTCGCCAAGGCGGCAGGCACACAGGCCGCCGCGATGCGACAGAGGGCGCACCGCGCGCGCATACGCTTCCGGAACCTCGTACTTGCCTCCGACCGGATCGGCGACTTGCTGAGGTGCTTGGGGATTGAACGGGCGGACATATGAGAACAGGTATCGGCGAGGAATACCGGACGCTGATCCACTACTTCCTGGGCGAGCTTCCGGAGGGCGAGCAGGAAGCCGTGGAAGAGCGCTACATGCTGGACGAAGCCTACGCGGAGCTGCGCGACGAAGTGGAAATGGACTTGGTGGACGCGTACGTGGGCGGCACGCTGACGGCGCTGGAGCGGCGGCATTTTGAGCAGCACTATCTGGTGACGCGCGAGCGCAAGGAAGGAGTCAAGGCGGCGTATCTATCGAGAGTGTATCGTGAGCGCATCGCGCCGCCGGCGGCGCGCGCGCCCTCTGCGCCTGGACCTGTATTCCTAAGGGAGAGGCCGATGATTCCCGCCATGGCGGCGGCGATTGCAGTCCTTGCCATCGGCGGCGCGAGCTGGCTCATTTACGCGTGGTGGGGGGGCCAGCGCGAGATTAGGGGAGTCGTGCAGACGGCGGCCAATCCTCCGGTGCGGCCTCTGGGCGCTCCGCAAGACGACGGCGGCGGAAAGACCACGACCGCCCCTAGCGCCGGCCGAAAGCCCGCGACGACTCCCGCTCCCACCCACAGGCAGGATACCGGCGGAGGCGCCAGCGCGTCGCAAAGTGCCGTTCCGGCGACCGCTTTAACCGGTCCCACCACCACTACCACGAGCCATCCGGGCACGACGACCGGCGCAGAGACCACGACCACTACAGGGGCAGCCGCCATCGAAAAGAAGCTGGAATCGGAATACCAGCCGACCAAGACCACCGACGACAAGTCCGGTATTGTAACGCACGATCCGACCACTCCCTCAACCAGTCATCCGACCACTGCTGCGAGCAACCCGGCGCCAAGCCAGCCCGAGGCGCCCTCTGCCGCCCCACAGCCCGCGAAGGCTCCGCCGGCGCGCATCGAACCTAAGCCGCCCCCGCGGCCCAACCCGGCCGAAGTCTCGGAGGGACAAACGACCGCGCAGGTCGCGGCGTGCACGACTACGCTACCAGCGGTGGCCTACGCCCAGGGCCGAGGCGCCGCCGGCATCCAAAAGACGTTGGAATCCGCATACCAGCTCACTAAGACCACGGACGACAAGTCCGATATTGTGACGGCTGGCTCTGTCCTGGTCTTGTGCAAAGACAAGGTACTGATGGTCGCCGCTACCAGTAGCGCTAACCCGTGCATGAATACCTACAAGGACGGAAAAATCAGCCCTACTAAGGCCTGCGGAGTTGGCGAGAAGCTCAGGCGCCTCCCAGGGTTTGGCCATGTCCCCGGTGCCGGGAGCGCGCCGGCAACCAGGAACTTCGTTAGCGGAGAGAAATTCTGGGTAACCAAGATCGACGTGCGGGCCAACGGAGTTGTTTTCGACTTTTTCACCGACGCCACCCCTGCTGGCGACCAGGGGGTTCGTTACAAAGGCTCCCTGACGATTCCATTCGGAGCGTTGACGCCGACACCGGAAGAAGCCTTGAAGGTAGTCGCCGACGTCATCACGGTCGCCCCGTCCGAGGACACCAAGAGTGGCGACAACGCGCAGCCCGCGCCTCAAAGCAGCCAGCAGGCGGTGGCGCCGCCGGTCAACATCGAAATCGGCCAGACGATAGATCACGTGACTTCGGTGCTGGGGCAGCCCGTGAAAAAGGCCAAGGTCGGAACCAAGGACATTTACTACTACAAGGACCTAAAGGTGACCTTCGTCAACGGCATGGTGAAGGACATAGAGTAGCCCGCCCGAACGAGAGGCCCCACCCGGAGCGGCTCCGGTCATGGTCGAGCTTGGGCAGACGAAGGAGCGGTAAAACGCCCTGCCGACCCTGCCCACGAGAGTCGTCGGTTCGGGCGGCAAGAGTCTACACCTTCTACAACGAGTTGAAGCAAACATCTGATGACGGCCAACTCTCGGACGCCCAGTAAGCCCCCCAAGAAAACCAATAGCGGCATCTTCAGCGCTGGGCGCTAAACCGCCCGAAAAACATTCGCGCTGCCTGTCACACAACGCGATCATCTTGCATTCCCTATTTAAGGCGGCTTTTACGGCCTCGATCTAAGACAAGGTTTCGGCAGAATTTTGGCGATCCGCTGCGGGTGGCGCGCCGCGTTCATCATTGCCAGGCGGACCGTTAAGGCAAGACAAGGAGATGCTTTCAATGAAAACAATCAAGATACGCAATGTAGTTCTAACCGTACTGGCGGCGCTGCCGTGGACGGCTTATGCCGACGCCCAAGGGGCGGCCGCCGTCAAAAACAGGTTGGAATCCGAATACAAGCCCACCAAGACCAATGACGACAAGTCCGATGTTGTGACGGCTGGCTCTGTCTTACTCCTGCACAAGGATAAGGTATTGATGGTTGCCGCGAGCAGCACCGGTAGCCTGTGCACGAACACCTACAGGGATGGCAAACTCATTCCAAGCAAGGCTTGCAAAGTTGGTACGTTGATTAAATGGTCGGAGCGTCTTGGCCATCCCGTCCCCGGCGCCGACAAAGTGCCCGCCACCAGAGCCTTCGTCGCAGGAGAAACGTTCTGGGTGACCAAGATCGACGTCAGGGGGGCGGGTAGGGGGCTTGAGGCTGTTTTCGACTTTTTCACCGGTGCCATCCCTGCTAACGACCAGGGGATTCGTTACAAAGGCCAACTGATGATTCCGTTCGGGGCGTTGACGCCCACGCCGGATGAAGCTTTGAAGCGTGTCGCCGAGGTCATCACGGTTGTCCCTCCCGAGGAGGACGCCAAGAAGGACAGCGATAAGGCGATGCAGTCCGCGCCTCAGGGTGGCCAGCAGGAGGCGGCGCCGCCCAGCCAGGCTGCGCCCCCTCCGGCCCCAGCGCCCGCGGAGCCTACGCCGGCGCCAATCGAACCGCCGCCGCCCCCGCCGCCCGCCCCAACTGAGGTCTCGGAGGGACAAACGATAGATCAGGTCGTCGCGGCTTTGGGACAGCCCTTGAATACGGCCAAGGTCGGAAACAAGGTAATTTACACTTATAAGAATTTAAAGGTGACTTTCGTCAACGGCAAAGTGAAGGACATACAGTAGCCCGCTTCGGGATGCATTGGTGAGAATACACTCGAGGAGATCTTCAATGAACATACGTGGAATTAGCAACCTTTTATCCGGCAAATACCTGGCCGCGTCTCTGGCTTTGCTGTTTTTCGCTTACGCGGCGCTTTGCGACGATAAACCGAAGGTGCCGGCCAAGGCCCCTGCCAAGTCTGCTCCCGCAGCCAAACCGGCCAGCGGAGGCGCCAGCACGTCGAAAAGCTCCGGTCCGACGACTGCATCGCACGGTCCGACAACTGCGTCGCACGCCGCCACCACCAGTCATCCGGCCACTACGACGAGCCACCCGTCCACCGCCGGCGGCGGAAAGGGTACGACCGGTTCCACCTTCGGAAGGGGTACGACGGGTTCCACCGGCGGAAAAAGTACGATGACCCGAAGAACCAAACCACCGTCCAGACCAGGAATGGCGGCTCGGTTACCAAGCGGCCGGATGGAAAAGTCGCCACGCTGCACGACCCCAAGCGCGGTATGGACGTTCACCACAACCTCAGCGGAAACCGCCGCGTAGTGGTGGAACGCTCCGATCATTCCCGCATCGTCGCCGAGCGTGGCGGCCGTGGCTATGTGCAACAGCCCTATATGTATCATGGCCACGAATACGCCCGGCGCTCATACTATTACCGCGGACGTTACTATGACACCTATTATGGACGCTGTGCTTATCACGGCGTCTGGGTGAATCCGTATTATCCGGCATATTACTACGGGCCGGCGTACTACAGTTGGGTCTCGTATCCGTGGGGCACCCCGGCGCCATACGCCTGGGGCTGGAACGTCAACCCCTGGTACGGATACTATGGCGCTTTCTTTACACCATACACCGTTTACCCCAGTGCGTCGTTCTGGCTGACGGACTACATCATTGCGACTTCGCTGCAATCGGCTTATCAGGCTCAGGCCGCGGCTCTAAGCAATCCCGCGCCGCTAACGCCCGAAGTGAAAGACCTCATCGCCGATGAGGTGAGACAACAGATTGCGCTCGAAAACAACGAGGCCCGGATCGCCGCCAAGAATGGCGAGCCGGACGCCGCCTCCAGCAGCATCCAGCGCTTGCTCACCGACGGCAAGCAGCATGTCTTCGTGGCCGGCCACGATCTCGACGTGGTGGACGCCGGAGGCACGGAGTGCGCCCTCAGCGAAGGCGATGCGATCCAACTCACCGGCCAGACCGCGCCGGACGCGCAAGCGGCGACCCTCGCCGTATTGGCCAGTAAGGGCGGCAGGGAATGCCCCAAGGGCGATACCGTTTCGGTTGTGCTCGCGGATCTGCAGGACATGCAGAACCATATGCGCGAGACCATCGACCGAGGCCTGGAGGAGCTGCAGACGAAGCAGGGTCAAAGTGGACTTCCAGCAGCCCCGGCTGCCGCCAAGGCCGCGCCGGTAGAGAGCCCCATGGCCGCCATCGCCCCGCCGCCACCGCCGGAAAGCGAAGTCGCCGCGGAGATCAATCAGCAGTCGCAGGAAGCCGACAAAGCCGAGACGGAGGCCGGCGCCGACGCAGCTTCCGGTCCCGGGCGCCACGCCCCTTGAGGCCGCCGAGCCGGTCAGCATGGAGACAGGGCAGACCATGGATAATGACCGAAAAATCACCGACGTCCACCGGAGCACGCGGATTGGCGGTTTCCGCGTCAACGCGCGCCAATGAGAGCGGCCGGCTGCCGGCGGGGGTTGCGCGGAAAGCCGCGAAAAAGCGCCCTGCGCCAACCGCCCCGCCTTGTGGTATCCTAATTCCGTAACCAAAACGAGATAAAGAGAAGACAAGGAGCAACCACTCGAGCATGG
>ODAK010003393.1_pt1 | contig 16522 bp, 5 predicted proteins | sample 1539591 | NCBI WGS metagenome assembly ODAK01 (sample SAMEA3539303, study PRJEB22396) | soil metagenome | biome: tundra; feature: field; material: soil | place: USA | collected 2010-05 | depth 0.15 m
TGACTTTACGAAACTTTTTATCCTTGCTTATTTGACGGTATGACCTTGTATAAACCTGTATAATGGGTGTATAAGGATGGTATAAAGGTTTTTTTGACTGTTTTTTTATTGCATTAAAAAACGTTAATCTTGTTATAGCATTGCATTTGGTGGAATGGGAGTGAAAAGCAACAACTTTACTTCCATCATTTTCATATTAACGGATGTATTAATTATAAACACACCACTAATGCGGAGCATTAATTTCTATTCCCGATAAAATCTCAAGCAATTATGGAGTAATTAAAAACAAATCGGGAGGAGTTGCGGAGCAGTTAACGAAAAGTAATAAAAGTTAAGGAGCGTTAAGGAGGAGTTACGGAGCAGTTGAAAAAAATAAACAAAAGTTAAGGATCGGTAACGGAGTAGTTGAAAAAAAACCAAATTTTTCTGAAATTCAGAAAAATTTGGTTAAAATTAATGGGAATAAGCCTGCCATTTGAAACACGACCCTATTTACCAAGTCCACCTATTTCTTGATTTAACTTATTAATAAATTTATCTTCAAACGCTTCTATTATTGAAGTTTTATCAGATTCTGACAATTCTCCATCCCGTAGTAAAACTTTCCCATAGTAATTTCCCTGAATAAGAACAAGTATAGATTTTTCTGGATTTTCTTTTAAAAATGTGGAATCATTATAATAATTAAACCCTAAAGCATATTCTTTGTTTTCAAATTTAACATAACAAACAGTGGAAAAATTATCATTTTTATATATAGCATCATAAGGCAATTGTAATTCTGGATGTTTTTTAAAAGTTTCATTTACTGCAAACTTGAGTTTGTCAGAAGAAATATTAAACTCATACATCTTTAAATTTCCTATCCCCCCCGCACCGTAGTACACATTTTTTTTGATAAAATAACCTGCGAAAATTATAATAATTACAAATAGTGCGACAATAATTAATGAGCGTTTATTATTCATTGTGTTTAAAATTTACTTAGATGGACTTGGTGTAGCTTCAATTTTTGCTCCTTTTGCGATTCTTGCTTTCTTGCTTTCTACAAGTCCTGAAAAATAAGAAACCACCATTTTAGCCCTTTCAACTGTTTCCTGAGAAACGGGTTTATTCGTATAAGGGTCTATTTGTTTTTCACCTTTATAATTTTTTTCGATAATTTGCTTGGCTGCATTTAATAATCTTTCATCAGCAGATGTTGTTCTCAATGCTTTAGTCCCTTCTTCTCCTTTTGCATTTAATTTATCATAATCTTTATCATGTTGCAAAGCAAACGCATCTATTATATCAGTAGGTTCCCTTCGGTAATCGTCACGTTTTTTACCATTTATTACTACACTAGGGTTATTTGCACCTATATATATAGCCCCATTTTTTAACAAGCCACTAGGAAGCCAACTATTATTTTTTCCAGCAGTCAATACGGGGCTTTTTCCTTCTACAAAATTCCCCTCAAGGTTTCGTGTAATATTTAGTTCCTCATACGTCCCTCCTATATCAGTATGATTTTCACTTAATGCATAATATTTGTATTGTATACTTCCTGGAGGGTCTGAAAACGGTTTACCTGTGGCTTTATTCATTGCTATTTGTTGTGTTCCATGAGGAGTGGAGACAGTATGTGCATTTGAAAATTCTTTGTTATGTTCAATTTTGAGAAGAGTAACCTTTCCGTCTTGTACTAAATAATGTGCAATGAATTCTTCTAATCCATCTATATCAATAGCCCAAATAGGTTTATTTCCAGCAAACTGATATGGGGTATACCAAGGGTATTGTTTTGTCATTGGGTCAATAGATAAAAATTCTCTGCCCTTTGGAGTATATTCCCTTGCTCCGTAATTTTGTATATCATTAAATTCTTTATCATTCCGTTTACCATTAAATGAGTTAGGGAACGTACCTTTATTAAATGTCCTTTCCGTTAATAAAGCTCCAAAAGGCATATAGTCATTGGAGGCAATTACATCTGGATAAAACTCATCAATAATCCCATCATTGTTTAAATCAAGCGGTAGTTTTCTATCGGTAAATGTTACAAGTACATTACCCAAGTGGTTACTGCCTGTGTAATGTTTGTTATCAAGGGTTCTCGTAAATATATTACTTATAGGTAATGTACTTATCATTTCTGTTTTAGTAATTTCAATACCTAATTCACTGCTACCATATATCTCTTTTTCTGTTTGTGCAAAACTTACGGTTGATGTACTGTCTATAACTTGGTGTATATAGGTGCTTAGTAGTTCACCTTTTGCATCACGTATGTAATATTCACTATATAACCATGTATTATTTGAAGTATAAACGTGTTTGGCTATTCGTTTATTGCTGCTTCCATCATAATCAAACTTTAAATTATTTTTGCTACTACCTGATACACGTGCAACAGAATCTATATTACCATAAACAGTCCATGTTATCAAAGCAATACTGTCCTGCTTATCGCTTTTGCGCTCGCCTATTTCAGTATAACTGTAATTGTTAAAACTGTTAATGCTGTCAGCATTATCTGTAAATGCAATTTGGTTTAACAAGTCATTACCACTTGTAATGGTTGCAGAATCAGTAATTGCATAAGTTCTGTTACTGAACTTTCTACCATTAATCATTTGATGGTGATAAATTTGTTTATCTATTGTTTGTCCTGCCTGATTGTTTGCCATTGCAGTTAGCATACTACCATTAGCATCATATGTAAACTTGTTATGATACATACCATTGTAAGTTAAACCGCTGCCCCATGCGTTGGTAACAGTGTTCAGGTTTTGCCATGCTTTCATTTCCACCAATCTGTTTAATTGGTCATAACGGTAAGCTGTACCTTCCGGTAATGGGCTAAACACCACTGAATCAGTTTTTGGCAATGTAGGTGGTACAATCGTTGTTACCATACTTGTAATATTACCATTAAATAAATCATTACGTGAATTATTTAAATCACTTCCTGCAATAATACTTTCAAAACGGTTGGTAGCCGTATTCCATTTTAAACCATCAATGGCTTTGTAATCATTGGCATGGTAATTTAAAGTATAACCAAACCCATCTTTAGCAAAAATACTATTTACGCTGCCCATAGCACCATCTTTTCCAATATCTCTCAATGTATCTAAAGTATTTGAATTTACACCTTTTATCCAGCCCTGCAACGTGTATACATAATCCATACCCTGAACTTTGTTATCGCCGTATTCAACGCGGCTCAATGCACCTGTGGCGTAATAAAAGTATTTAGCGTCATTGTCCCACAATGGGTTGTTGATAATAGTATTGATGTTAATTAGCGCATTTGCTTGTGGATAATTACTTGTATACACGGCAGTAATGCGGTTATCGGCGTCATACTCATAAAAATGATAGAAGGCATCAGGTTGTCCATCCTGATAACGAACTAAGTTCACTTTGCCAGAAATCAAATCAAAGTCATAAGCTATTTTTTTAAAGCGTTGAGCCGATAACGCACCGCTGACGGTAGATAACTGCTGATTATCCTGCAAGAGTGTATCGACATTTCCGTGAATGTCGTAACTATAGTGCGTTGCGTGATTATATGTTTGTATGTTGTTATCGTCCACATCTTCAAAAGTAACACTTGAAACTCTTTTACGCAAATTATTTTGTATTACCGGCAAACCTGTAATAGCAATGTTATCATAATACGTATGTGTTACTTCTTTTCTTGCACCTGCATTTATCCATGTAAATAGGTTGGCATCATTAATTATATTAGGGTTAAATTGTCCGTTCACATAATCACCGAATATACTTGTCATTACCGGACTTGTATTCTCAGGTTTTTCGCCTACTTCAGCAATTCTTCCAAGTACATCATATTTTGTGTAACTATAAGCACGTGGTAATTTGTTATACTGTTTGGTGTTTTGCGATACCACCATTCGTCCTAATCTGTCATACCAAAAACGAGTAGAGAAAATTTGGGATTCATCGTTGATTAAACGTGCGCCCCCAGCCCCTAAAGGGGAGCCTACGCCGATAAACCCGTTGTAACGACTTGCAAAATCAATGGTGCTAATGTTCAGGTTCAATGAATCACTGCTTGCTATTCCATTGTTACCTGTTACGGGTTGTAATGTCCAGTCATTTGTAGCGGTAACGGTTATGGTAGAGATGTTTACAGGTAAGGAGCATCTTAAAATCACTCCACCGTTGCCCGCTACGTAACCGTTCCTATCATCATGAAAAAATACATCATTAAAAGTTTCAGTTGATGAAACTGCGGAAGGTGCAGCATGGCTTATCCATGCGCTGCTGCCATTGTAGTATGCTATTGTTTTATTATCTCCCACCGCCATAAAGCTATTGTCTGTGAAAATATGGATAGCTCTCAATGCGCTTGTTGGTTGCGATGTTCCACCAAGTGTTGACCAAGTAGTTCCATTATTGGTCGTTTTAAAGGTAGCCCCTGCATTGCCCACTATATAACCTTTTCCATTTTGGATAGCTATATCATATAAATTGGCTGTCCCTGTGTTAGCAAATACATTTGTTGTTGTTCCATCAGTGCTTGCTGCATACCCTGCATTGCCTATGATTACTGCTTTACCTGTTTGTGTTGTCCACACTCCATTGAGTGTCGGGATAGCGCTGCCACCGGTTGAATTAACAGGATTTATGTATTGCCATGTATTGCCACCATCTGTTGTGGTCCTGATAGTACCTTTGTAACCTACTGCATAACCGTTTTGAGCGTCAGTAAAATTTACATCTGTTAAAGTCGGTGTATAAATTGTTTTTATCTGAGCACCAGATGTGCTATTATAACTATATACAGCCGTATTATCGCCAACGGCATAAATTTGGTTGCTGCCGAATTTAAAATCAATTCCTCTGAAACCTTCCGCAGGCTGCGGACTTGCGAGTGCAGGCACAGGTGATGTAATATCGGGAATGGAGACAATTGTTCCACTTGCTCCGGCTATATATGCTTTGTTGCTTGTATTTAATGCAATGTCATATAAATTGTTAGATGTTGTTAAGGGTATGTTTGTTAATGCAACAGTTGGAATAGTAATTATTGAAAGGTATCCCTTATCACCTGCAATCAAACCCTTAGTTGTATTTAGCTGAATAGCATTAAAGTTTGTCGCTGTACCAGTAGGCTGTGTGTTCCAATCGATTCCATTAGTAGTTTGCAGTAATGTTCCTTGAGAACCCACGGCGTAAATAGCGTTTGTTCCTGCTGCTTGTATATCGTTTAGAGCAAGTGGTTTTATGTTGGTAGAATTATCTGTCCAAGTGACTGAAGAAAGGTTTACCGCACCTTTGAATAAATTTCCGTTGGCACCTGCAACATATACCGTTCCGTTGATTTGAGCATTTAATGAAGCGGTTGCGGTTGCATTTGAAGGAGTAATTGCGCCGCTTAAAGAGGTAAATGCTGTAGTTGAAGAAGAAATACTGCTTTTGCTGATGTAGTCCATTGTTCCCGTAGTTATATTAAATCCGTAAACAGTTGCAGTATTATCGTCAATATCTGAATATAAATTTCCGGTACTTATCTGAGTGAAAGTATTGGAAACAATTTTATAGAGTTTTCCATCAGTAGCAAGAGCAATACCATTGTTTGAAGTGGTATTAAAATAGATGTCTTTGAAACCAGTACTAACACTCGTTGTAACTGATGTCCATGTGACGGCAGTTGAATTTGCATTGTGTGTATAGTAAGCTGTTCCAGTTGCATTGCCCACTATCCAACCGTTGTTGGCATCCGTAAAATAAGCGGCGGCAAAATTAGCGGTTGCTGAAGGACTTGGTATGTTCACCAATCCAACCGCAGTAGCGGAAGTCATTATTACTCGTTTTATTTTTCCGCTATTTCCTATTGCATATCCTTTATCAACAGTACCCATTTGATAAAAATAAAAGGAGTTGTAAAATTCTCCTGTTGCACTTATAGGTGTCCAGCTGATACCTCCATTACTTGTTTTATAAATTTGCCCTGTGTTTATGATTGCAATACCTTCGGAAGTATTTTTAAAATGTATATCTTTAAAATCAGCGCTAATGCCTGTAGCTATTGTTGTCCAGTTAGTACCGCCATCAGCAGTGCTTAGCAATGTTCCATCTACTCCAACCGCCACACCATTAGATGGATCTATCATTTGTATTTTTACTAAATCTGTGCTACGAATACTATTTGCTGCTGTCCATGTAATGGAAAATCCTGTGCCTGTCGGATCGGTAACTGCTCCTTTAAATAATTTTCCTTTTTGTTGAGTATCCGTTCCTGCAATATAAAAGTTGGTTCCGTCATACGTAACAGAGTTTAATTGAATGCCTGCAAGTGCTGTTGGCGCTGTAGAAACAAAAGTTGTTCCTCCATCCACTGTTGTTACAACAATGCCATTGTTCCCTATTACTGCACCGTTTAAAGCAGTTGTAAAATACAGGTCATTCAGTTGTGAAGTGATATTCATTCCTGATAAAGAAATCATATCCCAGCTATTTCCTGCATCAATAGTTTTTAAAATAATGCCATGAGTTCCAACTGCGTAGCCAGTTGTAGCATCTACCATTTGTATTTTTTTCAGGTCGGAAGCTACCAGGTTATTTACTTTAGTCCAGGTGGCTCCGCCATCATCACTTGTATAAAGGCTACCTCTCGCAGTAGTAATATCTGCACCCACATATCCCGATAAATAACCTTTTGTGGATGTTACAAATCGAGTCGCGGTTATTTTTAAACGGCTATCTAAACCATTAGGTAGTTTATAATCCCAAATATCCATCAGGTCGTGATCGGGCATGTTTTGTCTTACCAACTGGTTCAAACTATTGTAAAGATAGGTAGTTGGCATGGTATGCTCGGTGAAAAACGTATGTTGGTTATACGTCCGGTCTTGGTTTATTTGTACAGTATTAGCAGTATTCATTGTTACTAATTGCACTCCTTCGGGCGGAATGGTGCGGATGAGATTACCTGCCTGATCGTAATAATACAGCGTGAAGTGATATTCTTTATCATTGTATTTTGTTGAGAAGTCTTCCAAGGCAGACATGCAATGGCTGTTGTACTTGTCAGCAATTCCGGTGGTCAGGCTATCGAAATACTGATTAAAGGCATTTTGAGCATTGACATGCGCTAAACTAAATTGGTATAAAATACAGGGGTTTACATAAGTTGTTGTTGGCGACACGATGGTATCGGATGAAATAACCGGAGTGCAATTTTGAAGCGGTAAACAGCTTTCTCCGAAAATGGTATCGCGGTATTCACCACCAGCATAAGATGCAAGCGCATAGAATTTGTAATAGTTATTATCTAATGCCGGAGTTCCGTATGCGGTTAATTGGCTGAAACCGCTTAAGTTGGCAAATTTACCATATGAAGCCGTATTCGCTTTTACAGTATGATTTATTACAATGGTACACTCGCATTTCAGATTAAAATAAAGTTGCTCTTCACTGTCACCGTTGGAATTAACAGGAAAATAGTCATACTTACTGGTTTGTTCCGGGATGACTGCAAAAATCTGCGTACTTGGTTCCGCGTAAAAACTAATTAAATTGGTGTATTTAAGGCTTTTGGTCAGATCAACATTGGTGGTGTCAAAAGGTTTTGTTAATAAGGCATCCGCTAATAAGCCTTGTAAATCAGTTCTTAACTGGTATGGATCTCCGCTGCATAAAATAGGAGTGGGTAAGGCGCAAGTTCCCATGCTTACCGCTGTTGTATCTGTACCATCAACAAGATTAATGAATCCCTTAATGGATACCAGCACTGTATTACTTGTGTCCACACCTTTAACTGTAAACAAATTGGATCCACTGCCTGTTATATCCGCAAAGGCTGCTACAGTGGGAGTAAGATTTGTACTGGTATAGGTACTGGAACCAAAATCCGTAAATTTAATAACTAATTGTTTTGCTGAATCTGCGAGGGTAAACAATTCAAAAAAGTCTCCTATGGAATTATACTTCCAAACCAAGGTATCGCTTGTTGTGCTTAACACCCTTTGAATATTGGTGGTAACAAACAAATTTGATGCTAAAGGAACGCGCTGTGAAATTGCTTGAGCACTCGCCAAAAGCGACCATAAATTTCTTAACTCATTTGCTAAATCGTTTCCTGTGCATTCTTGTTCAAAACTACAATTTGCAATTTGAATGCAGGTACTACCTGTTATTTTCTTATACGAAAACGGTTTTAAAGAATCAGGAGAATTAGCAATAGTTGCTGTCGCGGTAAATTCATAATTACCGGCATTAGTAATAGTATATTTTAATTGGCTAATGCTGGCAACGCTGTCCCAAGAAACAATTCCGGTTCCTGTTTTATTCAATTGAAGAGTACATACCGTTGATGTAGTATTAGCGATATTCACATTCAAGACATCACCGCTTGTAACCGCCGTCCATGTATAAGGAATAAAGGTAGCCGGCAACGTATCGCCGGATAATGCTTTATACATATCTTGTGTAAATTCAGGATGATTTTTCAAAGGCTCACCGGATGTATTCGTCAATTTTTTTTGATATCCCAATGCTGTTAACAGACCTTGCAAATCGTATGCTAAAGGGCATTGTCCGGTTTGCTGATATACCTGATAATCCGCGTTATTGCTGCTGGGCTCGGAAAGGGTAGCATCATTACTTTGCGGATTAAATCGCTTTATCTTTTTTAAATAATAGTGATAATAAAATAAATCACAGGGTTGTGGTTGTGTACTGTTATAGAATGTTATTATTCCTTCTCTAATATCAACCATCCCGGAAGTAAAAGGATTGTATCCGGAATTACCTATACAACCATTATAACCATTACAAGAACCCCTGGCATAATCATCATCGCGTTGTGTTTGTAATTTTTGTTTTTCGGATAAATAAAAATTCTTTAATAAATTCCATTCCTGATCTTTAATAACATTATCACTGCCTGTACCAAATTGAGTGCAGGCACTACCGTGAGCAGGCACACTGCCATACTGGGTCGCGCAACGTGCTGCTATCGCTGCCATTTCCACCATGGTGTAATATGTTGAATTTCCGGAATAATATTGATAGTTAGATATGATGGTAGTAAGGTTAGTTTCAAAAGGATCTGCACTAAAATTCATTGCCCCACCTGTTATTAAGCCGTTGGTAACTGCCTCTGCGTAGGTATCGGTTTTCTCCAGCAATACATCAAAATCATCACTCGATAAAATAAAGCCTGTCGGTTTTTGACTATACGATAAACAAGATTGGTAATAACAATATTCGGGATGATATTGAACAAGTGATTGCGCCCAATTGTCCGTCCAGTTGGTAACAAAATCAGTCACATTCGCTAAATTTTCAGGATAAGTATAACGATATGCATTTCCGCTAGAGTCTGTCTGCATATAGACAAGTGAAGTATCGCTTACCTTCGGAAGGTAATTTTTACTTGCCGTATCCTTTATTAAAGTAATAGTGGAACGGATACCATTGTCATTCAAATAATAATGATACGTATTTCCATTTACCAGTATTATCGGGTTTTTCCAATTAGCATTTAAACCTAGGACACTTTTAGGTAAAACGTTACTTGTATTCAAAACAGACAAAGAAAGATCAGGCGGGTTACCATTCGCATCATTTTGAAACAACGCATACTGACCATCCGGACTCACATCCATCAATAATATCTCATACGTTGTTTCGCACACACTTATTTCTTTACAAGGTTTTCCGCATTCCTCCGATAAATAATCAAAGTCCAGTTCTGTTCCGTTACCGGCGGCTACAAAGGCATCCCGTGCATCGTTCACATCCGCATAATAGGTTCCGTTTATTGTTTGTAAAGATTGAGTACAGGTTGCACAAGTGATGTTACAATCCGCTGTATCTATTTTCGCCAACGCGCTATCAATAAAAGATTGAAAGGTGCGAATACAACCGGAATTAATATTTTTATATACTCCTTGTTGGGTTGGGGTATTGATAGTATCCAAATATGATTTTACATAAAAATTTCGTGCATCACTATTGATCGTTAATGTTTTGCTGACAGTATAATTACCGATGGGCAAATTAAGTTTAAATGTGTCTATTTCGTTTAATGCAGTGGATGGGTTGGAACAATTGGTAGTAAACAAAATAGTATCTCCGCTGGTCGTAAAATGACCTACCGTCTTTTTCACAGGATTTGTTCCTGTTACCGGTGTTACAACCCTTCCGCAATCATCCGTTACTTTTATCTGTAGATCGTAAATACAGTTAAAACAAATGTTGCTTTTTAAACAGGCATCATACACCGTATCAATGTGCAGATCATATTGGAATGCATAATTACTTTGAAAAGCAACCGACAGTTGCGAATTGAATTCAATCACGTCACCTTGTACACTCCTTGTATTTTCATTGCTCAGCCCATTGGCATTTTTCGCGAACAGATCAATCGTTAAATTTTTTACCGCCCCGCCTTCGCTTGAAAGTGATTCCAGTAACTGTGTACTGTGTGTTGCCGCATCCGTTGGCGCATCACCTGCTAATGAGGTTGCAATGGTCCTGCCTTCCTGATCCAAATAACTAACACTTACTTGTCCGTTAGCATCCACCACCATATTTTTCTTGTAATGTGCGGCATCTCCTGCTTCCGAGCCGAACATACGATCCAATTGAATTTGATTGGGCTGAGCGTAAAAATACTTAGTTTCATGTTGCGTTCCTAATTGGTAATCCGGTCCAACACCACCTTGCCGGCGAATTCTACCGGTATTATCGGGCGTGTATTCAATTTGTGTGAACGGGAATTTTTCTCCATCGGGAACAAATGCCTGTGCTCCGGTTTTGTTTGGATTAGCCGGTGAATAATAATTAGAAGCTCCGGATGTTGTATCCATACCTTTTGTATGAGCACTGCAAGAATCATTCGGAGAGGTGTCCAAATCAAAATCCACCCTGCTATATTCTGTAGTATTGGCATCCGCTTTATTAAAATTCGGATAATATCTGATGACTGATTCCGCATTCGGTGTACATACAGGTTTTTCCACCGGCACGGGTAATACATTGACTGCCGGTCGTCCCTGATGGTCATAAATGGTTTCTCCTACAATGGCGTTTTTATCTGAATTTACTTTTGTTACTGACTGACGATTCCTTAAACTTCCATCAAAATAACTAACGACTTCTTTCTTTTTTCCTTCCTCCGCATATGTTGCCGAAAATTGCCAATTTTTATTGGCTTCATGCTCTTGCACATTGTGATATTTATTACTTACGGAAGATACGTTTCCTTTATCAGCCATACTCCAAACACCAACTATATCTTGGGATGGATTCAACATATCCCTTCCAATGCCCCTTACCCTGTAAAGTAAATATCCGTGCTCAAATGCCGTGGTGATGTTGTAGGACGAATTGGTAGTAGTAATGCGTGTACTGTTATTTTTAAAATCATAAGGTAAATTAGTAGCAGAAGGTGTTATAAATGAGCCCAAAGTTGTATCATAATCATTTACAAAAGTCCATTCCAATTGATATTCTTCGGCTCCGACAAAAGGGGGCCAAGTGATTTGAAGTTCATCCGTTATGTTATCACAATCCAAATCTATTTGATCTGCTGTTTGTATTGCATTGATAGCTATTGGCGAAATTGCATCTGTTGAAAAATCCAAATACCGCTCTAACTGAATATCGGCATCAATAAAAAGATTTGTCTGTAAAGCCGGAGCCGGAAAACCGTCTTCTAAGATACTATCTATTGTTATAATATATTTATAAGCACCTGTAAAATTATATACCGATTTATCAATGTAAGGACTTGTAACGCTAAAAGGCTGATAGTTGATAGTAAGTGATGGGTGAAGCGTTGTTAATGCATTATTATTCTTATCCCATTGTTCTAATTTAAGTTTTACTCTTATCTCATGGGGTGTTGATAAATAACTCATATAGGTATGATCTACACCTAAGGTGATTTTATCCAATACTGAAACGTCTGTTCCAGAAGGAATAAGAGAAGATACGGTTACTGTGGTAGATGCCGTTGTTGTAATAGTAAAACCGGGAGTGATGCTGATACGTTGACTAAAAGGATAAACTCCGGCATACGCCATTGAAGTATTCAGTAAGAATAGCCCTATAATTAAAATGGTTTTAAATGGCTGTAACTTTAATATAAATCTCATGTTTATAATTTTATATCTTTAATTTAGATTGTATCGCTGATCACTGAATTTAAAATCCTTATAGTTTTCAGTTGCTAATAGTTTCGAGCCTTTTCTAATAAAATATTTACTCTCATCAAATTCAGTTTTGTAATTAAAAACAGCATTTTTTTTATATCCCGAAAAACTAATGCTTACCCTTGGTTTTACTTTCGCTGAATTTTTATCTTCTTCATCCTTTTTTATTTCCTGAGCATAATATGATACGACTTCTTTTGGTAGTCCATCAGCATCAATAATAAATTCATACGCTGACAAGGGATAACCTTTTTCAAATTCAATGCGATACTTCTTATCAGCCCCAACAATACTTAATTTAATGGTGGAGCATGTTTTTAACAGCAGAACATAATCATCCGGTGTATAGGTATTCCATACCAACTGATCGGGATTCGCGACCATCATTATTTTGTCCGCTGTATCAAGCACTATTTTATAAGTGCTATTCTGAATCGTATGAATTCCCATTAAAAAACTATGGTAATTATTTTTATCTTTTTTAAAATATCCTACCGCTTTATCAGCAGGAACAGTAGTTGTATAGTTTTCATACGAAGCATGTGTAACCGTCATGCTATAAGCCGAAGTATTTTTAAACCAGTTATTCATTTGTTCAAACACCTGCGCCATAGCTGCTCTGCCAACATATTCCGATTTTTCAGATTGGGCTTCACTAATTAGCGCAAGCAATAAAAATGAAATAACGCAACTACTATTTTTTATGTTGATCGGCATGTTGTACTTAATTTTGGCTTTATAATTCGTTTGAATAATTGAAAGAAAATTATTTTTTTATCGTACTATTTCTGTTTTCTTTAATGGTCATTACTCCTTTTTCTGTTTCTTTTTTCACACGGATTAACTTGCCTTCCTCATCATATTCATACATAGTTGCATAATTACGCTCGTCTAATTCCGCTACTAATCGTAAATTAACAGGGTCATAAACATAAGATTTCATGCTGCCATCAAATGGAAAAATGCGGATGTCATCAAAAAAGCAATTTCCCGATACTGAATTAAGTTTTAGATTAATATAAACGGCACTCGTAGGAATTGTAAATTCTGCCTCCACTCTTTGCCAACCGTCTATAATGACACCTTGCCCGACAAATGGTCCTAACGCAGCAGAACTAAAACGGGAATCAACCGGACTGGTAGGAAATTGAATAAATACCTGAGGATAAGTGTATGTTAATTTAGTTGGTAATGCTCCATCTTCTTTTACCCAAGCACTTACAATGTATTTACCCGGCTCGGGAGCAAAAGAACCGATGCAGTTGACGCATGGTGGCGGGGGAACATGGCCACCAATTACTAGAACATCTGTAACTATGAGTGTAACGGTGCAGGGTGGCGGAGGAGTAGCCTGGCACCCGGTTGCAAAAAAATTAGAGGTCGTTAATTCAGAAGTATTATTATTTGCATCTGTTGCAGTAGCGGATATGTAACACCAAGTGGAAGAACTTAAATTTGCCGACCAATGTCCCGAATTATCAGTAATAACAGTTTTTAAATATTTGTTTGCGTTTTGAGGTCCTGTACTTCCAAATAATTCAACAATATCTCCGGGAGCAGCAGTTCCGGTTATGCTTGATAAATTAGTAATAAAATCAATAAGGGGTTTTGATTTACCCATATTCGCCTCATTAAAGAGGTTTATAGCCTTTGGACCATTTTGAAATATTTTATTTCTGGATATTTTGTTAAAAAAACCCGCCTCAATTAAAAACTGGGGATCGGATGTGTTAATAGTGTCAATACCGCCACCTCCAACATAAACTCCTGCCGAGTCATGATAAGCAATAATGTTTTGACCGGCAGCAGATGTATCACCCACTAAATTCAAACTTTCATAAAGCACAACTCCATAAGCAGCATTGCCAGCAGTGTAATCTGTTCCATTAGCATCAGTTCCCAAAATATTTCCTTTGGTAACACATTGCACACCTCCTTCTATAAACACGTCAATGGTAAATGAATTATCTGTAAAATTATGAATGTTATTGATAACATTGTCCAGTACCTTACAACCACTGGATTCACCTATAAATACACCAAATCCATTGAAATTTTTAATGTAAAATCCTTTTACTACAGATTTATACACATCATATAATGCAAATCCATGATCAAATGCATGATGCCCATCAATGATAATAGCAGGACTTCCATGTTGATAACCAGTTTGGGTAGAAGCATCAATAATAACCGGGTTTACACGTTCAATGAATGGCAAGTCCTGATTTAAACTAATTGTATGCGGTCCCGAACCGGGAATATTAAAAATAATCTTACTGATACCTGTAGCAGTAGCAATCGCTTTTCTCATAGCCCATTGCAAGGTTCCAAACATGCTGATGTCACAAATGCTATCATTATTATCAAAAAGAAAAGGATCAGGGTCTGTTGTTTTGGTTACCGTAAATGTCTGTTGAATCGTAGTATCAGCATCGATAAATGGTAATACATGTATAACTTTACTTACCGATTGCTCAGGGAATAAACCCATAGCAGGAACAGTGAATGAAACAGTATAAGTACCTATAAATCCATAAGTAGCAAATGAAGGATTGGAGGTTGTTGATCCGGAAATAAAACCATCCGTATTAAAATCCCACGTTCCTACTATACTATCAGAAGTACAACCATAAGAAGCCGTAAAAATAACCTTCTGACCTATATAAACATTTGTATCTGCAACAGAAATGTTAAGTCCCTCCACACCCAAACCAAGGAAATTAGAAATGGCTAATTCAGAAGTGCTTACATCCAAATCGTTATATATTGTTGTTGCGGTAGCGGATATCCAACACCATCTGAAAGCACTTAAATTCGCGAACCAATGCCCCAAAGTATCGGTAATAACGGTTGTTAAATATTGGTTCGCATTTTCAGGTCCAGTACTTCCAAATAACTCAATTGTAGATCCTGAAGTAGATGTGCCGGTTACATTTGCTAATGTGGTAATTATATTGATTATTGGTTTTGTTTGTAAGTCATTTCCTCCATTTATTAGTTCTATTGCTTTAGGATTATTATATATTTCATTTCCGGAAATAACATTGAGACCTTCATCGATTACAACGCCTGCTGAATCATGGTAGGCAATGATGTTTTTTCCGATAGCGGTAGTATCCCCAATACTCCCACCTCCTCCCACTAAAAAAATTCCAAAATATCCATTCCTCCCGCTATAACTTGTCCCATTAGCATCTGTCCCCAAAATGTTTCCCTTAACGATGGCAGATGCAGATCCTATAATGATATCGAATGTAAATGTGGTAGATGGCTCCGTAATGGCATTAATAACATTATCTAAAATTTCACAATTGGACTGAGTCAAAATCCCAAATTGTAGAAAATTTTTAATATAAAATCCTTTTATTAAGGCAAAAGTATTAGGCGCTATTATAAATGCCGCTTGTATTGAATCATTTCCATCAATAACAACAGAAGGTTTTCCCAGTTGGTATCCGACTTGGGTAGAAGCATCAATTATAATCTGATTGGTGGCAATGGGAGGTAAAAGGGAATTTAGTTTAATAATATGCGGTCCTGAACCCGGAATATCAAAATTAATAATGCTGGAACCTATAGCAGCATTTGCTTTACGGATAGCCCATTGTAAGCTGCCAATCATATTGATATCGGTGCAACTATTAATACTGTCCCCGCCCCCGCATACGAATGGATCAGGATCGGTTGTTTTAGTCACTGTAAAGGTAAATGTAGGGACACTTTGAGCAGAAGCAATAGTTGCAAAAAGAGAAATGATGCTTAGTAGTATGATCCTCAACATTTTTATGTTTTTATTTTTAAAAAATAGTTTCACTGATCTTTATGTTTTTAATTATTTTGAATAATAAAGTCGTGCTGTGTTTTGTCCTGTAGTTGTTTCTACAAACAAGGTAGCTGCTGGGAAATTTTTATAGGTCGCTTTGTTCACTTTTACATAAAAAACGGCAGCATAATTTTTTACTTCCGTACTTGTATTGTTATAAACTAAATAGGTTTTATCTCCGGTAGTATTAAAAACAGGTTCAGCAATTAAAATATTGGAACTGTCTTTTGCCGAACCCAGCCAAAAATGGGTTTTTGATGCCTCATTGGCTTTATTGATTTTAAACTGTACCATCAGTTCAACAGAAGAATCAGCAGGGTTGGCGTTTTGCATTTTCTTGAAATTTTTTATAATTGAAAGGTCTAAAAGTTTCACGTCTGTTTGTGCTTTCAAACCACCTACTAACATTCCTCCTATAAAAAGAGGCAAGATGTATTTTACTATTTTTTTCATTTTGTTTTGTTTTGGAAATTTATTTTTTCACCAAGGCAAATTTTACCCGAAAAATAAAATT